>Ga0182742_1001265_pt1 | contig 33252 bp, 23 predicted proteins | sample eDN5th37CBELigMG_FD_128880 | JGI IMG/M metagenome (GOLD analysis project Ga0182742, IMG submission 128880) | Enriched Miracle-Growth compost microbial communities from Emeryville, California, USA - eDNA 5th pass 37_C BE-Lig MG (version 2)... ... | reverse complement strand
GACTCGAAGGTATCGAAAGCTCAGCTCGCCACCTCGCTCGGTAAGAGCAAGGCTTTCGTCAGCCAGATTCTCAGCGGTTCGCGCAACATGACGCTGCGAACAATGGCCGATATCGCCTCGTCGTTGGGCAAAAAAGTTTGCGTACGCCTCCTTGACGCTCATGAGTCCGATGCGTGGCACTCGGTGGATGCAGTATTGATCAGCAGACGCGTTGCTCCATTCGCAGAAGTAGAAGTCAGTAACGATCCGCACTGGAGCCACGTCATCCCCCTTCGTCGAGGATGCAGCAAGGCAGCATGAGCGAGCTTCTGAGGCAAATGCAGCGCGCGTTGATTCTGCAAGACGTCTACGTGCGCAAGGCTGAGGCACACACTGAAGGGAATTTCGATCCTAAGTACTCCAAAGACCAACTTGGAGTGCAGATCAAATTTGCGACCGTCCCGGAAGTGGAGCGCTTTGAGCTATCCGATGATTCCGATCCCGAACAGAAAATCAGATTCTTGAGATTCTCGGTTGAAACTGGTGTGCGATTTGTCGTGGCCGACTCGCACGACACCAGCGATCCAGCGGTGAGAGCTGAAATCACAGCCACGTTCTCGGCAGACTATGCGGTCAAGAATCAAAATGATGTCACGGACGATGGGGTGATGGCCTTCTCCGAATCCGAGAACGTCACTTATCACGTCTGGCCATATTGGAGAGAGTTCATTCATAGCACCTGCGCCCGGCTCAGATTGCCGAGCGCCGTGCTACCGATGTATCGGCCCAAGACGCGCAACACTGAGCCACCTTCGAGCAACAGCTAGAGCAGGCACCCTCGGCTAAGCAGTGCTCGTGAATTGAGACGCTGCCTCTGCACCGGAACATCGATCAGCGGCCAAGGCGGAGCCGACACGCTGAAGTTGCGCTGTAGACATGAAGGCGCATCACGCGCGCCGAACCCTGAGAAGTGGTGGCCGGGGTCGGAATCGAACCAACGACACGCGGATTTTCAGTCCGCTGCTCTACCAACTGAGCTACCCGGCCATTCTGGGTTGGCCCGGACTGGCGTCGGGGCCTTAGGAGGTGGCTTCGGCGGCATGCGCCGGAGCGGGCGCGTATTAGAGCGGGGGCTCGGCGAGGCGTCAAGGAAAACGAGTGGTCGGGAGGGAATTCGGCCCCCACCCGACGCCCGGATGGCCCTTGCACCCGCTCCCGGGCCACAAATGCGCACGCCAACGCAGGCGCGGGCTGTCAGGTTTGGGGCCCTATACTCCCGGGCTCGCGCATCGCGGCTAACCCCGCGGATTGCATGGATTTGCAACTTTTCGGTGGGATCGGGCGTTGTTGGGGGCGACTCCTTGGACGAGGATGCGCACCAGGCAACATCCCGGTCCCCTATATAAGGAGTTTTGAATGGCAGCGGTCCATCCGGCAGCCACTCCCGTCATCGATCGCTCCCACGAACCCCTCGCCTGCCGCTATTCCCGCATCCGCGAGGCGTCGGTAGGCATCTGCAGCCCGCTGGAGATCGAGGACTACGTGGTGCAGAGCATGCCGGACGCGAGCCCGGCCAAGTGGCACCTGGCGCATACCAGCTGGTTTTTCGAGCAGTTCCTGTTGCGGCCGATGCTCCCGGGCTATCAGCCGTTTCAGGCAGGGTTCGAGTACCTGTTCAACTCGTACTACCAGACCGTCGGCCCCATGCACCTGCGGCCGGAGCGAGGTTTACTGACTCGGCCAACCGTCAAAGAGGTGCTCGCCTATCGCCAGCACGTCGACGAGCACATGCTGAAGCTGTTCGATTCGCGCAGCGACGACGACCAGCTCGAGCCGCTGGCGATGCTGGGCATGAATCACGAGCAGCAGCACCAGGAGCTGATGTTCACCGACATCAAGCACCTGCTGTCGAAAAATCCGCTGCTACCTGCTTACACGCGCAAGCCCCAATCGGCCGCCGAGGTGCGCGCCTCCGGTCCGCTGCAGTTCCTGACGTTCGAGGGCGGTGTCCGAGAGATCGGAGCGACGGGCAAGCACTTTTGTTTCGACAATGAGACCCCACGTCATCGCACTCTAGTGGAGCCGTACGCGCTGAGCGATCGGTTGGTGACCAATGGCGAGTATCTGGAGTTCATTCGCGATGGCGGTTATCGCCGCGCCGAACTCTGGTTGTCCGACGGTTGGAACACGGTGAACCAGGAAGGTTGGGCACGACCGTTGTATTGGACGCCGGCGCTCGATGCGGAATTCACATTGCGTGGCCTGCAACCTTTGGAGACCGCAGCACCCGTGTGTCACTTGAGCTACTACGAAGCCGATGCGTTCGCTCGCTGGGCGAACGCGCGGTTGCCGACGGAAGCCGAGTGGGAGCTCGCCGCCGAATCGTTGCCGCCGCGTGGCAACCTGTGGAGCGGAAACTTTTCCAAAGGCGAGCCGCTCAAACCCTTGCCTGCTGGAGATCAACCAGGTTTGAAACAAATGTTTGGCGATGTGTGGGAGTGGACCGCGTCCGCTTACGCCGCGTATCCCGGCTATCGACCCGTCAAGGGTGCGCTCGGTGAGTACAACGGCAAGTTCATGTGCAGTCAGCTCGTCCTGCGTGGCGGCTCGTGCGTGACGCCGGCAGACCACGTGCGCGCGACCTATCGGAATTTCTTCTATCCTCAGGCTCGTTGGCAGTTCATGGGTCTGCGCCTGGCGCGCGACCTGTAACCAAAAGGAAGAACAATGGCAAAGCACCCGAGTACCGTTCCCGCCAAATCCACGCAGGACGCACTGACCAACGACGTGTTGGAAGGCCTGAAGAAGGAGCCGAAGGAGCTCTCGGCGGTCTGGTTCTATGACGAGCTGGGCTCGTTCCTGTTCGACAACATCTGCGAGCTGCCCGAGTACTACATCACTCGCACCGAACTGCAGATCATGCACGGACACGCGGCCGAGATGGCGCAGCACATCGGTCCGGACGCGGCATTGATCGAGCTCGGCAGCGGCACCAGTCTGAAAACCCGTTTGCTGCTGGATCGGCTGGAGCATCCGCTGGCCTATGTCCCGGTGGATATCTCGCGCGAGCATCTGTTCAAAGCTGCCGGTGCACTCGCGAAGGATTATCCGAACCTGCACATCGTACCGGTCTGCGCCGACTTCACGCAGAACATCGAACTGCCGGAATTCGTTCGCGCGGCGGAGCGACGGGTCGTCTATTTTCCCGGCTCGACGCTGGGCAACTTCGATCGTGCCCACGCACGCGAGTTGCTCACACGCATGCGAGACCTGGTCGGCAAGAACGGTGCGGTGCTGATCGGTATCGATCTGCGCAAGGACCCTCGCGTTCTCGAGCGTGCCTATGACGATGCTGCCGGCGTCACCGCCGAGTTCAACATCAACGCTCTGCGTCATGTGAATCGCGAGCTCGGCGCCGACTTCAACCTCGATGCCTTCGATCATCTGGCCGTGTGGGTGGAGGATGAAAGTCGCATCGAGATGCACCTGGTCAGCAAACGCGATCAGACCGTCCATCTCGGTGGCGAGAAAGTGCGCATCGGTCGCGGCGAGCACCTGCGCACCGAGTATTGCCACAAATACACGCTCGATTCCTTCAGCGAGCTGGCCGCCACCGCCGGGCTGGCAGTCAAACGCGTTTGGATGGATCCGAACAAGCTGTTCAGCGTTCAGTTGCTGGAACCCGCACGCCTGCAATAGAACTACTGACGGGCCTGCGGAGTTGAGCCGGAAGGCAAAGCCACGTAAGGTCTACGGTCATGTCGGAATCCGCTCCTAACACGCGGGGGTGGGCGCTATTTCTCGATGTCGATGGCACGCTGCTGGAGCTGGCCGAGACACCACAGGGAGTGCACGTGCCCACCACCCTCAAACATTTGCTCGAAGCGGTGCGCTGGCGCCTCGACGGGGCGCTTGCACTCGTCAGCGGCCGGAGCCTCGCGAACCTGGACAACCTGTTTTCGCCGCTGAGGTTCATCGGCTCGGGTGTGCACGGTTGCGAGCGACGCACCGCCGATGGGCATGTGCTGCGTCCTGAAGTCGACGCAGCAGTGATCGCACGCGTGCACGGTGATCTCGCGGAGTTCGTGCGTGGTCATGAAGGACTGCTGCTGGAAGACAAACACTACGCTCTCGCCGTGCATTTCCGCCGAGCGCCGGAGATGCGGGACGAGGTCTACCGCGTCATGAACGAAGTTCTGTTGCAGCTCGGCCCGAGCTTTGCACTACAAGCGGGCAAGAGTGTGCTGGAGTTGCGACCGGGTGCGTGGACCAAGGGAAGCTCTATTACGTCATTCATGCAGGAAGCGCCGTTCGCTGGGCGCACACCGGTATTCATCGGAGACGACGTCACCGACGAAGATGCTTTCGCCGTCGTGAATGAAATGGACGGCGTGTCGATTCGCGTAGGCCAGGCCGCCGCGACTTGCGCGAAACACCGCCTGGGCAGTGTCAGCGAAGTTCTGCGTTGGCTGCAAACCATACCTCCGATCGTTCTCCCCCAACCCGCCCAATAAACCATGGCCTTCGACCATTCTTTCGGCATCGAGGAAGAATTCTTCCTCGTCGATGCCCGGACCGGGGTGCTTGCCGCTCCCGCACTGGATGTACTGGTGAACGATGCGCGCGCCAGGCTCGGTGACGTCGTTACATCGGAGTTGTTGCAATCTCAGATCGAAATCGCGTCCCCCATCCTGCGCAGTCACGACGAAGCTCGCGAAGTGATGTCGCGAAGCCGGCAGGTTTTGAGCGAGGTCGCCGCGGAGCAGGGGCTGAACATCATCGCTGCAAGCACGCATCCGCTAGGCGTATGGCAGGAGCAGTTCGTTACCGACAAGCCGCGCTACAACGAGTTGGCTGCCGATTTCCGCATCGTCACGGAGCGCAATCTGGTGTGCGGGCTGCACATTCACGTTTCCATTCCGGAGAATGTCGATCGCATCGATGTGATGAATCGCGCCATGCACTGGCTGCCGGTGTTCCTCGCCTTGAGCACATCGTCGCCGTTCTGGAATCATCGTGTCACCGGTCTGCTGAGCTATCGCCAGGCGCTCTACGACGAGTGGCCGCGCAGTGGCATCCCGGATTTCTTTCACGACGAGGCGGACTATCAGGCGTTCACGGAGCGGATGCGGGCCGGCGGAGCGATCAGCGACTCCTCTCAGTTGTGGTGGGCGATCCGGCCGGCATTGCGCTTCCCGACACTGGAGATGCGCATCGCCGATATCTGCACGCGACTGGAAGATGCGCTGGCGATTGCGGCGCTGTACCGCGCTCTGATCGCAACGCTGGTGGCCAATCCCGACCTGGGCAGGGCGCGCAGCACGCACACTCGCCGGCTCATCGATGAGAACCGCTGGCGTGCGAAGCGAGATGGCATCAAGGCGGAGCTCATTCTCGAAACGTCGAATGCAGTCGTGCCGGTCACGAAGGTGGTGAGCGATCTCATGGCTGCCTGCGGCGAGCAGATCGATCGCCTGGGATGTGCCGACGCGCTGAAGCCGATCGAACGCATTCTCAGCGAAGGAACCAGCGCACATCAGCAGCTGAAGATCTATAACGACAGCCGCGCTGCTGGAGATGAAAGCCTGGATGCGCTCGCGAAAGTGATCGAGTGGCTGAAGACCACAACCCTGGCTTACTGACTCAGCGCGGCTGCAGTCTCGCGAGCCATCGAGAGCTCTTCGTCGGCGCGAACAGCGAGCAAGTGGACACGAGAGCTTGCGGCATGGAACGCAACCACAGGACGCTCGCTCGTCAGTTTCAGGGCGTCATTGGTCGCAACGTCGAGCACGGCGCCCAAGAATTCCAGCCGCTCCGAGCTACGACGCCGGATCATCGCGCTGTGCTCCCCGACGCCCGCCGTGAACGCAATGGCGTCTACACCGCCCATCCCGGCCGCATAGGCGCCGATGTATTTCCTGATCCGGTGCACGTAGATTTCTATCGCGAGCGTACAGTCCCGATCCCCCGCATTCGCACGGCGATCGATCTCACGCATGTCGTTGGTGCCAGCGAGTCCCTTCAATCCGGATCGTTTATTCAGCAAGTCATCGAGCTCGTCCGCATCCAGGTGGCCTTCGCGCCGCAGTTGTAACAGCACGCCCGGATCGACGTCGCCCGCCCTCGTTCCCATCACCAGCCCTTCCAGCGGTGTCATTCCCATACTGGTGTCGACGCTGCGCCCGCCCTCGATAGCCGTGACGCTCGCACCGTTGCCGAGATGGCACGAAACGATCCGCAGTTGCTTCACGTCCGTCCGCAGATGATCCGCGACGCTATGGGCCACATGCGCGTGATTGATCCCATGGAAGCCGAAGCGCCGGATCCCGAAGCGCTGACGGATATCGCCGGGCAACGCGTACTCGCGTGCACAGTCAGGTAGCGTCGAATGAAACGCGGTATCGAAAACAGCGAAGTGAGGAACGTCCGGCAATTCGGCTCGAGCACGACGGATCGCCGCCAGCGCGGGCGGATTGTGCAGGGGCGCCAGGTGATTCAGCTGCTCGATCTCACCGAGCACGGCATCGCTCAATCGGGTGGGATCGCGAAATTTTTCACCCCCATGCACCACTCGATGAACGACCGCTTCGGGTGTCGTGATGCCATCGAGCCGACGATACTTCGCCAGCAATTCATCGACCGCATCGGACAGATCCGAGCCGACGTTATCGACATGGACTTCGTGTAAACGGCAACCGAGCGCGGTATCGATCAGGGCGCTTTTCAGCGACGAACTGCCGCAATTCAGGGCAAGGATGCGCATGACGGAAAAATACCACCCTCCAGGCCGGGCTTGTACACTGATACAGAACAACGGAGGCCCCATGCATCGTTCCATCAGGATCAGAACCCTCCTCACCGGCGCCGCACTCGCAATGGGCGCCCCGCTGCTCGCGAACGCCGACGTAGCCCCGTTGGATGCAGCGGCGAAAGCCGTCGAACCTCAGGTGATCGAATGGCGGCGCCACCTGCACGCCCACCCCGAGCTGAGCAATCGGGAAGTGAAGACGGCGGAATTCGTTGCGAAGCGCCTGAAGGCGATGGGGCTGGAAGTGAAGACCGGCATCGGTCACACCGGCGTGGCCGCGCTTCTGAAGGGCGGCAAGCCGGGCCGCACGATTGCGCTGCGCGCCGACATGGATGGATTGCCTGTCACCGAACAGAACGATCTGCCGTTCAAATCGAAGGTCACGACCGAGTTTCGGGGTGAGAAAGTCGGCGTGATGCACGCGTGCGGTCACGATGGGCACGTCGCGATCCTGCTCGGCGTCGCCGAGGCGCTGGTGAAAATGAAGGCCTCGTTACCGGGCCAGGTGCTATTCGTATTTCAGCCGGCTGAGGAAGGGCCGCCCGACGGCGAGCGGGGCGGCGCGAAGCTCATGTTGGAAGAAGGTCTATTCGATATCGCGCGACCCGATGCGATGATCGGCCTGCATCTGATGGCTTCGCTCAACACCGGCGTCATCGGCTACAAGCCCGGGCCGCTCATGGCAGGCTCGGACTATTTCACGATCGTCGTCACAGGTTCGCAAACGCACGGCTCGCGGCCGTGGACCGGCGTCGATCCCATCACAGTGTCGGGTCAGATCCTCGGCGGCCTGCAGACCATCGTGTCTCGTCAGGTCGACATCACCCACGTGCCGGCGGTGATCACGGTGGGCGCCATCAAAGGCGGCATCCGTTTCAACATCATTCCGGACTCGGTGGAGATGATAGGCACGGTTCGCAACTTCGACCGCGGCATGCGAGATGACATCGTCGAGCGCATGCGCACCACTGCCAGCAACATCGCCGAAGCGAGTGGCGCGAAAGCCGAAGTAACGTTCCGGCCGGAGGTCTCGGTGCCGCCGGTCATCAATGACCTGGAGCTGACCGAGCGCGCCGTGCCCTTGTTCGAGCGACTGGTCGGCAAGGAAAATGTGAAACAGATCAGCCTGCAGACCACGGCGGACGATTTCTCGTTCTTCGGCGCCGAGATTCCGTCGATCTATTTCTGGGTCGGCGTCACGCCGCGCGGCCAGGACCCGGACAAGGCGCCTTTCAACCATTCCCCAATGTTCTACCTCGATGAAGCCGGGCTGATCACGGGCGTGCGTGCGATGCTCACTCTGACCACGGATTTCCTGGCCCGATAGGCCGACCGAATGCGAGTCGCGTCACAAATCCACACGATCCCGACGACCTTGGGTCATAACGCGACATTCGTACTTGCCGCCAACTCAGCCACTGCATGTACTGCGCTCTTTGGGAAGCCAGGCATCGCTGGGAGTGGCGATGAAGCAATCAAGAAATCTGCTTGCAGTCATCGCCGGACAGAGCTCGGTGGTCGCGATTCTGGTGCTGGTACTGATACTGGCCGTCGCGGGCGCACCTCTGTTGCAACAAAAAAAGGTGGTGGCCGAGAGCATCAGCAACGAGGTCGCCATCACCAAGGCCTATGCGCTCAGCGAGGCCTTGCTCTCGCATGCCGTTCCGGGACGCTCGCTGGAGACTTTCAACCAGGCGTTCACTGCACTTCACTTCGCGGGTGCGCTGAGCGCCGGACAGCTTGAGCGCAAGGATGAGATAGCGTCGCAGGCGATCGCGGCGCTTCGTAGCAACCCGAGACAGCCGTTTGTCTCCTTCAAGGAGCTGGCGGGAATCCCGCACTTGTTCTATGCCGTGCCGGACCGGGCCGGCGGCGTGCTGCTGATCGACTTGCCGATGGCACGCGAGCAGGCGGCCATCTACCGTTTCTTCGGTCAGTCCTACCTCTCCTCCAGTGCATTGGGCTACGTCCTGGTCGGATTGCTGCTGTTGGGAGTGTTCGGCCTGCGCACTTATCTGCGCTCGATCGTCGACTTACCCGAAGACGAGCGCCGCCGGCTGGTCACTCAAGGCCTCGACGGCCCGCCTCCCAATCGACGCAATCTGTTGCCGTGGCTGTTCGGCATCTGCGCGCTGGTGTTCGCTGCCGATCTGATCGACGTACAGGACTCCATCATCGGCATCGGCTATGTGCTGGCGGTGATCCTGGCGCTTTCCTCCAATCGACATTGGCATGTCGGCGTGATTGGTTTCGTGAGCGCCGTATGCCTGCTCGTCTCGCCCATCATCTCGTCGTATCACGGTGGCTGGTGGGCTTATCTCGAGAGTCACGCGGTCGCGGTGTTCGCGATCTTCGTCACCGCGTTCTTCGGCTCCGCCAACATGCGCAAGTCGCGAGCGGAAACAGTCGCGCTGGCCGAGGCAATGCGCTCTCGCAACGAGACCGCCGAACTGCGCGCCGCATTGGAACGCGCCGAAGCCGCCGAGACCGACAATCGTCGCATGATCGATCGCATGCGGATGGCGAACGAGTCCGCCGGCTTGTCCGTCTGGGAATGGGACGTCGGTAAAGACTGGCTGAAGATCGACGAAGGCTGTCCGATGATCGAGCGCTGCGGCGGCATGCGGGAGATCAACGGCGCGGATTACATCCGAAAGTTCATGCATCCGGACGAACAGGCCGCATGGAAAGGAATGTTTCGTCAGGCCGTCAGCAGCGAGACGACGGTGATCGCGCAGCGCTATCGCATGATCGACGCCAGCGGCGCCATGCGTCATATCCAGACTCACGCCAGCATTTTGCGAGATGCACATGGCCGCGCGGTCAGTGTGCTCGGCATCGATTGGGATGTCACCAAGGAAGAACTGGCCAAAGAGGAGATCTCGCGTCAGGCGACTGAGATCGAGGAAGCGCAGGAACGTTTCCAGCGCGCAGTGTCCGGCACGCAGGACGCGCTGTTCGAGTTCAATCTGCAGACCGGAGAGATCTGGTACTCCCCGCAGTTCCGCACCATGCTTGGCTACGACGGCGCCGAGGGCAACGACGAAGGCCGGCCCGAAGCGTTCGTACATCCGGATGACGGCGCCATCGTCGGCAAGGCGATGAGCGACCATCTGCAGCGCCGTGTTCCCTACGACATCGAGTATCGCCTGCGCAAGAAGAATGGCGACTGGTTGTGGGTGCGTGCGCGCGCCACGGCCGAACGCGATGAAGACGATCGGCCGCTGTGGCTTGCCGGATCGATTCATGACATCTCGCACGAGCGCGCAGCCCGAGTTGCGATGGAGCGCGCCGCCGAAGAAGCCGAGCAAGCGAGCCGCGCCAAGAGCTCGTTCCTGGCGACGATGAGCCACGAAATTCGCACGCCCATGAACGGCATCATCGGCATGACCGGCCTGCTGCTGGATACCGGCCTGGATCGCGTGCAACGCGATTACGCCGAAACCATCCGGGCCAGCGCCGACTCGCTGCTGACCATTCTCAACGACATCCTGGATTTCTCGAAGATCGAAGCGGGCAAGCTCGACATCGAGAACATCGAGCTGGATCTGCGCACCAACGTCGATGATGTCGGCTCCATCATGGCTTTCCAGGCCGCGGCCAAGAGCCTCGAGCTGGTGGTCAACGTCCGGCCCGAAGTGCCGGAGCGCGTGCTCGGCGATCCGCAGCGCATCCGTCAATGTCTGCTGAACCTGGTCGGCAACGCCATCAAGTTCACCCAGACGGGCGAAGTCGTGCTGGAAGTCGGTCTGCTCGGACGTCAGAACGGCCGCGCGCTGTTGCACTTCGAAGTGCGCGACACCGGCATCGGCATCCCGCGCGAGTCGCTGGATAAACTGTTCCAGCCCTTCATTCAGGCCGACTCTTCGACGACCCGCCGCTTCGGTGGCACGGGCCTGGGCCTGTCGATCGTTCGCAAGCTGGTCGAGATGATGGGCGGCCAGACCGGCGCGCAAAGCGAGGTCGGCCAGGGTTCGACATTCTGGTTCACCCTGCCGGTCGAGGAGCCCGCGAGCCTGGGCGACTACGAGCCGGTGCAATCCGCGCTGTCGCAGGATCGTCGCATCCTGCTGGTGGACGATAACGAGACCAATCGTCGCGTGCTCTCGAGCCAGATGGTTCACGCAGGCTACGAAGTGGTCACCGCCTCTCACGCTCACGAAGCACTGGCGATACTGCGCTCGGGGCGCGGCGCGTTCGATGCGGTCGTGCTCGATTATCAGATGCCCGACATGGACGGCTCCATGCTCGGCGAGCAGATCATGAAGGCAAGCGACATACCGCCGACGCGATTGATGCTGCTCACATCGCTGGATCGTTCCGGCGACATGCAGCGCTTTGCCGATATCGGCTTCTCGGCCTATCTGACCAAGCCGGTGCGCACTCGGGAGCTGCTGGATTGTTTGAATCGCGCGCTGTCGCACGAGGCGCAGGACTGGCACATGCACAGCCAGCCGATCATCACCCGCGGCACGCTGGTCGCCAACGAAGTCAAACGCGTCTACTCCGGTCGTGTGCTGCTGGTCGAGGACAACGCGATCAACCAACGCGTTGCACGCCGTTTCCTGGAACGCCTCGGCTGCGAAGTGCATGTCGTGGGTGACGGCAAACAGGCGGTCGAAGCTTTCGAGGGCAACACCTACGGCTTCATTCTCATGGACATGCAGATGCCCGTGATGGACGGTCTGGAAGCGACCCAGCGCATCCGACAGATCGAAGGCGAAGATTGCCACACGCCGATCGTGGCGCTCACCGCGAACGCGATGATGGGCACGCTGGAGCGCTGTCTGGAAGCCGGCATGGACGACTACCTCACCAAGCCGCTCGACATCTCACGCCTGCAGGACGTGCTCGATCGATTCATGGGCGCGGTGTCGACGGACGACGAGCCGACGGTGATCGCTTCGATGAGCCGCAATCTCGATCAGTCGCTCAAAGCCCGGCTGCTGGAAATCGCCGGCGACGACGAGGAGTTCGCGACCGAGCTGGTCAGCGCCTTCATCATGAGCGGCGAGGAGGCGATTCTGGAACTGCGGGCGGCGGCGCATCGACAGGATCTCGACCAGCTGGCCCGCGCGGCTCACAAACTGAAAGGCGCCGCGAGCAATCTGCACATTGCCCGGCTCGGGTTGCTCACGGCGGACGTGGAAACCCGCGCGCGAGGCGGCGGCCGCAACGATTGGACCGAAGAGCTGAAGATGATTTCGGCGGAATTCGAGCGCGTCTCGGAGCAGCTGCGCTCGGTGCTCGACAAGCAGTGGCAGAGAAAGGCGAGCTGACCTACTCGCCTTCGGGCTTGAACTCCTGCGGCTTGGCCGAGCCGCCGCCGAAGAAGAATTTTTCCATCTCTTCGACCAGGAATTTGCGCGCCTTGGGCTCGATCGGCGTGAGGCGGTATTCGTTGAGCAGCATGGTCTGATGCTTCAGCCAGCGCTGCCAGGCCTCTTTCGAGACATTCTCGTAGATGCGCTGCCCCAGCTCGCCGGGATACGGCGCATAGTCGAGCCCCTCGGCTTCGACACCCAGCAACACACATTTCACCATTCTGGCCATCGCGGCTCTCCTGCGCTTTGCACGGGATTATAGCCCGCCGGGCGCGGCACTCCGCATCGATCGCGAGCGCTCACATCCTGTGGGGCAATCACGCTCATCGCGAACCCTCGTCGGCGAGACCGCGAATCAGATCGACTGCGGGCTTTGCGAGGCCGATCTTCGCGGGCTGCTTCGCGTCGTACCAGCAATATCGCTCAGCATCGGCAATGGCAGACTGCTCCCGCGCATCACGCACCAGCAGCGGCTCCAATGTGAGATCGAAGTGAGTGAACGAATGTGAGTACGACGGCAGTGCCAGAGTGGCAAGCCCGGACTCACCGGTGCGCCGCTCCAACCACTCGACAGCTGCTTCTCGCGCTTCGAACTGTGGAAACGTCCACAACCCGCCCCAGATACCTGCCGGCGGTCGGCGCTCCAACAACACGGCGCCGTCAGCTCGCTGAAGTATCGCGGCGTAGGCCGTGCGTTCACGGCGCTCTTTGCGTGGCTTCGGAGTGGGCAGGACGGCTTGCATACCTTCGCGCCGAGCGACACACAGCTCGCGCATGGGGCATACAACGCAGACCGGTCGAGACCGCACACAAACGGTCGCCCCCAGATCCATGATGGCTTGCGTGTAGTGCGCCACCCGCTGCGCCGGTGTGCAGTCATCGGCGATCGACCATAACTTGCGTTCGATGGCCGTCTCGCCCGGGAATCCTTCGATGCCGAAGCACCGAGTCAGAACGCGTTTGACGTTGCCGTCGAGGATGGGGTGTCGCTGCGACTTCGAGATTGCGAGGATGGCCCCGGCGGTCGAGCGACCGATGCCCGGCAGGGCTTGCACCTCATCGAGCGTCTCCGGGAACTCACCGCCATGCTGGGCCACGATGGTTCTCGCGGCTTTGAGCAGATTGCGCGCTCGCGCGTAGTAGCCCAAGCCGGTCCACAAATGCAGCACTTCATCGTCCTCCGCCGCGGCCAGCGCCCGAACGTCAGGAAAACGCTCCATGAAACGTTGGTAGTAAGGAATGACGGTGGCCACCTGCGTCTGTTGCAACATGATCTCGGAGATCCAGACGCGATACGGACTGATCTGCTGCTGCCACGGCAAGTGCTTGCGGCCGTGAACATCGAACCAGGCCAACAAGGCGTTGGCGAATTTTTCGCCAGTGAGGACCGCAGCGTCAGCCTCGGATCGCTCGATGGCGTCCGAGAGGCTCAGTTGATTGGCGATGACGGCGGGCTTGGCGGCAGGCATGGCCGGAATGATGCCACGGCCGTAAGCCGCTGCGTGGATCAGGGGCCAGGAGGCGACGTGTGCGCCGGCTGTCGGGCTTTCTTCTCGACATTCATGAAAAGATCGCGCGTCTCGTGCTCCAGCGTCCGCAGCAACATACGGCGCCCGCCCATGGGCGGCACCCAGAAGCCGGGAACCACGTTGGTCACATACTTCACCCGGGTTGCACCGTGATGCCCCACGGACAGCTCGCTGCGCGTCTCACTGAACTTCACATCGCTGCGTTCGGGGTCGGCAACGGCCAGGAGCGCGTACCTGGATTCCTGCACCCGCTCGACGCGAGTGACATTCCGGCAGAACCAACCGAAGCAAACCTCGACCGTCGTCTCGAGCGTGACGACATCCGGCGCGGGCCGCTCCAGGATGGTGGCGCTGAGGATGCGCTGATTCAGTGATGGATATTCGGCGTAGTCCCGCAACACCTGATCGACGCGCTCGATGGGCGCATCCAGCGTGACCACCAGTTCATACCGGAAATGCTTGTCGACGTAACGGGCTTCGCTGCGTTCGATGTCGAACGCGCTCGCCGCGGGCGCCGACGAGAGCAGCGCCGCGACGAGCAGAGCATGACGATGCGGCCAACCTGACTTCGAAGCTGCCATCCAGCGACCTGAGATATGTGCACGACACTCACAGCATAAGTCGCCCGGTGTGGCGCTTCAGTTTCAACGCTTGAACAAATCCTTGAGCTTGTCGTTGAGCTTGTCCTTGATCTTCTCCTCGACCTTGTCCTTCTCCTTATCGACGCGCTGCTTGAGCTCGTTCTTGAGGTAACCCTCCAGATCGGGGCGCACCTTCGGGTCGGTGAGCGAGCCGGTGATCTTCACCGGGATCTGGGCATCGACCAGGTCCTGCACCTGCTCGGCATCGGCGCCTTCACGCGGAATCTTCAGCACTGCAGCGATGAGCTTGTAGTCGAGCGTGCTGGCCGGGATATCGACCGTACCCTGGCCCGTCACCTTCAGATACTGCATGGCGACGTTCAAGTCGTTGTTGGAGAGCACGCCGTTCTTCATCACACCGCTGCCGGTCAATGCGGTGAACGGCGTGCGCGCCGGACCGCTGCGCTCTGGGATCGCCTGCTGTTTCAGCACGGCGCGAGCGCGGCGGATTTCGTACCAGAGGTCGGCTCCTTCGAGCGCGCCATCGGTCACTTTGAAATCGAGCGTACCGCCGAGCGTCTTCATCACGTCATCGGTAGTCTTGCCCGAGCCGGCCAGCTTGATGTTGGCCGTGCCCTTGCCGGAAACGCGATCGGTCTCGAAGAAATCCTTGAACAAAGGAGCGAAGTCGACGCCGCTCACGTGCTCATCGAGCGTGATCCGAGCCACATCGCCGGTCGCATCGATGCCGATATCGCCGCTGTAATTGCCGCCATACATCGACGCTTGCGAAGGATTGAAACGCACCTTGCCGTCACGCGCGTTCACGCCGAGCTTCAGTTTGGTGAACTTGATGCCGGCAAAGATCGCCTCGCCGACTTGCAGCTGACCGCGCGCATTCAAGTTTCGCAACGTTTCCACCGGAATCGGTGTTGGCGGCTCGTCGGCTGCAGCCTTGGCGGGCTGCTCGACCGGCGGCGGCAGGTAACGATCGGCATCGATGCGATCGACGTTCAGATCGAAGCGCAGCGCCTTGGCATCGAAGTCGGCGACGCCGAGCATGCCTTTGGCGATGGTGTCATCGAGTTGCAGGACGATGTCGGCCACTTCGGCCGTCGATTTGGTCATCGATACCTTGCCGGAGAAACTCAGCTTTTCGAACACTTTCGGGTCGGTGGTCGCAGGCAGCGAGACACCGAGCTTCGGCGCCCAGGTGCGCAGCGATACCTGATCGAGCTTGAGTGGGCCGGTCAGCGCCGGCGCATCGATGATTTCCTTTCCCGTGAGCGAGCCCGTCAGATGGCCGCCGGCCAGATCCAGATCGAGGCCATTGAGCTCGAGGGTCTGCGCAGCCAGATTCGCGTTGAGATCCTTCGCCTGCATGACGATGGGCACACCCGCGCTGGGGAAGCCTTCGCCCTTCCACGTCGTGTTCACCGTCAACGCTTCCAGGCGATACAACTCCTTCGCGACGTCGGCGCTCAATGCGCTGGCGGTAATCTTGACCGGAATTCCTTCCGGCGGATAACCCTGACCGGTGATCGTGACCTCGATCTGCGGCTTCTCGAGTCGATGCGCATTGGCTTCGAGATCCGCCGTCACCCGGGTCGCGAGCTTCACTTTCGCCGACAGCGAAGGCTCCTGGTCGAGCACGAAATCGGTGGTCAGATCGAAAGGCTCGCCGGAGGCGAGGCGACCGGTCTTCAGGTTGAAGTCGCGAACCACCTGCCGGGTTTTCTCCTGGCGGTTCTCCACGGTGACCGCGGCGTCCTCGATCTCCAGGCCCGCGATGGTCGGCACTTCCATCGACTTCTCGTCGGCAGGCGCCGGCTCGGTGGCTTCTTTCTGCTCGCCCAGGTCCGCCCAGTTGTTGCGGCCCTGCTCATCGGTGATGAGGCGAATTCGTGCACCCGCCAGCCGGACATCGCCGACCTCGATCCTGCCCTGGATCAGCGGCAGCAGCCGCACGCCCATCCGCGCTTCCTGAATGGAAACGAACGGTTCGTCGCCGAAGCCCGGTGCATCCCCGAGGCTGGCGGGACCGGCCTTGATCGCCAGCCATGGAAAAATCGACAGGTTCAGCTCGCCGGCCAGGGTCAGCTGCCGGCCCGTCTTGCTCTCGACGATGCGCTCGATGTCGTCCCGGTAGTCGTTGGGGTCGACGAACAGAACCACCGCCAGCAGCGCCACGACGATCAGCGCCACGATGCTGCCGACCACGATCCCGGCGATCTTCAATGCCCGCATGTCTGCTCCTTTGTGAGCAAGGTCTCAAGCTACGGGATTCTAACAGCCGGGATGGCGGACTAGTTCACAGGGCGGCCTCGCGTCGCGACTAAGGGCATCCCTGAAATTTCGCGGCAACCGGCAGGCTTGCTCGTTCCCTGCCGATACAGGGTCCTGTGCCGCCCCGGCAAGTCGGATTCGTGGGATCAATGGTTCAGCTCGACGTGACGCACCTGGCCAGCTTGGTGCTGGGCGCCCTCCTGGGTGCGGGAACACTTTGGATGCACTGGCGGACTCGCGCTGTGACACGCCGGCCCGACGAGCTCGAACAGGACTCGCTGCGCGCCGAACTGAAGCTCGCCACCGACATCGCCGGTATCGGCGTCTGGCGCCTGGATCTCGCCACTCGCCGGATCGTCTGCGATCCCACTCTGCAACGCATGCTCGGGATCGCAGCGGTGCTCGAGGATGGACTGCTACCGGTGCACCCGGAGGATCGCGTGCGCACCGGCGAGGAGATCAATTCGCAGGCCGACGGCCCCCAATGCGGTGGCTCGGTGCGGACCAGGGTCGTGCATCCGGACGGCGGGGTCCGTCACATCGAGACGCATTTTCGCAAGCTGCCCCAGACTGGTCCGGCGCATCCCCGAGGCGAACTGGTTGGCGTCACTCGTGACATCACCGACGAAGTGGAGCATTCATCGCGACAGCAGATGCTGGCGGCCCGACTCAACATCGCGACCGAGGCTGCGGGTATCACCTGCTGGGAAGTAGACTTCGATGCGCGCCGCTTCGTGTGGATCGAGAATCCGCTGCGCGAGATCTTCGGCGAAACATTCGATCTGTCGCTCGACACCTACCTGGCGAAGCTGCATCCCGACGATCGCGCCGAGATCGTTCGCGTGTTGAACGAAGCGCGCGAGCAGGGCAAGGAGCGCATTTCCTATCGATATCGCATTCGTGGCGCCGACGGAGAACTTCGGAACATGCAGACGCATGCGCGCCTGCTCGGCGCCGCCGGCGACAGCCTGCGTTTGCTCGGCGTGTCGTGGGACATCACCAGAGAGATCGAGGCGGCCGATCGCCTGCAAGCACAAACTCAAACGTTGCGCGAAGTGGAGAAGCGCCTGGAACGCGCCTCGTTGTTGAGCTCCGAAGGTCACTGGGAAAAAGATCTGACGAGCGAACGCTTCTGGTTCTCCTCGAGTTATCACGCACTGCTCGGCTACCAGGATGGCGAGCTCGAACCCGATTCGGCTGAGGTAAATGCGCTGGTTCATCCCGAAGACGTTGCTCGCGGGCGTGAACTGTTGTTGGATCATGTGGAGCGCGGCTGTCCTTTCGACATCGCGCTGCGCCTGCGCATGAAGAGCGGCGAATATCGCTGGTTCCGACACCGCGGCATGGCCGAGCGCGACGCCGATGGCAAGCCACTGCTGATCGCCGGTTCCATTCAAGACGCTCACGAACAGAAGCTCGCCGAAGACGCTCTTCGTCTCACACAGGAGCGACTGGAACGCGCCATCAACGGCACGCAGGACGGCTTGTGGGAGATGGATGCCGACGGCTCGTCCTGGCATTCGCCACGTGTCGCCGAACTGTTGGGCTACGAAACTTCCGAGCTGCCCGCTGCCGCGAACTTCCTCAAACGATGCCTGCATCCCGATGACGCCGACGCCGTGGCCAACGCGACCCGCTTGCACTTCCAGCAGCGCCAGCCGTACGACGTCGAGATCCGTCTGCTCACTCGCTGGGGTGAATATCGTTGGTTTCGCGCCCGTGCGAGCGCCGATCGCGATTCTCAAGGCCGGCCGTTGCGCTTGTCGGGCTCGTTGCAGGACGTGACCCAGGCGCGCCTGGCGCGCGAAGCTTTGTTGAGCGCGACCGAAGCCGCCGAGAGCGCCAACCGTGCCAAGAGTGAGTTCCTGGCCAACGTCAGTCATGAAATCCGCACGCCGATGAACGGCATCATCGGCATGACGGGGCTGTTGCTGGAGAGCCCGCTCGACCGGACGCAGCGGGACTATGCGGAGACCATTCGCGCGAGCGCCGATTCGCTGCTGATCGTCATGAACGACATTCTGGATTTCTCCAAGATCGAAGCCGGCAAGCTCGACATCGAGGCGCTGGAGCTGGATCTGCGCACCACGGTGGAAGAAGCCGCCGTGATGCTGGCGTTTCAGGCCGCGGCGAAGAATCTCGAGCTGGTCGTGCACGTCCATCCGAACGTGCCTGACCGGGTCATCGGCGACCCGCAGCGCATCCGGCAATGTTTGCTCAACCTCATCAGCAACGCGATCAAGTTCACGCGCGAAGGCGAGATCGTCATCGAGGTGAGCAGCGTCGCCCTGGGCGATGGTCGTCAACGCGCCCGTTTCGAAGTGCGAGACACGGGCATCGGCATCGCGGCCGGCACGCTGCAGAACCTGTTCCAGCCGTTCGTACAGGCGGATTCGTCGACGACGCGCCACTTTGGTGGCACGGGGTTGGGATTGTCAATCGTGCGTAGGCTGGTACAGATGATGGGCGGCGAAGTCGGCGCGCAAAGCGAGCTCAACGAAGGCTCGCGCTTCTGGTTCACGCTACCCTTGCCCTTACCGGCGGCGGAGATCCAGACAGCGCCGGCATCGACACCCTCGCTGGTGCTCACTCGCGTGGGCCGACGCGTGCTCGTCGTCGACGACAATGAAACGAACCGCCGCGTGCTCGCCGGTCAGCTCATGCATGCGGGCTTTGAAGTGAGCCTCGCCGCCGGCGGCATCGAAGCGATGAGCTTGTTGCATACCGCGGCGGTCGATGGCCAGCCGTTCGAAGTGGTCCTCGCCGATCACCGCATGCACGACATGGATGGCGCCACGCTCGGCGAGCGCATCAACTCCGATGCACAGTTGTCACAAGCGCGTCTCGTCATGCTCACCTCGCTGGACGGGCATGGCGACATTCATCGCTTCGCGGCGCTCGGTTTCGCGGCGTATCTCACCAAGCCGATTCGTGCCCGCGAGCTGCTAGGCTGTCTCGATCGCGTGCTCGCGCACGACGCCAAGCAGTGGCACATGCAGAGCCAACCAATCGTGACTCGCAGCACGCTGACAGCGCACAGCACCGAAGCCTATCGCGGCACCGTGCTGCTGGTGGAAGACAACGCCGTCAACCAGAAGGTCGCAGTCCGCTTCCTCGAGCGCATGGGCTGCACGGTACGCGTGGCGGACAATGGCGTCGAAGCCGTGCGCGCCTGCGAAGAAACGACCTTCGATCTGATCCTGATGGACCTGCAGATGCCGGTGATGGACGGCCTCACTGCAACGCTGCGTATCCGTGAGAGCGAGACTGGCGATGGGCGGCCGCACGCACCGATCGTTGCGCTCACGGCCAACGCCATGGCGAGCCAGCTCGAGCGGTGCATGGAAGCGGGGATGAATGCGTTCATCACCAAGCCTCTGGAAATCGCGCGCCTGCATGAGATCTTGACCAGGTTCGGCCTGCGTATCACGACCGATGGAGCCTCGACACCGCAAGCCGATCTCTCTGCCAACGTGCCCGTCCACCTGTCACGGCTCAATGTGCTGACCGATGGCGACCCGGAGTTCACTCGAGAGCTGGTGGAAACATTCATCGCCAGCGGCGAGCAGGCGCTGAATGAAGCTCGCGCCGCGCTGTCCGCGCTAGATCGCGTCGGCCTGAGTCGTATCGCGCACAAGCTGAAAGGAGCAAGCGCGAACGTGTACGCGGAGCCGTTGCAAACCCTGTCTCATACGCTCGAAGCGCAAGCGTTGAGCCTGGATCAGAAGCGTTTGAGCGAGCTGGTCGCGCAACTGGCGACGGAGTTGGATCGAGCCGGCGAGTTCCTGAATCAGTACGTGCCGCAGCCGGCCGCCAAGGCCGGCTGATCAGTCCTGACTTTCGGTGGTGATGCGATTGCGACCGGCCGCCTTGCTGGCATAGACGCCGGAATCACAACGCGCCATCAGGCTGTCGAGCGTCGCACCCTGCGGCACTTTCTCTCGCCATCCCGAGACGCCAAAGCTGGCGGACACGGCGAATTCCTGCCCGGACCCTTTGAACGGCTGTTCGGCGATATGCTTGCGCAGATGTTCGGCCGCCAGCGCGGCGTTGGAGACATTGGTCTCCGGCAACACGATGACGAATTCCTCGCCGCCGTAGCGGGCGATCCAGTCGCTGGAACGCACGCCGGCCTTGAGCGTGCTGCCGAACCATTTCAACACTTCATCGCCGGTCAGGTGGCCATGGGTATCGTTGATCTTCTTGAAGAAGTCGACGTCGCACATGACCGCGGCGAGCTGCCGACCGTACCGGGCCGCACGATCGATCTCCCGCGGCAGTTGTTCCATCAGATAGCGACGGTTGTATACGCCCGTCAGCGGGTCGGTGATCGAGAGCCGGCGATTCTCTTCATTGGCAGCACGTAGCGAACGCTCCAGCGTGACGATACGGCGGCCGGTATTCAATCGTGCGATCAGCTCCGGCTCGATCACGGGCTTGATCAGATAGTCGTCGGCGCCGGATTGCAGCCCCGCCACCAGGTGCTCGATGGCGTCGCGTGAAGTGAGCAGGATGATGTAGGTGTACCCCTGCTCCTTGGAGCGCAAGGCCCGACACAGCGCCACGCCGTCCATTTCCGGCATTTCCCAGTCGGTGATCATCAGCGGGAAATCGCCTTGCTCCAGCTTGGCGAGCGCTTCGCGACCATTGCTCGCCATCTCGACTTCGTAGCCGCCACGCTTGAGCAGCCGCGCCATGATCAGGCGCTGCGTCGGCTCGTCGTCGACGAGCAGAATCCGCCAGGCTGTGTGCGCGGAAGAATTGTCGGATGGGATTGCAGACATCTGCCGGGGATCGTACCCGGTGGCGGCTCCTGCCGCAAAGCGCCACTGCGGCACTCAATCACAGTTACGGCGACCCCCCAGGGGCTACGTCACAACGCTGACAGAAACATTTATTCGAGCGCCTGCCGTTGCCGAATCATCATGCTCGCCGTGCGAACGCCGTCACAATCCGGGGCCGATCACCGCTTGCAGACCATCACACCGCCGTTCAGCGTTTTGATACGAATGCGCCCGTCGCCCTTGCCTTCGGTGAACCGCAGCTCATTGCCGGGGCCATATTGACGGCTGCGAGTGGGCTTGGGCCCGAAACAGTTGTCGATGTCGCCATTGAACGTTTCGATATCGAATTCGGCGTTGATCCGGCCGCGGAAGGTGAAATGCAGATCGCCGTTGATGGCTTCGGCATCGATGCGCGGCTCCGAGCCCAGCGCCGCGGTCAGATTCAGATCGCCGTTGGTGGTCTTGATCCGGCCGCGATCGAGCCGATCGAGCGCCACGGTCATGTCGCCTGAGACCGTGTTCACATCGATCTCCGGGCCGCCCTTGATGATTTCCAGATCGCCGCTCACGGTGGTGGCCCGCACCGTGCCTTTGCCGTCGCCACGCGCCCGAATGTCGCCGCTGACCGTTTTGAGTTCCAGATCGCCAGGACCGAACTCGGTATCGATGCCGCCGCTGACTGCCTGCAAGCGCTGCGAACCGCGCACGCCCTTGATCCTCTGATCGGCGCTCACCGTGTTGACGATCAGACCGCTGCCCATCGGCACCCTGATTCGCAGATCGCTGGAGCCCGAGGAACTGCCGCCCCGGGGCAGTACGACCTTGATCACGGTGCGCTGACCGTTGTTACGAAAGTCCAGCCGCTCGACGTTTTTGCCCAGTTCGGCGTCGACTCTCACTTCGTTGCGATCCCAGCCGCTGACCTCGACCAGCCCCGAGACATTCACGATTTCCACCTCGCCCCTGGCGTCGGCTTCCAGGGACTTGGTGATCTGCTCGGCACTGACGTGCGAGCTCGCCGCCGCCAGCATGGCCATGGCCAACACAGCTCGGAATGCTGCTGACACGGGGGCGTTCATAGATCGGTCCTCACGGGATGAGACACAGGCATTTCGCCAACGTCGGAGAGCAGTTGCAGCTCGCGCTGATAAGTGGACATCAACAGATCCTGCAGCAGCGGATCGGATGGATTCTCGGCCAGCGTCGCGGAGATCTCGTTGGCCGCGTGACGCAGGTCGGCGAGGTTGCGCTCGAGCTTGGCGCGAGTGGACGGTGGCAGCGTCTTCATGCGCGCTTCGAAGCGTTGATCCAGCTCCGAGCGGGCCTTCATATAGTCGACGCCCAACGCCTCCGTACCGAAGCTCACAGGCATCGCATTCAGCGGCGCCGTGGCCGCAGGCACGGGCTGCTGCTGTTGAGCGATCTGCACGGCGGCGTCTTTCTCCATCGAATTGCGGGTGATGACAAACGTAGTGAGGGATGTGGCGAGCACAAGGAGCACCCCCGCGGCCATTTGAAACCAGCGCGAGGAGGAAAAGTGCACGACCGGCGCGCTGTCGGTGACGATGGGCGTCTTGCCGATCTCGGCTTGAATGCCCTGCCACAGATCGCGCTCGGGCTGCACGTCCTTCGGCAACGCCGCCAGCATCTGGCTCAACGGGTCGCCAGGCTTCTTCGATTGATCACTCATCGTTCGCCTCCGCCGCAAGTCCCATGCGCTCGCGTAGCAATTTGCGTCCACGATGCAATTGCGCCTTGCAGGTACCGACCGCGATGCCGAGCATGTCGGCGCACTCTTCGTGGCTGTAACCGTACACAGCCTGCAGCACCACGACGTGACGCGCGCCCTCGGGCAATGTGGTAAGCGCACGCTCCAGATCCATCACTTCGCCGGCGTCGAGCTCTTTGGCGCCCTCGCCCGGCTCGGCGATGGCGCTCTCGATCGCATCTTCGTTGGATTCCGAGCGCGTGCCGTGATTGCGGCCATGGCTGAGCACCTCGTTCACCGCGATCCGGTGCAACCAGGTGCCGAAAGCACTGCGCCCCTCGAAGGCCTGCAGGTTCCGCCACGCTCTGATGAATGTCTGTTGCACGCAATCCTCCGCCACGTCCCGCCGCCGCGTCATCCGCAGGCACAGGCCCATTACCTTGCCGCTATGGGTGCGATACAGGCGCTCGAACGCCCGCATGTCGCCGCCCCGGGCAGCCGTAACCAGGCTCGCGTCGGAGAGCAGAGGGTCCGCAACTGGGACCGAATCATTGGCGCCAGCGCCGTATTGCAAGTTCCGCCTCTCCACTCCGTTCGCGTGTTACGTCCGCCTTTGTTGAGTTCGATGCGGCGCACGCCTGGAAGGTTTAACTCGAGGTGGTCGAACGATTACTTCGGGTAAGAGCTTAACAGCATTGGGTTTTCTTAGGATCCGCCGGATCCGGGGATAGGCGGGAGCGGGCGTCCTGCCCGGCTAACGCCTATTTCTGCTTGCTGTTCCACTCGCGCACCGCAAGTTCCAGCGCCGTGCCGGCCATGGGGCGGCCGATGAAATAGCCCTGCGCGCGGTCGCAGCCGACCGAGTCGAGGAAGTCGAGGACCTCCTGGGATTCGACACCCTCGGCGCAGGCGGTCAGGCGCAGCTTGTGAGCCAGCAACACCATGGTTTCGACCATGGTGCGAGCGTCTTCGTGGGCGAACACGTCGCGCACGAACGAGGTGTCGATCTTCAGCTCGCTGAACGGCATGAGGTACAGCTGCTTCAGCGACGAATAGCCGGTGCCGAAGTCGTCGATCGACAGGCCGAAATTCTTCACGCGCATGCGGGTGAGCACGTCCATGGTCGTGCCCGGATCGAACATGGCCGCGCTTTCGGTCACTTCGAAAATGATCCGGCGGGCGTCGGCGCCGACCTGGGTGGCCATGCGCGCCACCTGATCGGGGAACGCCAGATCGTTCAGCAACTGGGGTGAAAGGTTGATCGCCACCGACAGCTGCAAACCCACAGCATCCCAGGCGCGGCACTGAGACAGCGCCGTTTCCAGCACCTGCTCGGTGAGCCGGCGGATCAGGCCGTTCTTCTCGGCCAGCGGAATGAACCGCACCGGCGAGACGAAGCCCAGCGACGGATGATTCCAGCGCGCCAGCGCTTCGACGCCTTCGACGATCCAGCGATTGGGCGCAAGACGCGTCGCCTTGGGCTGGTAATGAACGATGATTTCACGCTTATCGAGCGCCGCCGTCAGAGCGGCTGCGCTGATCGGGGTATCGCTGCTCAGGCACTGGCGCAGTGTCGCTTCCAGATCGGCGAGCAGGATCGGCTTCTGGAGTGCGCCCAACATCTGCAGGCCATGCGCCTTGCCGATCTGTTGAGCTGTCTGCAGCACGCGCTGATCCATGCCGCTGGCGACCAGAATCTGTGCCTTGCTGCCGCGTTCGCCCAGGTAACGCAACAGCTCGATGCCGTCGGCGCCCGGCATCTGCAGATCGAGCACCACCACCGAAGGCTGGAACTCCTGCACGGCGCGTCGAAACGCTTCCGGATCGGTGACCCCCTTGGATTCGAAGCCCAGACCGGCCGCAGCCTCCGAAATGAATTCGCAGAGGTCGGGTTGATCGTCGATGACTAGCAGTTTGTTGGATTGATCAGGCGACACGGGCCTCCCTATCGAGGACATGGCGAATCCGCATAGCCAGATCTTCGTTGCGATAGGGTTTATGGATTACATCGGACGACGTGAGCCCTGCGGTCCCTGCGAGCACGGCGTTGTCGGCATAGCCGGTAGTAAAAAGCACATCGATGTCCGGGCGCAATTCACGAGCGCGCTTGGCGAGCGCCGGTCCGAGCATTCCGCCGGGCATCATGACGTCCGTGAACAACAGGTCGATTCGTTCCGAGCCGGAAAGAATACGCACCGCCGCGGCACCGTTGGCAGCGGCGAGCGCTCGATAACCGAGCTGAGTCAGCGCGGTCACGACAGTATCGCGCAGATCGGCGTCGTCTTCGACCACGAGGATGGTCTCGGTCCCGCCCGGCGCGACGCGGGTGACGATCGTATCTTCGCGATCCGACTGTTCCTCTTTGGAGCGCGGCAGGTAGATGGTCACGGTCGTGCCGACGCCCACCGTGCTTTCGATGGTGGCCAGACCGCCCGCCTGCTCGGCGAAGCTATGAACCATCGCGAGCCCCAGGCCGCTGCCCTTGCCGGACTCCTTGGTCGTGAAGAACGGTTCGAAGCCGCGCTTGAGCACTTCCGGCTCCATGCCGACGCCATTGTCGTTGACGCTGATGGCGACGAATTCGCCCGGCTCGATGGCGGGATGGTCGTTGCAGAACCTGGCGTCCAGCGAGACGTTCTGAGTTCGCACCGTGAGCCGCCCGCCTTGAGGCATGGCGTCGCGCGCATTGATGGCGAGATTCAAAATCGCGTTCTCGAACTGGCCCGGATCGGCACTGGTGTGCCACAGATCGTGCGCCTGGATCATACGCACTTCGATGGATTCGCCAATGGTGCGCTGGACCAGCTCGCTCAGACCCGACAGCTGACGATTCAGATCGAGCACCGCCGGCTCGAGAATCTGCCGGCGCGCGAACGCGAGCAGACGACGCGTCAGGTCAGCACCACGCGCGGCGGCTCGCATGGCCGTGTGAACTTTTCTCGCCAGCGTCGGCGTCTCGGCGACACTGCGATCGAGCAACTGCAGGTTGCCGATCACCACACCGAGCAGATTGTTGAAATCGTGCGCGATGCCGCCGGTGAGCTGGCCGATCGCTTCCATCTTCTGCGCCTGCATGAGGCGGCCTTCGAGGCGCTTCTGCTCGGTGAGATCGTAGACGATGGAGAAGAAGCCCAGCACTTCACCGTTCGGGCCGATCTGCGGCACGAAATGATTCTGCCACTCGCGATGCCGGCCATTGCGCACGCCACTTTGCAGGACGCGCACGAATTCGCCCGCCATCACTCTTCTGATCAGAGGATCGACTTCGGCGAACTGCTCTTCGCTGATGCTCTCCCGTAATGGCTTGCCCAGCACGGCGTCGGCGGGCTGAGCCACCCATTCCTCGAGCGCGCGGTTCACGTACGTCACGATCATGTTCGAGTTGACGTAGGTCACCGGCGTCGGCACGGCATTCAATGTGAGCTCGAAGAAGTCGCGCGTCTCGCGCAGCTTGCGCTCCGCACTGACCAGGTCGGTCACATCCTGAATCGTGCCGTGCAGGCGCACGGTGTTACCGCCCCGGCGCTCGGCCTTCACGATGCTCCTGACCCACAGCTGGCGGCCGCGCGCACTGGTCATCCGTAACAGCAGATCCGATGGCAGACCCGCCTCGATCGCCATGCGCTCGGCGCTCTGCATCTTCAGACGGTCTTCGGGATGGAAGAACGCACGATGCGCGTCGACATCGATCAGATGCCCGACCGGCAGGTCGTGGATGGCGTACAGCGCCTCGGTCCAATGCAATTGTTTGCTGTTGACCTCGTACTCCCAGCCGCCGATCTTGGCGGTGGCCTGCATGTCCCGGAGCAGATTGTCGAGGCGGACGCGCTCGCCGATGTCGCGAAACACCAGCACGGTGCCCACCGATGCGCCTTCTTCGGTAACTGGCAGGATTTTGTACTCGACGGGACGGATCGTGCCGTTCTTCCGGCGCAACAACGCACCGACGCCGCGCATGATGTCGGTCGTGTAACGCACGCGGCGAACCGGATCCGTGCGCGAATCGCCGTCTTCCTGGGTGTTGATGAGCACGCGATAGTCGAGCCCGCTCAGCTCCTCGCTCTCGTAGCCGAGCATTTTCGCCGCCGCCGGATTGGCGTAACGGACATGACCGACGTTATCGAGCTCGAGCACGCCCTCGCCCGAACCTTCGACGATGGATTGATTGCGCCGGTTGGCGGCGCTGAGTTGGGCGTGGCGACGACGCAGCCGGCTACGGAGTTTGCCCAGCAATGCCACAGAAATCATCGCCGGCACCAGCCCGAGGGCGACCCCCACGGCCAGGCTGACGAGATTCCCGCCGAGCAGTCCTTCCAATACGTTCATTTAGTGCGCGCTCGCGCGCGAGCTCTCAAGGCTTCGCGCCCGGCTCCCTCCCGGCATACCAGTTGACCGCGTATTGCATGAGTTGCGCCGAGGTCCGCAACGACAGCTTGCGCTTGATACGTTGACGATGCGATTCCACGGTCTTCACGCTGAGATTCAAGGCTTCTGCCGTCTGCCGAGTCGACAGGCCCTTGCCGATCATGTGCAGCACCTGCAACTCCCGATTGGTCAAGCTGTCGACCGGGTTCGAAGAGATGTACGCCCCGCCCGAGGCGAACTTCTCGATCATGCTGTTGCCGACGGCCTCGCTGACGTAGATGCCGCCATCGAGCACGCGCCGGAGCGCGATCAGGAATTGATCCGAGGCTGCCTGTTTCATGATGTAACCATTCGCGCCCGCCGACAGCATGCGCTCGGCGTAGATCGCCTCGTCATGCATCGAGAGCACCAGCAACGGCAGTGCCGGATAGTGAGCGCGTGCGTCTTTCACCAGCTCCAGGCCATCGCCCTGCTTGAGCGACACGTCGACGATCACGGCATCCGGCTCCTGCTCGCGAATCATCGACTTTGCTTCGCGAGCCGTCTCGGCTTCACCGCACACTTCCAGATCCGCCTCCGCCTCGATCAAACGCCGCAGTCCCTGACGCACGATGGGATGGTCGTCGACGATCAGCACGCGGCGCTTCTGGTCCTTGGACACACCTGGGGGCTTGTGTGCCGGTTTGAACAAAGAAGGCCCAACGCTCATTTGCATCATCTCCTATTCATCATGCCAAAGGCTCTTTAGGGGCCTTCGACGAACTCATTCAGCTGGCGCGGCGACGGGGGCGACGCGCCTTGGCGGCATCGGCTGCGGGCTCCAGCGGGCATTCGCAAACGATGCGTGTTCCAGGCCGGGCCCCCTCGGAGGAATGCTCCGGCACGCCCCGCTCGAAACGAACTTCGCCGCCCAGGATCCGCGCGCGGTAACGCATGATTTTCAGGCCCATGCCCGGTGCGTCCACCGCGTCGGACGGCATGCCGATACCGTCGTCGGTTACCGTCAGCCGAACCTTAGCGCGAGCCCCATGCAAATGCAGTCGTATAGACCGCGCCTGACCATGGCGGACCGCGTTCCGAACCGCTTCCTGCGCAATCCGATAAAGATGATTGGCCAGCTCGGTGCTCAAGGGTCGAATCGTCTTCACTCGATGAGTACAAGTGACGTCGACCCCATAAAGCTCCTGCGCATGCATGGCCAGGCCTTCGAGCGCATCGGAGAGACCGCCACGCTCCAGATTGACCGGCGACAGACCACGCGCCAGTGCACGGGTGCTCTCGATGGAGTTGTTCACCAGCCGGGTGATACCTTCGATTTCCGGCAGAATCGCGGGATATTCCGTGGTCAGTCGACCGGCCAGGCCGCGTAGCATGAGCGCGATGCCCGTCAACTCCTGACCCAGCCCGTCGTGCAGATCGTTACCGATACGGTACTGCTCGCGACTCACCGCCTGCAGAATCGCGCGCTCCAGCTGCTTGCGCTCGCTGACATCCTGAAGCACCAGCAGGCTGTGATTGCGGCCTGCGACTTCGAAGCGCGACAGCACGCCGAGTGCGGCGAAGTGCATGTCATCGGCGCGTCGTCCGTCGAATTCAACTTGCATGGAGCGCCCCTGTTTCGCTGACAACGGTTGCCAACGCTCCGGCTGCTCGAACGGCCAGCCGGCCAGTTGCGCCATATTGCGGCCGATGAGCTGTCCGCGACGGTAGCCGAACAGCATGTCGAAAGCCGGATTGGTGATCTCGATGACGCCCTGCTCGTTGATCACCGCCACTCCTTCGAGCATGGACTCGATCATCCGCGCCTGGGTCGCAATGGCGCGTTCGGCGCGCACCTGCTCGGTGGTTTCGGTGGTTACGACGGCGAGCGCGATGATCTTCTGCTCGTCACGAATCGGGCTCACGCGCACATCGAAATGGCGCGATTGTCCATCGTTGCCTTCGATCTCTGCGACGTAACCGTCGGCCTGGCCGTTGGCGAGAACCCGATGCAGCGTGGACAAAGCGCGGGCGTGCAGACTCTGCGGGAACAGTTCAGTGACGAGCGCGCCTTCGATCTGCTGTGCCGAGCGTTCGCCAACGCCACGATTGGCCATCACGATGCGCAGCCCGCGATCGACTACGAACACGAAATCGGCAAGCGCGCCGACGAGCTGCCGCATGGTCTGCGTTTGCAGCGTCGTGCGCAGTCCGGCCTCGACCGGCGAGGCGCCGGCGAGTGGCATGTCGAATGTTTTCGCAGTATTCAAGCCGAGCTGTTCCCTGCAAGGGCGACAATGGCGGAACGCATCGCAGGCAGGTCGGCTGCCTACGAAACTCGACAGCATGGTGTTGTAGCGCCGTTGTAGGGGATATCAGCCACTCCCCTAATGTCGCGGGCGGTGTCAGCGTCTTTACCGAGCGGGCGGCGGATTTCCGGGCCAGTCGATAAATCCAAGCCGGGCAATTACTTATGTCGCTTTGCGCGCACGAGCCATTGCATGGAACGCAATGAGTGTGACGCTTGTCACACTCAGGGTAGGGCCGGTATGGCGGCTAGTAGTTTTTACTCAGTGGGCGCCGCCAGGGGCAGCCTCGGCATCGCCTCTATCCGACACCCATTGCGTGGCGTAACGGATCAGCTCGCTGGTCGAACGCAGGTTCAACTTCTCGCGCATGTGGCGCCGATGCGCATCGACGGTCTTCATCGACAGGTCGAGCCGCTGCGAGATCTCCCGCGTGCTGATGCCTTCGCCGATCAGGCGAAAGACTTCGAGCTCGCGATCGGTGAGCGCCGAGACCGGATCTTCATCGGCCGCGGGAGCGCGACCACGCGCAACCTGGCTGAGCAACCGCTCGCCCATGGCAGAACTGACATGCCGCTGGCCACGGGCGACCTTGCGCAGAGCGCCGAGGAAATCGGTGCCCGCGACGTTCTTCATTACATAACCACTGACCCCGAGGCGCAGCAGCCGCTCGGCATAGAGCGCTTCGTCCTGCATCGAGAGCACCAGCACGCGAACATTGGGATGATCGTTGCGAATCCAGCGAACCAGTTCGATGCCATCGTCCGGTCCCAGCGCGAGGTCGACGACTGCGACATCGGGCTCTTCACCGGCAATGGCGCTTTGCGCGGCCTGCACCGATGCGGCCTCTCCCTGCAGGATGAATTCGCTCTGCCCAGCCAGCAATTGCTTCAAACCTTCACGCACAAATGGATGGTCATCAACGATCAGGATCCTTGTTGGATCGGCCATGGTCATTCCTCAACGGGCAGCGTTCGTGTTGCCCTTATCTTCAATCTTCCGACGGTACAAGCTTGGCGCTGTATCCTCTACTTTCAATGTCAGACGGTACAAGCCTGGCGCTGGATCCTCTACCTTCAATCTTCCGATCGAACGAGCTTGGCGCTTGGATCCTCTACCTTCAATCTTCCGACGGAACAAGCTTGGAGCAATCCCCATTTTCCACATCGCGCTAGGGTGTTAGCTTCAGTTGCCACGCGCCCGTGTACGAATTGGGCACTCCCGATATGAAAAAGGACTCGACAGAACCGCTGCACTTCGTCCTGCTGGAGGACGATCCTAACGATGCCGAGCTGATTCAATTGCAGCTGGCGAAGGACGATCTGGACATCACGTGGCGTCACGTCATGTCGGAGGTCGATTTTCGCGCGGCGCTCGCCGGCACGCCACCCGATCTGGTGCTGGCCGACTACACCTTGCCCGGCTTCGATGGTCTCACGGCGCTGCGCATCGTGTTAGAGCGATCGGCCGACATCCCTTTCATCTTCGTATCCGGCTCGCTCGGCGAAGAGCGCGCGATCGAAGCCCTCAAGAGCGGCGCCACCGACTACGTATTGAAGGATCGATTGCAGCGTCTGCCGATGGTAGTGAACCGTGCGCTGGCCGAAGCGCGCGTTCGTCGCGAGCGCAGGCTCGCTCAAACTGCGTTGGAAGAGCAACGCGTCCTGCTCAGCACGCTCATCGACAGCCTGCCCGAGATCATTTACGCCGTTGACAACGAGAACCGCCTGACCGTCGTCAATCGCGCGCTGCTCGAATCGTTGAACAAAAAGCGCGAAGAGGTGCTCGGCCGACGCTTGTCCGAGTTGTGGCCGGAGGAGAATGTCATCGACATCGAGGGGCAGGCAGCGACCACCATGCGCACCGGCCGCCCTCTCACCGATCAGGAGCGTGCCTGGATCGGGCTCGATGGCTCGGTCCGCTGGTTCACGATCACGCACGTGCCGCTGCGAGATCATGGCAGCGTATCGGGCCTGGTCTGCACCGTGCAGGAAGTGACTCAGCGCAAGGAGCTCGAGCAGGAGATCCTGGAGATCTCCAATCGCGAGCAGCGTCGTCTCGGCAGCGATCTGCACGACGGCCTGGGCCAGGAGCTCACGGGCCTGTCGCTGCTGATGAAAGGCCTCGAGATGCAGATGGCGCGCGAGTCGCCGCAGTATTCGGCGCAAGTCACGAAGATCACCGATCTGCTGGCGCGTGCAATTCAGAGCACCCGCTCATTGGCGCGCGGCCTTGCGCCCGTGAATCTGGAACGCGGCGGTTTGCCGGAGGCATTGAAGCATCTGGTGGCCCGCTGCACCGACATGTACAGCCTGGAGTGCACATTCACCATCGGCGGCCAGAAACTGCCGGATCTGGAAGAAGGCGCCGCGACGCATCTGTATCGCATCGCGCAGGAAGCGTCGACCAACGCAGCTCGGTACGCACGCGCCACGTCGATCAACATCGACCTGCGCTCGACGGGTCGCAAGCTGCAGCTGTCCATCGCCGACGACGGCATCGGCCTGAGCGCCGGCCTCGCGCAGGGCCGTCCCGGCATGGGATTGAAGATCATGGAGTACCGCGCACGCATGCTCGGCGGCTCGATCAGTTTCGACGAGCCTGGCTCCGGCACCCGGATCACGCTCACGGCGCCGCTCCACCTGCTGCGGCAGTCGAAAGACAAGAAGCGAATGGCTGTGGGCGGCTGAGGGTAAGTCGAGTCGGAGGCTCGCCTCCGACTCTTTCCAGCCTGCTGTTATTTTCGAACGACCGGCACCAGCGTATGGTCCGCACCGTTCCAGACGTCGATGAACGACTCGATCTCCGACGCCGGCATCGACGGCGCAATGAAGTCGCCCTGAAGCGCATCGCAGCCACACTGTTCCAGGAACTCGAACGCTGGTGACTTCTCGATCCCTTCGGCGCACGCAGTGAGCGACAGGTTATGCGCCAGCTCGACGATCGCGCGCACGACCGTCGCTGCGGCCTTGCTCTGGGCGATCTCGGAAATCAACAAGCCGTCGATCTTCACTTCGCTGAAGGGCATCTTGTAGAGCAGCGTCAGCGACGAGGTGCCGATGCCGAAGTCATCGAGCGACAGACCCACACCCTTCACCCGCAGCCGCGTGAAGATATCCATCACCAGTTCGGGATCGTCCACCGACGCCGCTTCCGTCACTTCCAACGTGAGCTGCTCGGGACGAACTTCGAATTCGCGCAACACGCGTGACAAACGCTCCGGAAACTCCAGATCCTGCACCAGCCGCGGCGAAAGATTCACCGCTGCGCCGAGATCCAGACCACGCGTGCCCCAATGCCCGATCTGACGAATCGCATCCGTGAGCACGAAGTCCGTCAGATCGACGATCAAGCCGGACTGCTCCGCCAGCGGCAGGAACTCGCCCGGATACAACAGACCGAGGCGCGGATGACGCCAGCGCACCAGCGCTTCGGCGCTGCGCACGTGCCAATCGTTGGCCGAACGCACGACTTTCGGCTGGTAGTGCACGATGAGCTCGTGCTCGTCGATGGCGGTGCGCAGCTCTTCGACCGAGATGCGCGAGCTGGGCTCGAGATGTTTGGCGAGCAGCGTCTCGATGTCTTCGAGCATCGCGGGCTTCT
>Ga0182742_1001264_pt1 | contig 33275 bp, 30 predicted proteins | sample eDN5th37CBELigMG_FD_128880 | JGI IMG/M metagenome (GOLD analysis project Ga0182742, IMG submission 128880) | Enriched Miracle-Growth compost microbial communities from Emeryville, California, USA - eDNA 5th pass 37_C BE-Lig MG (version 2)... ... | reverse complement strand
GAAGAACTGCAGCGCATGAAGGGCAAGCCGGACAAAGGGCAGGGGGGCAGCGTTCCCTATCCCTTTGCCACGGCGGCCGAGATGCTGGAGATGGCGGCGCGCAGCGGGCTCAGCATCGCCGAGATGAAGCGGGCCAACGAGGAGGCCCGCATGGAACCCGAGGCGCTGAATGCCGGCCTCGACGCGATCTGGGACGCCATGCGCAGCTGCATCGAGCGCGGGCTCAGGCAGGAGGGTGTGATGCCGGGCGGGCTGAAGGTTCGCCGTCGCGCCCGCATGCTCCACGAGAAGCTCGAGGAAGAGTGGCGCCAGAATCGCCCCAACCCGCTGCTGGCGAACGACTGGCTATCGGTCTACGCCATGGCCGTGAACGAGGAGAATGCCGCCGGCGGCCGGGTGGTGACTGCACCCACCAACGGCGCGGCCGGAGTGATTCCGGCCGTGCTTCGCTACTGGCAGCAGTTCCATATCGACGCCGACCGGCGCGGAATCCACGACTTCCTCCTGACGGCTGCTGCGGTCGGCGGCATCATCAAGCACAACGCGTCGATCTCCGGGGCGGAAGTGGGCTGCCAGGGCGAGGTCGGATCCGCCTCGGCGATGGCAGCGGCTGGCCTGGCGGCGGTAATGGGCGGCACGCCCGAACAGGTGGAAAACGCCGCCGAGATCGCGCTGGAGCACCATCTCGGGATGACCTGCGACCCGGTGGCCGGACTGGTGCAGGTTCCCTGCATCGAACGCAACGCGCTGGGCGCGGTGAAGGCCGTGACGGCGGCGTCGCTGGCCACGAAGGGCGACGGCAAGCACTTCGTTCCGCTCGACGCAGCCATCGAGACGATGCGCCAGACCGGCCTCGACATGAATGAGAAGTACAAGGAAACCAGCCTCGGCGGCCTCGCCGTGAACGTCGTGGAGTGCTGAGCGGCGGCTGTGGACAAGCAACGCCGCTGTTGACGCTCCTGCCGTACGGGTCCATCCAGAAGACATGCCGCTTCATCTCATCAAGCTCTGTGTGGGCTGCGATAGCGTCGAGGACCTGGAGGAATGGATCGCCTTCCGCCTGGACGAGCGCCGCAGGGCGGGCGAGCCTGCCGAGCAGTTCCACACGACTCGCATGGTGCCGACGCGGACCGCCGAGCTGCTCGACGGTGGATCGCTCTACTGGGTCATCAAGGCACAGGTTCAGTGCCGCCAGCGCCTGCTGGACATCCGTCCGTTCGTCGATCACGAGGGCATCGGCCGCTGCCACCTGGTGCTCGAGCCGAAGGTGATCCGTACCGAGTGGCAGCCGCGCCGGGCCTTCCAGGGCTGGCGCTATCTCAAGGAAGCCGATGCGCCCCGGGATCTCGGATCGTCCAGCGCGGCGCAAATGGCGCTGCCGCCGCAGCTGAGGCAGGAACTCGCGGAACTCGGCCTGCTCTAGACTTCCTCGAAGCTCACCAGGGCTCACATCGACGCGACGGATACAAGTCGCGTGGGACCGTCTTGTCGACGGGCGCCGGCCGTTTTGCTTATTATATTACCCGTATTGCGATGTCCGGATGCACCCCGGCCGAACCCGGAGTGGAATTGGCACATGACGATCGTTCTGGCGGTAGGTCTCGGCGTACTGGGATTGCTGCTGGTCGCACGGGTGGTCTTGTACTCGGACCCGGCAGCAATTGTCCGTCTCTTGCGTCTCGCCGGCCCCTTGGGGCTGGGAGCGGTGGGCTTGGCCCTCGTCGCGGCGGGACGGGCAGGCTTCGGGGTGCCTCTGGCGGCGCTGGGGCTGCTGTGGCTGGCGGTCCAGTCCCGTCGCGGAGGGCGTCAGCGCAAGATCCCGATCCCATCGCGCGCTTCGGTGCGGTCCGCGGCAATCGAGATGGAACTCATCGATGGCGAGCTGGATGGTCTCGTACTGGCCGGACGGTATCTCGATCGCCGGCTGAGCACGCTGACGCTTGCCGAGCTTCTCGATGTCCATCAGGACCTGCGCAGCGACCCGGAGAGCAGCCAACTCCTAGAAGCGTATCTTGATGGCCGCTTTCCCGTCTGGCGTCTGCACGCGCAGGCGAACGGTGGCTCGCGGCTGGGAGGCCCGCCAGGTGCGGGCGCCATGACTGAGGAGGAGGCCTACAAGATCCTTGGTCTTGAAGCGGGGGCCTCCTCGGCGGACATCCGAAAGGCGCACCGCCGCCTGATTGAGCGCCTCGATACGCGCATTGCCAGCGAGTCGCTTCTTGCGGCGCGGATCGATGAAGCCAAGGCTATCCTTCTCGCCAAACAAGGCTGATCTCCCTAACGCAGGACAATTCGAGGGACGCAGCTCAATTCATCACCGCGTAGCAGTGGATGTTCTGCTTCTGCAGCTGCGAGCAGGCACGTTGCGCCGCCTTCTTGGACTCGAAACCGGCGAAGCGGGCGCGGTGATAGGTGACGCCGTCTTTCTCGTACGGCACCGTATAGGCGGAAGCGGAAGCCAGCACCGATCCGGCCTTTCGGGCAACGGTCCAGAGCACGGCCGTGGCCTCCTTCTGGCTCGGCGAGGATGCAACCTGGACAACCCAGCCGCCCGGCTCGACGGAGGAGGTTTTGATCTGGTCGACATCGACCCAGTCGCCCTTCTGCGACGGAACGGGTTCCGACGGCCGCGGGACGGAGATCGCGGCAGCGGCGGCCGCGACGGGCTCCGCAGTCTCGCCCGTTTCGGCGAACGCCGCCACGACCTCGTCGCCGTCCGGGCGGAATGCCGGGGTGGGCACGTCGTCGACAGGCAGGGCGCCGGCAGGCTTCTTGACGGGCGTCGGACCTGCCTTGGCGACCAGCGGGCCGCCCTTGCGCGTGCTGGCCTTGGGCAGATAGGCGGTGACCAGCCTTGCCATCTCGTCGTCCCGGCTGGCCCCGCTGGTGCCGCCCATGACGACGGCAACGATGCGGCGCTTGCCGTCGGTCGCCGAGGTGACGAGATTGAAGCCGGAGGCGCGGGTGAAGCCGGTCTTGATGCCGTCCACACCTTGGACCCGGCCGAGGAGCCGGTTGTGGTTGGCCAGGCGTTGCCGGCCGAAGGTGAATGCGCGCGTCGAGAAATAGTGGTAGTACTGCGGGAAGTGCTCGCGCAGGGCAATTCCGAGGGTCGCCATGTCGCGCGCCGTCGTGAATTGGCCGGGATCGGGAAGACCCGACGCGTTGCGGAAAACGGTCGAGTCCATACCGAGCTTGCGCGCCTTGGCCGTCATCATTCGCCCGAAGGCCGCTTCGGACCCGGCGAAATATTCGCCCAGCGCGGCTGCGGCGTCATTGGCCGACTTGGTCACCAGGCTGAGGATCGCCGTCTCGACGGTGATCGACTTGCCTGCGCCGACGCCGAGCTTGGTCGGCGGCTGGGCCGCAGCCTGAGCCGAGAACGGAATCTTGGTCGTGGTCTTTATCTTGCCGGCCGCCAGCGCCTCGAAGGTGATGTATAGGGTCATCATCTTGGTCAGCGAGGCCGGGTAGCGGCGGGCTGAGGCGTTCGATGAGTAGAGCGTCTCGCCGGTGTTGGCGTCGACGACGATGGCCGCATGCCGCGGGTTTTGCGCGGCCTGAACCTGCGAGCCGACGCCTACCACCAGCAGCGAAGCCAGAAAGAGCCTGAAGGGGAAGGAAAGACGCAGGAATGAGGTCGCTGTCGTGGGACGCACGGCACACCCTTTGATATTGTTCTTGAACTCTCGGAGCCGCAAAGGTTCATGCTCCGGGGAGACAGTAGGCTCGGGCCGTTACCAATCCGTTTATGGTTTCCGGATCGTTCAGATCGCGTACCGATATCGTCGAAAATTCGAGGCAAATGCCACGGACGCTGCGTCAACCCGACAGAGCGGGCCTGCTGGGTCAGTTCGTCGGTCGTCGCGCTTTACAGAGGCGTCCTGCCTCCCTATGTTCCGCGCGAATTTTCGAACAGGACAACGCGCGACCATGCGTGCAGAGACCGAGAAGCTCGTCGACGAAATCAAGCAGGCGATCGCCCTGCTGAGGAGGCATCTTTGACTGGGATGCGTCCCTAAAGCGTCTCGAGTATCTGAATAACCGCGCCGAAGACCCCACCCTTTGGAACAACGCCCAGGAAGCACAGAAACTGATGCGCGAGCGTCAGGAACTGGATGACCGCATCAATGCGATCCGCGGGCTCTCCCAGGCGCTGGAGGACAATGTCGGGCTGATCGAACTCGGCGAGGAAGAGGGCGACGAATCGATCGTTGCCGAAGCCGAAGCGGCGATCCGTTCGCTGTCGGGCGAGATTCGCGCGCGCCAGATCGAAACCCTGCTGTCCGGCGAGGCCGACGCCAACGACACCTATCTGGAAGTGCATGCCGGCGCCGGTGGCACGGAAAGCCAGGACTGGGCGAACATGCTCCTGCGCATGTACACCCGCTGGGCGGAGCGCCGCGGCTTTAAGGTCGAAGTGCTGGAAATGCACGACGGCGAAGAGGCCGGCATCAAGTCAGCCACGATCCTCGTCAAGGGCCACAACGCCTACGGCTGGCTGAAGACGGAGTCGGGCGTTCACCGGCTGGTCCGCATCTCACCGTACGACAGCAATGCCCGCCGCCACACCTCTTTCTCGAGCGTGTGGGTCTATCCGGTGGTCGATGATTCGATCGATATCGTCATTCCGGAATCGGACGTTCGCATCGACACCTACCGCTCGTCGGGCGCGGGCGGGCAGCACGTCAACACGACCGACTCGGCGGTGCGCATCACGCACATCCCGACGGGTATCGCGGTGGCGTGCCAGGCCGAGCGCTCGCAGCACAAGAACCGCGCAAAGGCTTGGGAGATGCTGCGCTCGCGCCTCTATGAGGAGGAGCTGAAGCGACGCGAGGCGGCTGCCAACGCCACCGAGGCGGCGAAGACCGATATCGGCTGGGGCCACCAGATCCGCTCCTATGTCCTGCAGCCTTATCAGCTGGTCAAGGATCTGCGGACGGGCGTGGAGAAGACAAGCCCGGCGGATGTCCTGGACGGCGACCTCGACGACTTCATGGAAGCATCGCTGTCGCATCGCATCGAGGGCGGCACCGGCCAAGCGGTTGCGGACATCGACTGACGTGACCTTTTTTCCCGTTCTGGAACCGATCGAGCCGTCAGTCATTCGGTTTTGCAAGACGTGGATTTCGCGCCGCCATACAAGCAGGCGTGCGGCGCGGCATAGCGCCTTGCAAGGTAAGTCGAATCGCACCAGCCTACGAGGTTGGAGGAGACAAAAGGATTCAGTCGGCTGGCACGCGTGACGCCGTCGAACCGGCTGAAATAGGGATGGTTCATTCCGGGGTTGGGCAAGCAGCAGTGCTTGATCACCTTGACGCGGGAATGAGCCATGCCAGCCAGATCCTTCAGTCACCACCCCCCTAAATTCATCGCACGCACCTTCGAGGCCGCGAAGATTGGCATCGTCGCGATTGCCTGCTCCTGGGGGGCAGGTCTCGGAGCAGCGTTTGGGCATGATGCATTGCCTACGGCCTCGAAGCCGGAGGGCTGGAGCTATCCGTTCGCATGCTGCTCGGGCTACGACTGCCGGATGGTACCGCAGACCTCGATCAGTGAGCGTCCGGATGGGTACGTCATCGACCGGACCGGCGAGGTCGTCGGATATCAGGATGCGCGGCTGAAGAACTCGCCTGACGGTGAGTATCACTGGTGTTCGGTCGCGGGCTCCGACAACGGACGAACGATCTGCCTCTTCGTCCCGCCTCGCTCCTATTGAGAGGTTGCTGAGACGTACCCACGACTGTGTGGCCGGGTCTCCGGTTTTTGCCGCATTCTGTGCTAAGAGCGGCAAGTATAGGGATTCGCGGCCGCGCATGTCCTGGGCGGCTACCAGGAGAGGGTTCATAGATGAAGACGAAGATCGTCGCCGTGGTGGTGGCCGCGGCATTTCTCGGCGCCTGCACGACCGATCCCTATACGGGTGAGCAGAAGATCTCGAACACGGCCGGTGGCGCGGCGCTGGGCGCGGGTCTCGGCGCGCTGGCCGGCCTGGCCGTCGGCGGCAGTAAGACCGCGCAGCGCAATGCGGTGCTGATCGGCGCGGGCCTCGGCGCGCTCGCCGGCGGCGCAATCGGCGCTACGATGGACAAGAACGAGGCTGAGCTGCGCGCCCAGCTTCGCGGCACCGGCGTCAGCGTGACGCGCGTCGGCGACCAGATCATCCTGAACATGCCGTCCGACGTCACCTTCGGCGTCGACCAGGACGCCATCAAGCCAGAGTTTTATCCGGTGCTGAATTCCGTCGCGCTGGTGCTGCAGCGCTACCGCTCGACGCTGGTGGACGTCTACGGTCATACGGATTCGACCGGTAGCGACGCCTACAACTTCGACCTGTCGCAGCGGCGCGCCTATGCGGTCGCGAACTATCTGAATGCCCAGGGCGTGGATGCGCGGCGCTTCGCCGTCACCGGTTTCGGCAAGACGCGACCGATTGCGTCGAACGCGACCGAGGCGGGCAGGGCGCAGAACCGCCGCGTCGAGATCCAGATCTCGCCGCTGACGCAATAAGGCGTTGGCAGATTGAAGGGGCCTCGCGAATGACGCGGGCCCCGCGCCGGCTCAGACCTTGCCGGCCACCATCATGAAGGCGGGCATGTCGGGGCCGAAGCCGATGACGGGCTCGTCGTCGTCCTCCGGCTCGTGACGCGGACGCTTCTGATCCTGGCGGTTCGACGACTGGGCCTTGCGGGCCGCATTGTCGGCACGGATCGACTCGCGCCGGCTCGACTTTTCCTCGCTCCCGCGCGCGGCAACCGTCGACTCGGCCGCGGCAGGCTGGGGACTCTCATGGGCCGCGCCGCCGCGGCGCCTGGAAGCCCGCTCCTCGCCCGACTTGCGGCCGCGGGTGCCCGCGCGTTCGCGGCGGGGCGCTTCGGCCTGGGACTCGACGATCGTCGACAGGTCGCCGTTGTGCCACTCGATCTTCTCGCCGATCAGCTTCTCGATCGCGTCGACATATTTCTGGTCGGCCTTGGTCGCGATGGTGAAGGACTTGCCCGAGCGACCGGCGCGGCCAGTGCGGCCGATACGGTGAACGTAATCCTCGGAGTGGATCGGCACGTCGAAGTTGAAGACGTGGCTGACGTCGGGAATGTCGAGGCCGCGCGCCGCGACGTCGGAGGCGACGAGCAACTTCAGGCGGCCCTCGCGGAAGTTCGTCAGCATCGTCATGCGCGCGCGCTGGTCCATGTCGCCATGCAGCGCGCCGGCGTCGAAGTCGTGCTTGATGAGCGAGCGGAAAAGCTCGGACACGTCGACCTTCCGGTTGCAGAAGATGATCGCGTTCTTGAGCTCGTCACCCTCGGCGCGGATCAGGTCGCGCAGCATCTGGCGCTTTTCCCAGGGCTTGCTGCCGGAGGCGACCAGCCGCTGGGTGATGTTGGTGTTGGTCGTGGCGGCGCGCGCTACCTCGACGCGGACCGGCGCGTGCAGGAACTTCTCGGTGAGCTTGGTGATCTCCGGCGGCATGGTCGCCGAGAAGAACAGCGTCTGCCGCGTAAAGGGGATCATCTCGCAGATGCGCTCGATGTCGGGGATGAAGCCCATGTCCAGCATGCGGTCGGCCTCGTCGATGACGAGAATCTCGACGCCGTTCAGCAGCAACTTGCCGCGCTCGCGGTGGTCGAGAAGGCGGCCGGGTGTGGCGATGAGCACGTCAGCGCCACGCTCGAGCTTCTTGTCCTGTTCCTCGAAGGAAACGCCGCCGATAAGCAGTGCGATGTTCAGGCGGTGGTTCTTGCCATACTTGACGAAATTCTCCTCGACCTGGGCGGCGAGTTCGCGCGTCGGCTCGAGAATGAGGGTGCGCGGCATGCGGGCGCGGGCGCGCCCCTTTTCCAGCCGCGTCAGCATCGGCAGGACGAAGGACGCCGTCTTGCCCGTTCCGGTCTGGGCGATGCCGAGAACGTCCTTGCCCTGCAGTGCATGCGGAATTGCGCCGGCCTGGATCGGGGTAGGGGTCGTGTACCCCGCATCCTTGACGGCAGCGAGCACCTTGGCCGACAGGCCGAGATTGTCGAAAGTCATCGCTTCGGGAGCGGAAATGGTATCTTCAGACAAGATATCTGGCAGCTTTTCTGTTCGGTGGGCGCGGTCCGGGGCCGGGCCAAAGGTTTCGCAGTTGCGAACTAAAGCCCGCGTTACGCATTCGGACTGGTTTTGTCAATATTTTCAGGCGTCTTTGCCGATCACGCCATTTCACCATGTGGTGTCGGCGTGGCAGGGTTGCAATGCCGCTCAGTAGCGGAACTGTTCCGCGAGGATCCGCTCGTCCCAGGAGTGGCCGGAATCGAACAAAAGCGTGGCGGTGAGGTCGGCGGATTCCCGCACGGTGACGTGGATCACCGACTTTACCTCGGTGTGGTCGGCGACGGCGTTTACCGGTCGCTTCCTGGGCTCGAGCACCTCGAACGTCACGGACGAGCGGTTGGAAAGCAGGGCGCCGCGCCAGCGCCGCGGCCGGAACGGGCTGACCGGCGTCAGCGCGAGCAGCGGCGCGTCGAGCGGCAGGATCGGACCGTGGGCCGACAGGTTGTAGGCGGTCGAGCCGGCCGGCGTCGCAACCATGATGCCGTCGCAGATCAGCTCCTCCATGCGCTGCTTGCCGTCGACCGCGATGCGCAGCTTGGCGGCCTGGTAGGACTGGCGGAACAGGGAGACCTCGTTAATGGCGAGCGCGGAGGCGATGCGGCCGTCCTCGGACAGCGCTTCCATCTCCAGCGGCCTGATGGTTTCCGCGTCCGCCGCCTCGATCCGGGCGGGGAGGTCGTCGAGGCGGTATTCGTTCATGAGGAAGCCGACGGTGCCGCGGTTCATGCCGAACACCTGCTTGCCGGTTCCCATGGTGCTGCGCACCGTTTCAAGCAGGAATCCGTCGCCCCCCAGCGCCACGATGACGTCCGCGTCGTCAGATGCCGTCTGCCCGTACCGCTCGGTGAGATCGCGCGCCGCGACGTCGGCCTCCGGGGTTCCGGCCGAGACGAATGCGAAGGTTTTTCGCGGCCTCGTGTTATGCACCGTCCTGCTCCGGTCTCTTGCGCGCGCGAGCCGTAGCACGCCGCGCCGTGACACCGCAACGAAGGGCTGCGCCAGTCTGCGTACTGATCGTGCGTGCCCGAAACCGGAGGCAGAAGAAGCGTGCGCCCCGGCGGAAACAGGGCCGTCCGACGTCGCGGCGGGAGAGTCGCTCAGTCACCGTCTTACGTTCATTTGGACGTCCGGAAACGCGTCAATATGATTTGCGACCTGATTGATACGGAATTCAGATTATTAAGTCGTTTCATGGCTCTAAGCCATTAACTTCCATCAAGAATGTACTGGATTTCTTTGAGCGAGCATGATCCAATGCCTCACAAATGACGGGCACCGGAGGGGCCGGTAGCTCGAGCTGGGAGAAAAAACATGGCGAAGGAAATTCTCTGCGCGTTCGGAACCGACATCGACTCCGTGGCCGGATGGATCGGGTCATATGGCGGCGGCGACTCTCCATCGGACATCCAGCGCGGCATCTTCGCCAGCGAGGTCGGCGTTCCGCGCCTGCTTCGCCTGTTCAAGAAATATGACCTGCCGACCACCTTCTTCATCCCCGGCCACTCGATCGAGACCTTCCCCGACCAGGTGAAGCAGATCGTCGACGAGGGCCACGAGGTCGGCGCGCACGGCTACCTGCACGAGAACCCGATCGCGATGACGCCGACGCAGGAGGAGGCGGTCCTCGTCAAGTCGATCGAGCTTATCGAGAAGCTTTCCGGCAAGGCGCCGCGCGGATACGTCGCGCCGTGGTGGGAAATGTCGGCTTCGACGGCCGCACTGCTGCAAAAGTACGGCTTCAAGTACGACCACAGCCAGGGCTATCGTGACTTCCAGCCCTTCTATGCGCGGGTCGGCGACAGCTGGAACGTCATCGACTACTCCAAGAAGGCTGAGGAGTGGATGCATCCGCTCAAGCATGGCAAGGAGATCGACCTCGTCGAGATCGGTGCCAACTGGTACACCGACGACCTGCCCCCTATGATGTTCATCAAGAAGTCGCCCAACAGCCACGGCTTCGTGAATCCGCGCGACATCGAGGATCTCTGGAAGCAGCAGTTCGACTGGGTCTATCGCGAGATGGACTATGCGGTGTTCGCCTTCACGATCCATCCCGACGTCAGCGGCCGCCCGCAGGTGCTGCTGATGCTCGAGCGCCTCATCGAGTACATCAACGGCCATGACGGCGTGAAGTGGATGACGTTCGAGGACATCGCCGAGGACTTCCGCAAGCGCTACCCGTTCGACAGCGGCAAGCGGCCGGAGGTGATCTGACCTCCAGCAGCTGAGCAAGGTTCGGCAGGCCCGTTATGTGTGCCAATTGCGGGTACCCGGCTGCGCCCGGCCACTGGACTGAAACGGGCGCGGTTTCTCCAACGGATCGCATGCGTGCGCGCTTCCGGCGTGCGCAGGTCCTCAAGTCGGTCCTGCCGGCCTTCGGACTGACCGTTTACGACGACGGTCAGATCCCCGGCGTCCAGATCGGGACGCTGTCGGGCAACATCACGATTGCGGGCGATCTCGACGAGGTGTGGTGCGCTGCCGAGCGGATGACCGGCCGGCCGATCGATCCGCTCGACCCCCGACTGATCGGTGACGGCGATGGCTGAGGCTCGCGCCGACGGACGCATGCGGCTGACGCTGCTCGGCGGCTTTCTGGGGTCGGGCAAGACCACCTGGCTGCGTCACCAGCTTCACGAAGGCCGGTTTCCGGACGCGCATGTCATCGTCAACGAGGCCGCGGCGACGCCCGTCGACGACGCGCTGCTCACCCGCGCCTCCGCTGTCGATGTTCTCGCGGGCGGTTGCGCCTGCTGCGAGGCGAAGGCGGACCTCGTCGCGCTGCTGCGCCGGCTGTGTGATCTGCGCAGCCAGACGCGTTCCGACAACGCCCGGCTCGGGCGGGTCGTGCTGGAGACGAGCGGACTAGCCGACCCGGGCGCCATCCTCGAGGTTATTCGCACGGACCCGGTGCTGGTCCACCACATCGTCGTCGGCGAGACGATCGTCTGCGTCGATGCCTTGCACGGGTTGGCGCAACTCATCGGCGAGCCGCTGGGGCGGCGCCAGGCGGAGGCAGCGGACCGGTTGGTGGTCACCAAGCTGGACGAGGCGGATCCTGCCGGCATCGGCAGGCTGGTCGCTACGCTCAAGGCGATTAATCCGGCGACGGCGATCGACGGCGCGATCCGGGGAACCCCGGTGCCTGCGCCATCGGACGGGGGCGAAGCTGCGGTTGAGTTGCCCGCCATCGAGGGAGGATCGGTCGCCCCGATCTTCCCCGCGCGCCTGACGCTCGACGACCAGATCGACTGGACGGCGTTCGGCGTATGGCTCTCGGCGCTGCTGCATGCCCGCGGCGACGACGTGATGCGGGTCAAGGGCGTAGTCAGGACCCCGGCCGGCCGCATGCTGCTGCAGACGGTCCGCAAGGTCGTGCAGTCGCCGGAAATCCTCCCGCCGCAGGAGGAGCGGGAAGACGACACCATCGTGGTCATTGGACGCGGCTACCACGAGGCGGACCTGCGGAAGTCGCTGGAACGGTTTGCAGGTGTAAAGGAGCGAGGAGACCTCTCGCTTCTGAGGAGGGCTTCTTGAGTGACGACGTCTACCGTAGGCAGCAGTTCGGCCAGCGGACGGGACTTGGCAAGACGCCGTCCCTGCTGGTCGTCGACTTCGTCAACGGGTTCACCGATCCGGAAATCTTTGGCGGCGGCAACATTCCGGAGGCTGTGACCGCGACGGTGCCGCTGCTGGCGCTAGCGCGGGCCAAGGGCCTGCCGATCATCTTCACCCGCATTGTCTATGCCGCGGACGGATCGGATGCGAGCCTGTGGTGCCAGAAGGTGCCGCGCCTGCGTGAGCTCACCGAGGCGTCACCCGCTAGTCATGTCGTGTCGGAACTGGCGCCGCTGCCGGGCGAGCTCGTTATCCGCAAGACCCAGGCATCCGCCTTCTTCGGCACCCATCTGGCGGCCTGCCTCGTCTCCTACGGCGTCGATTCCCTCATCGTCACCGGCTGCACGACGAGCGGATGCGTCCGCGCGACGGTGGTCGACGCAATGAGCCATAACTACCGGACGGTGGTCGTGACCGACTGCGTCGGCGACCGGGCGCTCGACCCGCATCGCGCAAATCTCTTCGACATGGGCCAGAAATATTCCGACCTGATGCGGTCCTCCGAGGTGATCTCCATCCTCGAGAAGCGGGCCTCGGCCTGAGCCGGAAAACCCGCTGCGGGCACCCGGCCGGAAGGTATTCCTCCGGCCGGGTTCAGGCCCTACCTCTTGTGGTAGACCGGCTGGAGCCCGTAGACGGGCGTCGGAATGCCCTCCATCCGCGCCTTGAGCTGGAGGGCGAGGAAAAGCGAATTATGCCGCGACTGGTGCAGGTTGCCGCCGTGGAACCATAGCGCCTCCTGCTGCGTCGGCTTCCACATGTTGCGTGGCTCGCCTTCCCACGGGCCGGGGTCGTTGGTGGTGCCGGAGCCGAGGCCCCATACCTTGCCGACCTTGTCGGCGGTCTCCTGGTCGATGATGTCGGCCACCCAGCCGTTCATTGAACCGAAGCCGGTCGCGTAGACGATCAGGTCTGCCGGCAGTTCGGTGCCATCCTCCATCACGACGGAATTCTCCGTCAGGCGATCGATCTTGCCGTAGACGTGCTTGATCTTGCCGTCGATGATCATCTGGCTGGCGCCGATGTCGATGTAGTAGCCGGAGCCGCGGCGCACGTACTTCATGAAGATGCCGGAATCGTCGTCGCCAAAGTCTATGACGAAGCCTGCGTCGGTCAGCGCCTTGTAGAAGTCGGCGTCCTTCTCGCGCATCTTGTCGTAGAGCGGCTTCTGCGACGCCGCCATCAGCTTGTAGGGCATGGTCGCGTTGATGTAGTCGGCCTTCTCAACGTCGATCCCGGCGGCGACGGCGCGCTCAGAGTAGAGGATGCCAGTCGCGATGTCGTGCAGCGTATCGATCTTGACCACCAGCGTCGGCGAACGCTGGATCATGGTGACATCGGCCCCCAGTTCGGCGAGTGCGCCGCTGATGTCGTGCGCCGAGGTGTTGGACCCGATCACCACCGTCTTCTTGTCGACGTAGGCGTCCGGCCCGGGGTGCTTCGAGGAGTGATGCTGCTCGCCCTTGAAGATGTCCTGGCCGGGGATCTCCGGCACGATGGCTCGGCTGGCCTGACCGGTGGCGAAGACGAGATGCTTGGGCTTCAGCACGATCTCCTTGCCTTCGCGCTCGACAATGACGGTCCACTCCTTGGCCTTGTCGTCGTATTTCGCGCTCTTGCAGAGGGTAGAGCCCCAGAAGTTCAGCTCCATCACCTTGGCGTACATTTCCAGCCAGTCGCCGATCTTGTCCTTCGGCGAATAGACGGGCCAATTCGGCGGGAAGGGGATGTAGGGCATGTGGTCGTACCAGACCGGGTCGTGGAGGCAGAGCGACTTGTAGCGCACGCGCCAGCTGTCGCCCGGGCGCGGATTCTTCTCGACGATGATGGTGGGAACGTCGAGCTGCTTGAGGCGCGCGCCCAGCGCGAGACCGCCTTGGCCTCCACCGATGATGAGGACGTAGGGCTGGCGCGTGTAGCCGAGCTCGGAGGCTTCCGCGGCCCTGCGCTCGCTCCAGCTCCGGCCCCTGCTGCCGTCTGGCAGCACTTCGGGGTGGCCGTTGGGGCGCCTGACGCCGAAAGGTTCTTCGTGGCCCTTCAACTCGTCCATGGCCGTGAGCAGTGTCCAGATGCGGCCGTCGCGCACGCGTAGATGTCCGCGGCAGCGCGCGACATTGGTCTCGAAGGTGAACCAGCCCTCGAGCACGCCATCAGCCTCGACGGCATCCTCCGTCGTCGACGGGGCCCAGCCATGCGGCTTGATATTGGCGAGCTGGCTTTCCAGCATGGAACGTATTTCGTCGCGGCTTTCCAGCGTCTTGATGTTCCAGGTGAAGGCGACGAGGTCGCGCCAGAAGCAGTCGGTCGCGAACAAGTCTACGGCAGCGCCGATGTCGCCCGTCTCGAGCGCTTTGCCCAATCGCTCGACAAATATGGCGAGTTTGGCATTCGGTGCCTTATCGAGCATTCCGGTATTCCTCCCTGAAACCAGTGATCTCTTGTCCGCGCCTCCTCTGCGGACCACCCACTATGGGCGAAACTTCTGGCGTCGTCATGTCTGTTTCTTTGGCGCATTGGCACAGACACAAGCGAGATGATGGACAGGCGGCGGTCCGGGTACCGGCTTCCTGGCGCAGGGGAGGTCGAAGACGGAAGAGTGCACGGCTCCGGTTCCCGGAGATGCTGCTGTGCCGATGAGACGGCTACGCTTGGCGCAGGAATATGCACGCAGTGCGGTTGACGGTAGCCATCGTGATGACTAAAGTCCGCGCCCATGATTTCGACCCGAATTCTCGTAGTACGATTGCGTATGGGCAAGGCGGCGTAGCCGCCGGGCGAAATCCACCCATGCGCATGCAGCAGGCTCCCTCGGGGGCCTTTTTTATTTTCTCAGACACCTCTAGACGATCATCAGCGCCGAGACGGCGCACCGCACGGGACCAGACCGATGAATGCCAGGACGACGAGCGAGAGCGGCCCACGTGAGATGACCGGGGCCGAGATGGTGGTGCAGGCGCTGAAGGACAACGGCGTCAAGCATATCTTCGGATATCCGGGCGGGGCGGTGCTTCCGATCTACGATGAACTGTTCCAACAGGACGACATCGAGCACATCCTCGTTCGCCACGAGCAGGGCGCGGGCCATGCGGCGGAGGGCTATGCGCGCTCGACGGGCAAGCCGGGCGTGGTGCTCGTCACATCTGGTCCGGGCGCGACCAACGTGGTGACCGCGCTGCAGGATGCCCTGATGGATTCCATCCCGCTGGTGTGCATTACCGGCCAGGTGCCGACCTCCCTGATCGGTTCCGACGCGTTCCAGGAATGCGACACGGTGGGCATCACCCGTCCGTGCACCAAGCACAACTGGCTGGTGAAGGACGTGAACCAGCTAGCGGCGATCCTGCACGAGGCCTTCCATGTGGCCACCACCGGTCGTCCCGGCCCGGTCGTGGTCGACATCCCGAAGGACGTGCAGTTCGGCAAGGGCATTTACGTGCCGCCACAGACGGCGCCGCGCACCAGCTACCAGCCGAGGGTGCAGGGCGATCTCGACAAGATCCGCGAGGCGGTCGCGCTTATGGCCTCGGCCAGGCAGCCGATCATCTACACCGGCGGCGGCGTCATCAATTCGGGGCCAGAGGCCGGGCATCTGCTGCGCGAGCTGGTGGAACTCACCGGCTTTCCGATCACCTCTACACTGATGGGACTCGGCGCCTATCCGGCGAGCGGCAAGAACTGGCTCGGCATGCTCGGCATGCACGGCACCTACGAAGCCAACATGGCGATGCACGATTGCGACGTGATGCTGTGCATCGGCGCACGCTTCGACGACCGCATCACCGGCCGCGTGAATGCCTTCTCGCCGAACTCGAAGAAGATCCACATCGACATCGACCCGTCGTCGATCAACAAGAACGTGCGCGTCGACGTGCCGATCATCGGCGATGTCGGCCGGGTGCTGGAAGATCTCGTCCGGCTGTGGCGGGCGACCGTCAAGCCAGACAAGAAGGCGCTCTATCCTTGGTGGGAGCAGATCGCTCGCTGGCGGGCGAGGGATTCGTTGGCCTTCAAGAACAGCGACGACGTGATCATGCCGCAATATGCCATCCAGCGGCTGTACGAGCTTACCAAGGACCGCGACGTCTTTGTCACCACCGAGGTCGGCCAACACCAGATGTGGGCGGCCCAGCACTACCACTTTGAAAAGCCGAACCGCTGGATGACTTCGGGCGGCCTCGGCACGATGGGCTACGGCCTGCCGGCTGCGCTGGGTGTGCAGATCGCGCATCCCGACGCGCTGGTCATCGACATCGCCGGGGACGCGTCGGTTCAGATGACGATCCAAGAGATGAGCACCGCGGTCCAGTACGAGGCGCCCATCAAGATATTCATCCTCAACAACCAGTACATGGGCATGGTCCGGCAGTGGCAGCAGCTCCTGCATGGAAACCGGCTGTCGCATTCCTACACGGAGGCGATGCCCGACTTCGTGCTGCTGGCGCAGGCCTACGGTGCGCACGGCATTCGCTGCGACAAGCCCGCAGACCTCGACGCGGCGATTCAGGAGATGATCGACGTAAAGAAGCCGGTGATCTTCGACTGCCGCGTGGCGGCGCTCGCCAATTGCTTCCCGATGATCCCTTCGGGCAAGGCGCACAACGAGATGCTCCTGCCTGACGAGGCGACCGACGAGGCGGTGGCCAACGCCATCGACGCGAAGGGCAGGGAGCTCGTTTAGCAATTTCGCGCCCAAGGCTGATCGGGCAGCCCGACGGCCTTTCAGGCAAAGACGCCGATCACATACGACTGTCGCAAGGTAGAATTCGCATGAGCGCCCATCTCCAGCCGACCGGCTCCGCCTACTTCATCGCCCGGGAGACCGAGCGGCCAGAAACGCACACGCTGTCGGTTCTGGTCGACAACGAGCCGGGGGTGCTTGCGCGTGTCATCGGCCTTTTCTCCGGACGCGGCTACAACATTGAGAGCCTGACGGTTTCGGAGACGGAACACGAGCAGAGGCTGTCGCGCATCACCGTCGTGACGCGCGGCACGCCCCACGTACTCGAACAGATCAAGCACCAGCTCGAGCGCCTCGTACCGGTCCATCGCGTGGTCGACCTGTCGGTACGCGCCGTCGAGCTCGGCCAGGGGAAGCCCCTGGCGCGTGAGCTGGCGCTGGTGAAGGTGGCGGGAACCGGCGAGGCCAGGGTCGAGGCGCTGCGGCTGGCCGAGGCGTTCCGCGCCAAGGTCATCGACGCCAACACCGAGCACTTCATCTTCGAGATCACCGGCGCGGTGGCGAAGATCGAGCAGTTCATCGCCATCATGCGGCCCCTCGGCCTCGTCGAGATCTGCCGCACCGGCGTCGCAGCGATGAACCGCGGCCCCCAGGGCATGTAAGCGCTACCCGATAACCCTCCAAAATCGAGACCTGGCACCGGCACGGAAACGGGGCAGGTGTCGCCCGCGATTTAGGTCAGTGTTGCTGACTTATTTCGGCTTCAGGAAATACCGATGTCCCTCGACGCCATGCTCGCCCTGCTGGTCTATGCCTTCGTGACGTCGATCACGCCCGGTCCGAACAACTTCATGCTGCTGGCCTCGGGCGTGAACTTCGGCTTCGTGCGCACCATTCCACATATGTGCGGCATCGGTGTCGGCTTCTTTACCCTGCTTCTGGGCGTCGGATTCGGCCTGGGCGCGGTACTGATGGCCTTCCCGGTGCTGCACGTCGCCCTGAAGGTGCTGGGCGGCGCCTACCTGCTCTATCTTGCCTGGCGCATAGCCATGTCGCGATCGCTCGGCAAGGAGGCGGCCGAACGGGCGCGGCCGATGACCTTCCTCGAGGCTGCGGCGTTCCAGTGGGTGAACCCGAAGGCTTGGATCATGGCGATCACGGCCATGGCGGTGTACACGGACAAGAGCGCGCCCTTTCTCTCCGTGCTTGCTATCGGCACGGCCTTCGCGCTGGTCAACTTCCCGAGCGTCTCCACCTGGGCCGGCTTTGGCACGGCGCTGCGGGGATGGCTGTCGGATCCCGTGCGATTGAGATGGTTCAACATCGCCATGGGCCTCCTGCTTGCCGCGACACTGTGGCCGATGCTGAAGTGACGTTCGACCTGTGGCCGGGCCCTATCATACTCAGTCAGAACGGGCCGCTGGCACGCGTACTGGCGCTGATGCAAGCAGGGGACGCAGGCGGCTCGCGGGGCGAGGCCCTGCATTGGCAAATGCCTTCCGCGCGAAGGTGATCGATGCCAACACCGAGCATCTCATCTTCGAGATCACCGGCGCGGTGGCGAAGATTGAGCAGTTCATCGCCATCATGCGGCCGCTCGGTCTTACGGAACCTGCTGCACCCGCATCGCCGTGATGAAGCGGGCTCCGTGGTGGATGTGGCGGGTAAGCAGTTCCCCTTCGGTTCACTCATTCTGGTCCAACGCCGGACAATAGTTGGCAGTTCGGCAGAACCACGGCAGCAGCACGTTGTCGACCAGGTTCCAGCGATGTCCCGGCTTGGCGCGAGGCACTCCGTGTATCCAGTATTCGACGGCCCGTTGCTGTTCGCCACTGGTCGCATCGAGTTCCAGCCAGAGATTGACGTAGCGCAGCATGTCCTCGGAGCGCGGCGGAAGCAGGTAGGTGAAGGGAATCGGAGCGCCGATGTCCGCAGGGACGACGGCCGTATAGCCGGTTCGGGCTTCGGTCCAGGCTGTTGCCTGGTCACGGGTCCACAGGGCAGCGTCGATGTCGGGGCGCTGCGGCAACTCGTCGAACGAGTCGAGCACTTCGATGCGCGCCTTGGGAAACAGCGAGTGCAGCAGCGGTTCGAGGACGGGATCGCGGAACACCGCAATGGTGAGGTCGTCGCGCTGCCTCACCTTCCGGTAGTTGCGGAACTTCCTGGCGTCCTGCGACCGAACGATCAAGGCCATCGCGTTCACCCGATAGAAGTCGGATGCATCGAGCACGCGAAGCCGTTCCGGCGTCGCATAGGCTCCCGCCATGACGATGTCGTAGCGCCCCATAGTGAGGTCTTCCTGGATTCTGCTCCAGTCGATCGGCACGAACTCGATGCCGACATGCAGGTCGCGGGCGAAGCGGAAAGCTGTTGCTATGTCGTAGCCGGCGAGTTCGCCCGCGCCGTTGACGTAGCTGAATGGCGGAATACTCCGAGCGTAGCCCACGCGCAATCGGCCGCGACGTCTGATGCTTTCGAATGTCGATGCGCCTTCGAGAGCTGCGAGATTCCCAGGGCGCTGGTGCAGTACGGTGAAATCGACTTGCGCGACGAGGTCCGGATCGACGGAACGCGCCATGATCGCGGCGTCGCTTGGTGCGGGGAAGAGGCGATCTCCGGCCAGGCGGGATGCCAGTGCCACTAGGCCGAACACCGCTCCTGTCAGCATCAGCCCGGACAGGGCGTGCCGCCATCGCAGACGCGCCTTGCCAAAGTAGATCATCGTTACGGTGAATGTCACGAACGCGAACCCAATGACCGACAAAGCTACCTGACCGTAGCGGGTGATCGTCATGGTCTCGACATAGAGGCTGGCGGTGGCGGCCGGCAGGTGCAGCCACTGCGCCAAGAAAGCAACCGCGTCGACGGTGGCGCTCGGCGAGCCGATGCCCGACAGGAGGGTCATCACAGGCAGCAGGAGCCATTGGGCGAAATCGATGGCAACTCTCTGGTGGTAGGCCGCGAACATCACGAACAGCGCGGTGAAGTAGTTTCCGAGCTGGCTCAGGACGTAGGCGATGGAAATGCTGGCCTTCACGACGTCGCCGGCTTCGTCGCTGTCGATGCCCTGCTGTTCGCACAGCCTTTCGACGGCCTTCTGGATGAAGGGCAGCGCCGCCACCGAGAGCGTCGTCACCAGCGCCAGCGTCAGCGCCGGACGCAACTCGGTAAGGATGGCGCCGTAGCTGCGCGGCACGATAAGGGACAGCACCCCGGGAAGTATGACGAAGCCGAGCACAAGGGTGCCCAGCAGGAACAACGCCGAATAGGTTGCAATGCTACGGGCCATTTCCGCGTCGGCCGTTCCGGCCGTCGACGCGAACAGCGCGAACACGCCGAAGGGAGCGAAATAAACGATCCAGTTCCAGATCGTGACGCTGGCCCTCCGCAAGACCTCCATGCTCGCAAGCAGGGTCGCCTTTTCCGGCAGCGACTGGATCGCCGTGGCGTAAAGTGCGGCAAACACCACGATGGCAGGCACGAAGTTGAGGTCGAGCGCCAGAACGATGTTGGAGGGGATCAGGAGTTCGAGAATCTCGGAGAGGCCGCCCTCGCTACCCGGCAGCAGCACCGCCGGCGGTGGCGCCGGCGGAATGACGGCTCCGAGCAGGAAGATGGACAGGAAGGTCAGCCCCCAAAGGAGCAGATAGACTGTCCAGCTCGCCGTCAGGAGACGCCAGGCGCGATCGCGCGCCAATCCGCCCAGACCCACGAACAGGGAGCAGAACAGATAGGGAAAGACCGCGATCTCGAGCATTTTCGCGTAGGCTAGGCCGACTGGGGCAAGAGCCGTGGTGCGCTCGCCCAGCGCGAGGCCCGTGAGGAGGCCAAGTGCAGCCCCCACGAGGATGTAGAGCGGCAGGCGCGAGTTGTTCGATGCAACCACGGGATGGCTCCATGCGGCTGGCGAGCGCTCTAAACTGTGGATTGTATCTAGGTGACGTCAACACCGGTCCATGATTCACAACAATCGCTCGATGCCAGCAATCCGGCAGGAGGGCCTCTCAAGCATTCCTGCGCGCCAGATCGGCGGCGGCGTTAGCGATCGACGTGGTTGAGTTAGGTGCGTATCGGGACGTGTGACTCGGGCGTACCAACGCGCCGATTGTCTCCTCGCCTCGCGAGGCGTAGCATCTCGGGCCATGGCCCACGACCACGATCATCACCACGACAACGAACTCGACCCGATGGCGGCGCGGGTTCGGGCGCTGGAGACAATTCTGACCCAGAAAGGGCTGGTCGATCCGGCCGCCATCGACGTCATCGTCGATACCTACGAGACCAAGGTCGGTCCCCGTAACGGCGCCAAGGTGGTCGCCCGCGCCTGGAGCGATCCAGCCTATGCGGACTGGCTGAGGCGCGATGCCACCGCGGCGATCGCCTCGCTCGGCTTTACCGGCCGCCAGGGCGAGCACATGCAGGCCGTATTCAACACCGACGACACGCACAACCTCGTCGTCTGCACCTTGTGCTCCTGCTATCCGTGGAGTGTGCTGGGGCTGCCGCCGGTCTGGTACAAGGCGCCTCCCTACCGCAGCCGCGCCGTCATCGACCCGCGCGGGGTGCTTGCCGAATTCGGTCTGGTGCTGCCGCAGGAAAAAAAGATCCGCGTGTGGGATTCGACCGCGGAGCTGCGCTACCTCGTCGTGCCGCAGCGGCCTGCTGGCACGGAGGGCTGGAGCGAGGAGCGCCTCGCGAGTCTCGTCACCCGCGATTCCATGATCGGCACCGGCCTCGCGCTGGCGCCCGCCGCGTCATGAACGGCCCGCACGATCTCGGCGGCCAGATGGGGCTTGGCCCAGTCGCGCCGGAGGCCGACGAGCCGATCTTCCACGCCGAATGGGAAAAGCGCGCGCTCGGCCTCACGCTTTGTGCCGGGGCGCTCGGCGCCTGGAACATCGACGAGAGCCGGCATGCGCGTGAGAACCGCCACCCCGTCGATTACCTGTCCTCGAGCTATTACGAGATCTGGATCAAGGGCCTGGAGCGGCTGTTGCTGCGCCACGGGTTCGTCAGCGCCCGGGACCTCGCGGAGGGCAAGGCCGTGGACGGTGCGCCCCAGCCGAAGCGGGTGCTCAAGGCCACCGACGTGCCGGCCGTGCTTGCCCGTGGCGGCCCGTGCGACCGCCCGATCGACACGCCGCCGCGCTTCAATGTCGGTGACCGGGTCATGACCCGGAATTTCAGCCCGACCGGCCACACGCGCCTGCCGCGGTATGCGCGCGGTCGGCGGGGCACAATCGAGACGGTGCACGAGGGCTTCGTCTTTCCGGACACCAACGCACACGGCCAGGGCGAGAACCCGCAGCGGGTCTATACCGTCGTCTTCGATGGCCGCGAGATCTGGGGCGATGACGCCGATCCGACGCTGACCGTCTCGATCGATGCGTGGGAGAGCTATCTTGAGCCCGCATGACGCCGACGCCGTGCCGTCCTTGACGGACGAGCCAGTTTTCACCGAGCCGTGGCAGGCGCAGGCCTTCGCCCTCACGGTCGCCCTCCACGAGAAGGGTCTGTTCACCTGGAGCGAGTGGGCGGAAGCGCTGTCCAGGGAAGTGAAGGCGTCGGACGCCGCCGTGGACGGCAGCGACTATTATGCCCGCTGGCTTGCGGCGCTGGAGGCGCTCCTGGCGCGCAAGGGCGTCGTCAGCCCGCCACACGTTGCCTCCGTTGCCGCGGCATGGCAGCGCGCGGCGCATGCCACCCCGCATGGCAGCCCGATCCTGCTGGAGAACGATCCGCTCGGCGGTGCGACCGCAGCGGGCCAATAGCAGCCGCGCCACACCCTTCGAGTGGGGGAGCCTCAAAGCCTGAGCAGCCTCGCCGCCGTCGCGTGCGGTCAGGATGGCCGCGTGAAGACGTAGGCGAGGCCCGTCAGCATCAGCGCTGCGACGGCTCCGGCCGCGATCGGGCCGGGATTGCTTCCGATCCAGAAAAGGGTGAAGCCGACGAGCATGCCCCCGAGCGACATCAACTTGGCCTTGCGTGGCACCGCGCCGCGCATCCGCCAGTCGCGCAGGGTCGGGCCGAAGCGCGGATGGTCGAGCAGCCAGTTTTCCAACCGCCGCGACGAGCGCGCGAAACAGGCCACCGCCAGGATGAGGAAGGGCGTTGTCGGAAGCACCGGCAGAAATGCGCCGATGAAGCCCAGGGCCACCAGCGCCAAGCCGACGACGAGATAGACCGCGCGCAAGGCGGAAGGGCCCGTCGGGTCCGGCTGGTCCTTCATGCCCGGGCTATCCGCGTACGCGCTCGGGGCGGAAGCCCAGGCCGATCAGCCGTCCAGTCAGGTGCGGCAGGAGCCGCGAGCGGGCGATCAGCCGCATGAAGGCGGGCGGGCCGCCCGTGGCCCGCGCTGCCGTGGGCTTGCGCCTGCGTCGCATCATGAGCTGTACCTTCTGCGTCGCCCGCGTCGGGAAGTTGCGCCGCTTCTGCACCGCCCGCAGGTGTGCCGTCGTCAGCCGTCCCTCGCGCAGCGGCGCAGCCATGATGTTGGCCGCGGCCACGGCGTCCTGAATGGCCAGGTTCACGCCGACGCCGCCGATCGGCGACATGGCGTGGGCGGCGTCACCGATGCACAGCACGCCGGGCTTCCACCACTGCCTTAGGCAATCGACCCGCACCTTCAGGAGATGGATCTGATTCCAGTCGGTCAGCTCCTCGAAGCGCGAGGCCGGCAGGGGCGCCACGGCGGCAAGCCGGGCGCGCAGGGCGGGGAGGCCTTCCTGCTTGACCTGGCGCAGGCCCCCCTTTGCAATCACGTATCCGACCTGCCAGTAGTCGCCCCGGTCGATCAGGACCAGGCCCTGGTTGGGTCCGGCGTGACCCATCGACTGGGCGGGATCGTCCGCCTGCCGGGACACCTTCATCCACAGCACGTCGACCGCAGATCCCAGATCCTCGACCTCCATTCCTGCCGTGCGCCGCACGATCGAATCGCGCCCGTCGGCACCGACGACCAGCGACGCCTCGAGTTCGCGCACGGTGCCGTCGGCGTCGCGCACGGTGACGCCTCTCACCGCGCCGTCGCGCTCAACGAGCCCGATCGTCTCGCAGCTCATCGCGAGGCGGAAGCCGGGATAGGCTTTGGCCTTGCGGGCGAGGAAGTCGAGAAAATCCCACTGCGGCATGAAGGCAATGTACTTGCAGCGGGTCGGCAGGCGCGAGAAGTCGGCGATCGTCGCTGTCTTGCCGCCGATGGTGGCATGCAGGGTCGGCGCCTTCTGGTGCGGCAGCGTCAGGAACTCGTCGAGGAGCCCGAGCTGCGCCATTGTCTCCATGGTGGAGGGGTGGATGGTGTCGCCGCGGAAGTCACGCAGGAAGTCCTGGTGCTTTTCCAGCACCGTCACTGCGACGCCCGCCCGCGCCAGAAGAAGGCCGAGCATCAGCCCGGCCGGTCCTGCCCCCACGACGATGCAATCCTGTTGCGGCATCCCTTTTGCTCCCAGGCCCACAGCCAGAGGGCTCGCTGCCGGCGGCCGGACCATGCCGGAAGATGGCTCGGCGGTGAATGTCTCTGAAGGTGGACTTCCGCCCGGCCACATTCAATGAGGCAAAGTGGCCGCCAGCACCTGGGGGCATTTCCAGGGAGGACAGCGGGGAAGGCAATTCCCACACTGTGTTTCCGGGTATCAAGGAATGAGCAAAAAGGGAATTTAATCAATATGGTGTGAGCGAATAATGAAAATTCGCATCGGCGCCGACGGTGCAGTCCGCCGGCCGCTTCACCTCTTGCTCGAAGTCAACGCGTGCCGGGCGGCGTAGAGCGCGATCGCGGCCGCGTTCGAAACGTTCAGCGAGTGGATTGGCCCCGGCATGTCGAGGCGAGCCATGGCGGAGACGGTTTCGCGTGTTTTCTGGCGCAGGCCCTTGCCCTCCGCGCCCAGCACCAGCGCGATCTTCTCTCCCGAAAGTGCGGTTTCGAGCGTCTCAGGACCCTCCGAATCGAGGCCGACGGACTGGAAGCCGGCGTTGTGCAGGTCCTCGAGTGCAGCCGCGAGGTTGCGCACCTCGATGAGGTCGATGTGCTCCAGCGCGCCCGAGGCGGCCTTGGCGAGCACACCGCTTTCGGACGGGCTGTGACGCGCGGTGGTCACCAGGGCGCCGGCGCCGAAGGCGACGGCGGAGCGCAGGACAGCACCGACATTGTGCGGGTCCGTCACCTGGTCGAGCACCACAACTAGTTGGGTGTCGCCCAGCGCCGACAGCGGCTTGGGCGTCAGCGCATCGGCTTCGACCAGCACGCCCTGGTGGACGGCGTCGCCACCGACGATGCGGTCGATAGCCTTGGGCTCGACCAGTTCGGCCGGGAAGGGCAGGGCGGCGAGGTCACCCAGCCCCAGCCGCTCCTGGGCGTTCCGCGTCACCCAGAGGTGCCGGATTTTCCGCGCCTCGTTGTCGAGCGCGGCGCGAACCGTGTGCACCCCGTAGAGGTGCACGCGGCCTTCGGGCGGCGGTGCGCCAGGCACGGCCGGCCGCTGCTGGCGCCGCTGCTCGGCGCCACCCGCCTTCGTGTCGCGATGCGCCCTGCGCAGGCGCGCATAGTGGCTGTCCTTCGGTGTTCCCTTGGTCCCGGCCATGGCGATTCCCTGGATTTGGCCCGGATTCCGGGCGCTTGATGGTTCCATGACGCTCCGGCGCGCGGAATGCAAACGCTATCCGTCCTGACGCCGTCCTGGCAGGACGCAGTGGGCAATTGCTTGCTTGTGGTTGGGTGCAGGCGTAACGTTCCGCTTTGTCTGTGAGCACACGCCATGAGCGACGCAAGCAGCATGTTCGGGCTTCTTCGGCAAGCCGCCGACAAGGATGTGGTCGACGCCATCGAGAAGCTTGTGGCCGAAGCGCCAGACCATCACCTTCACCGCATCAACGCGCTGGCCTTTGCGGAGAGACACGGCCTGCGGGAAGAGAAGGTGGTCGCCGCCTTCGTTCACGGGGCGCGCATCGGCTTGTTCGACATGGCCTGGAACGTGCTGTGCCCCGGATGCGGTGGCGTTCTGGACACCAACGCCTCGCTAAAGACCATCCAGAAAGACCACTACACCTGTAGCCTCTGCGCGGACAGCTATACGCCCACGCTCGACGAGATGGTCGAGGTGACGTTTACGGTCAGTCCTCGGGTGCGCAAGATCGCCGGCCATACGCCCGACGAACTGCCGCTGATCGAATACTACCGGCAGATGTACTGGGGATCCGGCGTGGATCTGCCGGAGCAGGGCTACGAGCAACTCGTCGACCAGTTCATCATCGACCACGTAGAGCTAAGACCAGGGGAGAAGGCTGTCCTGTCCGTGCAGTTGCCGGCCGAGTTCATCATCGTGTTCGAGCCGGTGACGCACAGCGTTCACTTTCTGGACGTGAAGGGGGAGCCGATCAGGGAGCGGCAATCGCTGTCGATCGGCTACGACCGCGAATACACCCATAGCGAGACGGTCGAAATGCAGCCCGGGCCGCTGCGGCTTGCTGTCGAGAATCACTCGGACGCCCGCGTCCTGCCCAGCATCTGCATCGCCGGTGACGTGCTCCACGGGATGCTGGACAAGCGACGTCCGTTCCTGACGGCCAAGCACCTTCTGACCAACCAGACATTCCGCGATCTGTATCGCGCCGATTCGCTCGACGTCGGACAGCGGCTGCGCATCACCAGCCTCACCTTCCTGTTCACCGATCTGCGGGGCTCGACCGAGCTTTATGACCGGGTGGGTGATCTCGTGGCCTTCGACCTCGTCCAGTCGCATTTCCAGGTGCTGAACGAGATCGTCGCTGCCGAGGCCGGGGCGGTGGTGAAGACCATCGGCGATGCGGTCATGGCGACCTTCCCGACGCCGGACCGCGCCGTGGCTGCGGCGCTGAGGATGCGGGAGGCCATGCAGCGACTCAACGAGGAGCGCCACAGCGAGGACCTGCTTCTCAAGATCGGCCTGCACGAGGGGCCGTGCATCGCTGTGTTGATGAACGAACGCCAGGACTATTTCGGCCAGACGGTTAACATCGCCTCGCGCGTACAGGGGCTGGCGAATGCAAGGTCCATCTTCGCCACGGAATCAGTGGTCCATGACGTCAGGACGGCGGAGTTGCTGCGCGACAAATCGTTGCTGCCGGAAGTGCGCCCGACGTCTTTGCGAGGCATCGGGCAGACGGTGCAGGTCTACGCGATACCCTGATCGTGCCTGTTTCGCCGCGTTTTGCCGGAGAACGCTGCGTAAGCCGTCGCTCGGTGAGACCGGTCGCGTGTCCGCATCGCAAATCACGTGTCGAGAAGGCGGTTTCGGCGGTTGACACGGTCATGCCCAATGGCCATAAGGCGCTTCGCCACGCCGGCCCCTCTTTCCGGCGAGGCGAACCTGGAGACAGGTTCCGGACGGTCGGAAGGGTGCCCGAGTGGTTAAAGGGGACGGACTGTAAATCCGTTGGCTCAGCCTACGTTGGTTCGAATCCAACCCCTTCCACCACCGCCGGACTTTCGGCACGGAAATCTCCCCTAGCATCAGCACAAGATCGCCCAGCGGTTGTGGGTGCTCCATGGCCGTGAATGCGCGCCGGTTGCGTGCGCCGTCTCCCCGAATCGACAAGGGCCCCGGTCGTCCCGGAGCCCTTGCTTGATGAACGCAGGCGGCCTGCCTGAGCGGCCGCCTGCGGCCGTGTCCGGTCAGCCGTACGGCGAGATGCACTGCCGGCGAGGGCCGTTGTAGGGCTGGTAGGTGTTGTCGTAGGCGCGATAGGACCGGTAACGGTCGTAGCACCACCGCACGTGGGCGTTGCTGCCGCGATAGACGACGCGTGGCTGCGAATTGGCGATCGCGCCGCCAATCACGGCGCCGGTGACGAACGCCGCGGCGGGGAACCAGAAGTCGCCATACCGGCGATAGCCGGGGCGGTAGTAGCGATAGCCTCGATGGCCGTTGTGCCAGCCGTACCGATCAGCGCCGTGACGATAGAACTGGCCGGGGGGGCGATGGCGGGGCCATACCCGCTGAGCGTCATGACGGTGTTGGACCTCTACCAGCGGCAGCTCCGTCCGTTCGTACTTGGGTACCGCTACTGGGGCCGCCGCCGCAGGCAGCATGCCCGTGGCAGTGACCGAGGCGGCCAGGGCCGTAGCCAGAATGCCCGAGAGTATTCGTCTCATTTTCTGCTCCTAGACGTGGTCTGTCCCTTTGGTCTCCGAACGGCCGTATCCCACAATGGTTCCGCTATGGATTGCAACCCTTTCGCGAAAACACTGTCCTGCTTATCGCCGCCGGCTTGCCGGAACACGCGGCCAGATGCGGGCAGCGATGGGCATGTTCCCCAAGACGCCATCCGCGCTGCCTCGGTTCGGCTTCCGGCAGATACGGCCTTTATTCTGCGGTTCGGCTGGCGATAATTGGGGCCGGCACCGCGTCCCGCGACTCGCCTTTTCCGGAGACGTTCAATGCAACTTCGCGCCCTTGGCCGCACCGACTTGCTCGTGTCCCGAATCTGCTTGGGGACGATGACCTGGGGTCAGCAGAACACCGAGGCGGAAGGCCACGCACAGATGGACCTCGCCTTCGAGCACGGCGTGAACTTCCTTGACACGGCCGAGCTCTATCCCATTCCGCCGAAGGCCGAGACCCAGGGACGCACCGAGCAGATCATCGGCAACTGGATGAAGGCGCGCGGGAACCGCAGCCGCGTCGTGCTAGCCTCCAAGGTAGTCGGGCGCACCGCGTCGGAGTGGTTCCGGGGCGGGCGGCCCGCGAGGCTGGCGCGAGCCGACATCTTCGATGCCATCGAGAAATCGCTGCGGCGGCTGCAGACCGATTACATCGATCTCTACCAGCTCCATTTTCCCGACCGTCTGGTGCCTTGGGGTGCCAATCCGACCCGGGTCGGCGAGTGGCCGGCGGAGCGCGCCGGGGACGAAACCCCGATCGCCGAGACGCTCGCCGTTCTGGACGAACTGGTGAAGGCCGGAAAGGTCCGCCATGTCGGCCTATCCAACGAGAGCTCGTGGGGAGTCATGCGCTTCCTGTTCGAGTCGGAGAAGGGCCTGGGTCCGCGCGTCGCCTCGCTCCAGAACGCCTTCAACCTGGTCAACCGCACGTTCGAGGTGAATCTCGCCGAAGTTTGCGATCGGGAGGACGTCTCCCTGCTTGCCTATTCGCCGCTCGCCCAAGGGTATCTTACGGGGAAGTACGACCACGGCGTGCGGCCGGCGGGCGCGCGTACGACGCTGTTCAACCGTGGCCAGCGATACGAGAAGCCGCATGCGGCGGAGGCAATCCTCGCCTACAACGAACTGGCACGCTCCTTCGGAGTGGAGCCGGCGCTGTTTGCGGGAGCCTTCGTGCTGAACCGGCCCTTCGCCACCTCCAGCATCATCGGCGCGACGACGCTGGAGCAACTCGAGGTGGCGCTCGCCGCGGCGGAGTTCCGCTGGACTGCGGAGATGCAGGCGGCCGTCGACGCCGTCCACCAGCGCGTCGGCAATCCCTGCCCGTAAGGCTCGGTATGTAGGGGGCCGCCTCAGATCAGCAACAGGCCCTTCATGCTGGCGTGGCCCTTCTTGCCGATGATGATGTGGTCGTGGACGGCAATCCCCAACGGCTTGGCCGTTTCGATGATCGTGCGCGTCATGTCGATGTCGGCCCGCGAAGGGGTGGGATCGCCGGAAGGATGGTTGTGGACGAGAATCAGCGCCGTCGCTGATAACTCCAGTGCGCGTCGAACGACCTCGCGCGGATAGACCGGCGTGTGGTCGACCGTGCCGGTCTGCTGAACCTCGTCGGCGATGAGCGCGTTCTTTTTGTCCAGAAAAAGGATGCGGAACTGTTCGCGCTCCTCGAAGGCCATGGCGGCGCGGCAATAGTCCAGCACGTTGTTCCAGGAGGAGAGGACCTCGCGGCCCTTGATCTCGCTTTTCACCATCCGCTGTGCCACGGCCGCGACGATCTTGAGGTCGAGTGCCGCGGCGTCGCCTATGTTGTCTACCTCGGTTAGCAGGTGGTGCGGCGCGCCCAGTACCTCCGCGAGCGACCCGAAGCGCTTGAGCAGCGCCTTGGCCCGCTGCTTGGTGTCTGCGCGGGGAATGGAACGGAACAGCAGCATTTCCAGGAGTTCGTAGTCGGCCAGCGCCTGCGGGCCGACCTCGCGGAAGCGCTGCCTAAGGCGGTCGCGGTGGCCGGCGTGGTCCGGCCGCGAAGGGCGGGCCAACGGTTTCGGCGCAGCGGGACGCTCGCCGAAAAAGCCGCGTTCGTCGTCCTCTTCCCTGTTCATTGTCCCCCGGCCGCCTAGCGCGTCCATAGTAGGCGGGCAGCGGCGGATGCCAAGGGAAAAGCTGGTGCCACGGCGCTTTCGCGCCGTGCCCGGTTCTCGGCAATTTGGAGAATGCGTATCGCCTGCGGGTCGCGGCGCGTGCTAACGGCCGGTCGAAATCAGAGCGGCGGCAGTCCCGGACGATCGAGGCCGGCCGGGGAGAGGGTGAAGATCTCGCAGCCGGTTTCGGTGACGCCGACCGTATGCTCGTACTGGGCCGACAGCGAACGGTCGCGCGTGACCGCCGTCCAGCCGTCGTTAAGCACCTTCACGTGCGGCCGGCCGAGATTGATCATCGGCTCGACCGTGAAGATCATGCCGGGGCGCATCTCGACGCCCTCGTGCGGGCTGCCGTAGTGCAGGATGTTGGGGGCGTCGTGGAAGAGCTTGCCGACACCATGTCCGCAGAAGTCGCGCACCACCGAGCAGCGCTCGCGTTCGGCGTAGCTCTGGATGGCCGCACCGATGGAGCCGGTCCGCAGGCCCGGCTTCACGGCCGCCACGCCGCGCATCAGGCATTCGTACGTGACTTCGAGCAGCCGCTCCGCCGCCCGCTTGATGGTGCCGACGGGGTACATGCGGCTGGAGTCGCCGTGCCAGTCGTCGAGGATGTAGGTCACGTCGATGTTGACGATGTCGCCCTCGCGCAGCGGCTTGGAATCGGGGATGCCGTGGCACACCACGTGGTTGATCGAGGTGCAGCACGACTTCGTGTAGCCGCGATAGTTCAACGTCGCCGGCATGGCGCCGTGGTCCATCCCGAACTCGAAGACGAAACGGTCGATCGCGTCGGTGGTGACGCCAGGCTTGACGCGCGAGGCCAGCTCGTCGAGGCAGCGCGCCGTGAGCTGGCAGGCCTTGCGCATGCCTTCGAACGCTTCCGGGCCATAGAGCTTGATCTGCCCAGTATTGCGCCCAGGGGCAGCGTCCGCTTCGAGATAGGTTACCATTGGGATAGATCCGCCTTGACTGGCTTGAAGATTTGGCACTCCCACGCCAAGGCTTCAACCCCGCATTTTGGCGCGGGTATGGCGGAAGTCCCTGCGACAGGGGCTTGGGGCGGTCTCGACGCCGGATCCCTAAGCCTTTCGTTCCGAATGCACTGGATTCCGCTCCCGCAGTCGCGCCATAAGCCTGTGGGCAGATAGGGATTCCACAATGACTACAGCTTCCGTTCTCTCGCGCTTCGCACTTCCGGGAAAGGTCGCCATCGTGACCGGCAGCGGAAGAGGCATCGGTCGGGCCACAGCCCTCCATCTGGCGTCGGCCGGAGCGATCGTCGGCGTCATCGACCGCAATGCCGACAAGGGTGAAGCCGTGGTGAAGGCCATCGAGGCAGAGGGTGGCAAGGCACGCGCCTTCACGGTGGACGTGACCGACGAGGCGGGCATGGAGGCCGCGATCGGTGCGATGGCGAGCGAGTTCGGGGCGATCGACGTCCTCGTCAACAATGCCGGCATGGCGATCCGCTCTCCAGCTCTCGACATGCCGGTCGAGGACTGGAACAAGGTCGTCTCGGTCAATCTGACGGCAATGTTCGTCGCGGCCCGCCTGTCGGCTCGCCACATGAGGGCGTCGGGCAGGGGCGGCGTCATCATCAACGTCGCGTCCATCATGGGCCTTTCGGGGGGGCTGTATCCGAACGCGGCCTACCAGTCGACGAAGGGCGGTGTCGTCAACATGACGCGCGCGCTGGCGCTCGAATGGGCTCCGCTCGACATTCGCGTCAACGCCGTGGCGCCGACTTTCGTGAGGACGCCCTTCATCCAGCCGATCCTCGACGATCCGGAGCGGATGAACACCGTCAAAGCCCACACGCCGCTTGGCCGCATCGCCGAGCCGGAGGAGATCGCCGACGCAATCCTCTTCCTCGCTTCACCGGCAGCGGCCATGATTACCGGCACCACCCTGCCGGTCGACGGCGGCTTCCTGGCACGCTGACCCAGACCAAGGCGTCGTCCGGGATGGCGCCTGCAGGGTAGGCGACAGTTATTAGTGGCTTACCCGATTCTCCTGGACTGACAGTATGAGGCTGGCGATGCGCCCCGCCGAGCATTGCCGTGCGGACGGGCTGCCGGCCGTCTGGACGTAGACCGCGGTTTCGTATTCCCTTGCGTTCCGTCGCGAATACGCGACCGCGCAATCGGAACCCGGACATGGCTGCCGAGGCATCGGGAAGCGAGCTTACGAGCGTAGTTGCGCTGCTTGCGGCGGGCGTCATCGCCGTGCCGATCTTCAAGCGGATCGGCCTCGGCTCGATCCTCGGCTATCTCACAGCCGGCGTCATCATCGGTCCCTTCGTGCTCGGCATCTTCTCCGACGCCGAGGCGATCCTGCATGTCGCCGAACTCGGCGTGGTGATGTTCCTGTTCATCATCGGGCTGGAGATGGAGCCGTCGCGCCTGTGGAGCATGCGCGGCGAGATCTTCGGACTCGGCCTCGTGCAGGTCGGCCTGTGCTCGCTGCTGCTCACCCTCGTCGGCTACCTGACCGGTTTTCCGGTGGCCGCCTCCTTCGTCGCGGGGGCCGGCTTCGTACTCACCTCGACCGCGATCGTCATGCAGCTTCTCGAGGAGCGCGGCGAACTTGCCACGGCGCCGGGCCGGCGCGTCATCTCGATCCTGCTGTTGGAAGACCTTGCCATCGTGCCGCTGCTGGCAGCCGTCGCCTTCCTGGCTCCGAGCGGGGAGCACATGGGCTGGAGTGACCGCGCCTCGGCGATCGCTGTGGGCGTCGCTTGCATTGTCGGCCTGATCGTCGCCGGACGTTACCTGCTGAATCCGTTCTTCCGCATCCTGGCGGAGTCGCGGGCGCGCGAGGTAATGACGGCCGCGGCGCTGCTCGTCGTTCTGGGCTCGGCGCTGGTGCTCCAGCTCGGCGGCTTGTCCATGGCGATGGGCGCCTTCCTCGCGGGCGTCATGCTGTCGGAATCCAGTTTCCGCCACCAGCTCGAAGCCGACATCGAGCCGTTCCGGGGCATCCTGCTCGGCCTGTTCTTCCTTGCCGTCGGCATGTCGCTGGACCTTGCCGTCGTGTGGCGGGACTGGACGATCGTCGGGTTCTACGTCGTGGCCTACATGGTGGTGAAGGCCGCGGGCATCTACGCGGTCGGCCGCATGTTTCGGGGCCGATCGGGCGAAGTGCTCGAACGCGCGGTGATGATGGCGCAGGGCGGTGAGTTCGCCTTCGTGCTGTATGCTGCGGCGCAGGCGGTTGGCATTATCGACGCCGAGGTGAGCTCGATCCTGACCGCCATCGTCATCGTCTCTATGGTGCTGACGCCGCTCGCCATGACGGTGTTGCGCCGGCTGCAGCCGCATGTCAGCCCATCGCTGGACGGGGTGGATGTGGCCGCCGACCTTGACGGGAGTGTGCTCATCATCGGCTTCGGCCGCTTCGGCCAGATCGTGAGCCAACCGCTGCTGCTCCGCGGCGTCGAGGTATCCATCATCGACAACGATGTGGAGATGATCCAGGCCGCCGCCGATTTTGGCTTCAAGGTGTATTATGGCGACGGGACGCGGCTGGACATCCTGCACGCGGCCGGGGCGGGAAGGGCCAAGGCCGTGCTGATCTGCGTCGACAAGCACGACCAGGCGATCCG
>Ga0182742_1001263_pt1 | contig 33328 bp, 29 predicted proteins | sample eDN5th37CBELigMG_FD_128880 | JGI IMG/M metagenome (GOLD analysis project Ga0182742, IMG submission 128880) | Enriched Miracle-Growth compost microbial communities from Emeryville, California, USA - eDNA 5th pass 37_C BE-Lig MG (version 2)... ... | reverse complement strand
GGGAAGGCTCTTCGCCAACGCTCCTTCCCTATGGCTCGATGCGCTGCCGCGGCCCGAGCTCGATTCCCACAAATATGACCGTGGCCACACCCTTGTGGTTTCCGGCGGCGCGACCCGGACCGGCGCCGCCCGGCTGGCGGCGCGCGCTGCCCTGCGAATCGGGTCCGGGCTCGTAACCGTGGCCTCGCCGCCGGAGGCGCTTGGGGTGAATGCGGCGCATCTCACGGCGATCATGCTCCGGGGCTGCGACGGCCCCGAGGGGCTCCACGCCATCCTGCAGGATTCGCGGCTGAACGCGCTGGTGCTCGGGCCCGCTCTCGGGGTCCATTCCGGCACCCGCGCCATGGTGGCGGTAGCGGCGCATGCCCGCCGCAGCCTGGTGCTGGACGCGGATGCGCTGACCTCCTTCGAGGGGCTGGGCACGGAACTCCATCAGGCCTTCCGTCATGCGCCGACGGTGCTGACGCCTCACGACGGCGAGTTCAGGCGCATGTTCAAGGATCACCCGGATGTCCTTGATCCCGAATCGAAAATCGAGCGGGCGCGCCGCGCCGCCGCCTATACGGGGGCGGTGGTGGTGCTGAAGGGCCCGGACACGGTGATCGCGGCGCCCGACGGGCGCGCCGCCATCAACCAGAACGGCACGCCCTATCTGGGGACGGCCGGATCGGGCGACACCTTGAGCGGAATGATCGCGGGTTTCATGGCCCAGGGGCTGCCCGCCTTCGAGGCCGCCTGCGCGGGCGTCTGGATTCACGCGGAGGCGGGGGCGGGCTTCGGGCCGGGGCTGATCGCCGAGGACCTTGCCGAGCTGATTCCGGGGGTCCTGCGCAAGCTCCTCATGTGACCTCGATCCAGGTCCACAGGCCCGCATCGAGCCGCTCCATCACGGTCGAGGCGAGAAGCCACTTGCCGGGGTTGTCGGCCACGAAGGCGATGCGGATCGTCTTGTTCTCCGGCACCTGCACCGTATCGAGCCAATAGGGCTCCCACCCGTCGTCGAGGGAGTGCAGCCGCCGGAAGGAATGGCCGTGCAGATGCATGGGCTGGGTGAAGGCAGTCTCGTTCCTGAGAGCCAGCACGACCGACGCACCGCGCTTGACCTTCAGGAGCGGTGCGGACGCGGGATCGCCCGCCGCGCCGTTGACCACCCAGGGGGTGCTCGTCCTGGGATCGCCACTGAGCAGCACGTCCTTGCGCGTGGCGCTCTGGAGCCTGATGGCCTCCGGCAGCCTGGGATTGGGCGGAAGGGGCGCTACAGGGGGCAGGGCCTCGCGTCTGGCGCCCTCGGTCACGATCTCGACGAGCGGGAAGCCGTTGCCGATCATGGCCATGACGGTACCGGTCCGGTCCTCTTCGGGCGGAAGGTCGATCAGCAGGTCATAGCGGTTGCCGGGCGCGAAGGGCAGGGTGGCGTTGAGCGGCTCGAAGGTGCTCGTTGGCTGGCTGTCCACCGCAATCACATAGGACTTCAGCCCATCGAAGCGCAGGCGCATGATCCGGGCGTTGCAGGCATTGGCGAGGCGCAGGCGGATGCGGCTTCCCGGCTGAGCCTTGATCTGCTGCGGCGTGGGCTGGCCATTCACCGTCAGGAAACTTCCGAGGCGTCCTGCGGGAGCCGGCACGGCGAGGGCCAGACTGCCGTCCTCGGCAAGGTCCCAGTCGTCGACGAGGAGGGCGATGTCCTGGTCGACCTGGGGAGGAGCGGTCTCCTCGACGATCAGGAGCCCCGACAGGCCCCGCTCCGCAGGCTCGGCGCTCTTGCCCGGGATGCAGGGGCGGATCAGGAAAGTGCCGGGATCGGGTGGTGTGAAGGCGTAGTCGAAGCTCTCCCCGGGAGCGACGGGCTCCTGGGTCAGGCCGCCGACGCCATCCATGCCATTCGGCCCCCGCACGCCATGGAAATGCAAGGACAGGGGCCGCTCGGTCCCGTTCTCGAAGGACATGCGCAGGTCTGTCCCATGCGTGAACCTTAGGACGGGCGCCAGTTCACCGTTGAAGGTCCAGAGGTCGGCATCCTTGGTCGCATCGGGGCGCAGGCGCATCGACCGGGGCCTGGCGATGAAGGCCGGTCTGGGTCCGTTGCCCTTCGGGCCGTCCACAACGGCAGGCGCGGGAGGGGTGGTCTGGCCCCCCGCGCGCCCGGCCAGCCCGATCAGGGTGCTGGCAAGACCTGCGGCGGCGGCGCGACGGGTGATCATGCGCAAAAGCTCGTGAGTGGGAAAGGAGGGGCGAGGCGTCTGATTGAACGGGAAAAGGCCAAGTTCGGTTGCCATGCGCGGGAGACTTTGACCCAGAAGTAAAAACCATTTCAGGATCAACCCGATGCCGCCTTTCCCGGATAGCGTATCATGGCGCCCCGGGACCCGGATTCACATTTCCGTACGATGCGTCCGCATATGAACTTTTTTAATGCACACCGCGCCAAGCGTGCTATAGAGCCGCGTCCTGGAAGAGGGGCGCGTAAATCGTGCTGCTCCCTGGCGGGCGTGGCGGAACTGGTAGACGCACTGGATTTAGGTTCCAGCGACGCAAGTCGTGGGGGTTCGACTCCCTCCGCCCGCACCAATCGTCGGGATTGGGTCCGGAGGCTCCTGGCGCTCGGTTGACGGCATGCCGCCGCATCGGCCGGAGCCTAAGATTAATTTTTCGAGTGAACGAAGGCGAATAGAACAATGCAGGTGACGGAAACACTGTCCCAAGGCTTGAAAAGAGAGTTCAAGGTCGTGCTCCCGGCCACCGAGTTGGAGCAGCGCCTGTACAGCGAGCTGGACAATATCAAGGATCGGGTGCGGATCAACGGCTTCCGCCCGGGCAAGGTGCCGGTTGCCCATCTGCGCAAGGTCTATGGCCGTTCGGTGATGTCGGACGTTTTCCAGAACGCCGTCAACGAGGCCAACCGGAAGATCGTCGAGGATAACGGCCTGAAGCTCGCCCACGAGCCGCAGATCCAGTTCCCCGAGGACAAGGAGACGATCGAGAAGGCGATGGACGCCAAGGGCGACCTGGCCTTTACGGTCGCTCTCGAGGTCCTGCCGGAGTTCGAGCTGGCCGACCTGTCCGACGTGAGCGTGACGAAGCCCGTGGTCGAGGTTTCCGATGCGGAAGTCAACGAGTCGCTCGAGCGCATGGCCAAGCAGAACCGCTCCTTCGACACGAAGGAAGGCGCAGCCGCCGAGGGCGACCGGGTGGTCGTGGACTTCGTGGGCCGAATCGACGGCACCGAGTTCGAGGGCGGCAACGGCCAGGACATCCGCGTGGAGCTGGGCTCCAACACGTTCATTCCGGGCTTCGAGGAGCAGCTCATCGGCCTGAAGGCCGGCGACACCAAGCTCGTGAAGGTCAAGTTCCCTGAGAACTACCTCGCCGCCCACCTGGCCGGCAAGGACGCCGAGTTCGACGTGACCGTGAAGGAGGTCGAGGCTCCCGGCGAGCTGAAGATCGACGACGAGATGGCCAAGGGCTTCGGCATGGAGTCCCTGGACAAGCTCAAGGACGCGATCCGCGACGCCATCAAGCGCGACTTCGACGCTCAGTCCCGCCGCAAGGTGAAGAAGGAGCTCCTGGACGCCCTCGACGACAAGTACAGCTTCGAGCTTCCCCCGACCCTGGTCGAGCAGGAGTTCGCCGCCGTGTGGTCGCAGGTCGAGGCGGACATGAAGTCGAACGGCCGCACCTTCGCCGACGAGGACACGACGGAAGAGCAGGCCAGGGCCGACTACCGCAAGATCGCCGAGCGTCGCGTGCGTCTCGGGTTGGTCCTTGCGCAGATCGGTGAGAAGTCCGATATCAAGATCTCCGACGACGAGGTGACTCAGGCCCTCATCGAGCGGGTCCGCCAGTATCCCGGCCAGGAGCGGCAGGTCTGGGAGTTCTACCAAAAGAACCCGCAGGCTCTAGCTGAGATCCGGGCTCCTCTGTTCGAGGAGAAAGTTGTCGACCAGATCCTCTCCCAGGTGAAGGTGACTGAGGAGACGGTTTCCAAGGAAGCCCTCTTCAGCGACGATGACGCCGAAGAAACCGATTCCAAGCCGAAGGGTAAGGGCGGTAAGAAAGCCAGCAAGAGCGAGTAACGCTTCATCTCAAGCGTCTCGCAGCTTGCGTCAATCAGACGGCCGCGCATCTCGCGCGGCCGCTTTGGAGCAGTGAGACAATGAGAGATCCGGTAGCGCTCTATAACAACACGCTCGTTCCCATGGTGGTCGAGCAGTCGAACCGCGGTGAGCGCGCCTTCGACATCTATTCGCGCCTCCTGCGGGAGCGGATTATCTTCCTTACGGGCCCGGTCGAAGACTATTCGGCGTCGCTCATCGTGGCGCAGTTGCTGTTCCTCGAGGCGGAGAACCCGAAGAAGGAAATCTCCTTCTACATCAATTCGCCCGGCGGCGTCGTGACCTCGGGTCTGTCGATCTACGACACCATGCAGTTCATCCGCTGCCCGGTTTCGACCCTGTGCGTGGGCCAGGCCGCCTCGATGGGCTCGCTCCTGCTGACCGCAGGCGAGAAGGGCATGCGCTTCGCGCTCCCGAACGCCCGGATCATGGTCCACCAGCCCTCCGGCGGGTATCAGGGGCAGGTCACCGACATCATGATCCATGCCCGTGAAAGCGAGGCCCTCAAGCGCCGGCTCAATGAGATCTACGTTAACCATACGGGCCGGAACTATGAGGAAATCGAGCGGGCGCTCGAGCGCGACAACTTCATGACGGCCGAGGCCGCCCGGGAGTTCGGCCTGATCGACCAGGTCATCGAGAAGCGCCCCGAGCCGGCGGCAACCCCGACTTAATCCTTAAAATCTGGGGAAAAATTCTCCCCAGGTGCGTCTTTTTAACCTGTAATCCCGTTTCTATTGATCACGCGCCCGGGCCGTGATTGCATGTGGATTCGGGAGAAGAGGCGATTTGACGTGAAAATTCTCGGCGCCGGAACCTTTCATTAGCTCTGGCGCTCATAACTTAAAGGGTGCGGGGTCGGCACAGGGCCGTCCCTGCACGGATTGGAGATGTGATAATGACCAAGGCTGGCGGCAACGACTCCAAGAGCACGCTGTACTGCTCCTTCTGCGGCAAGAGCCAGCACGAGGTTCGCAAGCTGATCGCTGGCCCGACGGTTTTCATCTGCGATGAATGCGTCGAGCTCTGCATGGACATCATCCGCGAGGAGTCGAAATCGTCTCTCGTGAAGTCCCGGGACGGAGTTCCGACCCCGAAGGAAATCAGCCGCGTTCTGGATGACTACGTGATCGGCCAGGAGCACGCCAAGAAGGTGCTCTCGGTGGCGGTCCACAACCATTACAAGCGCCTGGCCCACGCGACGAAGCACAACGACGTGGAACTGGCGAAGTCCAACATCCTGCTGATCGGTCCGACCGGCTCGGGCAAGACCCTGCTCGCGCAGACTCTCGCCCGGATCCTGGACGTGCCCTTCACCATGGCCGACGCGACGACCCTGACCGAAGCCGGCTATGTGGGCGAGGACGTTGAGAACATCATTCTCAAGCTGCTCCAGGCCTCCGACTACAATGTCGAGCGGGCCCAGCGCGGCATCGTCTACATCGACGAGATCGACAAGATCTCCCGGAAGTCCGACAACCCCTCGATCACCCGCGACGTGTCGGGCGAGGGCGTGCAGCAGGCCCTCCTTAAGATCATGGAAGGCACCGTTGCGTCCGTGCCCCCGCAGGGCGGACGGAAGCATCCCCAGCAGGAGTTCCTGCAGGTGGATACGACCAACATCCTGTTCATCTGCGGCGGCGCCTTCGCGGGCCTCGAGCGGATCATCGCGGGCCGCGGCAAGGGCACGTCCATCGGCTTCGGCGCCACGGTAAGCTCGCCGGACGACCGCCGGACGGGCGAGATCTTCCGCGAGGTGGAGCCTGAGGATCTGCTGAAGTTCGGCCTCATCCCCGAGTTCGTCGGCCGTCTGCCGGTCCTGGCGACCCTGGAGGATCTCGACGAGGAGGCCCTGAAGAAGATCCTTCAGGAGCCGAAGAACGCCCTTGTGAAGCAGTATCAGCGTCTCTTCGAGATGGAGAACGTGCAGCTTACCTTCCAGGAGGAAGCCCTGTCCCTCATCGCCCGCAAGGCGATCGAGCGGAAGACCGGCGCCCGCGGCCTGCGGTCGATCATGGAGGGCATCCTGCTCGAGACCATGTACGACCTGCCGGGTCTCGACTCCGTCGAGCAGGTGGTCATCGGCCCCGAGGTGGTGGAAGGCAAGGCCAAGCCCCTCTTCATCCATGGCGACCGCAGCGAGCAGACCGCCAGCGCGAGCGCCTAAGCCTTCAGGGGATTTCGTATGGTCGAGGCTGTTGCGGGTACGGTTCTTGAAACACTGCATCCGCAACGCCACATACTTTCTTGCGTGGCGGCTGTCCGCTCATCCCCGGAGGGATGGCGCCACGTACCGGTTGCAGCCCATAAGAAAAGCCTGAGCAATCCGGTACCCCGTCCGAGAACCAGCTTATTCAAGGGGCCCTCCGGACGCAGATATAAGGATGTTGTCTCATGACACAGTCTAAGCCCCGTCAGCCCGTCATTCCGGGCTCGACCGGAACCTATGCGGTTCTGCCTCTGCGTGACATCGTCGTCTTCCCGCATATGATCGTGCCGCTCTTCGTCGGCCGCGAAAAGTCGATCCGCGCGCTTGAGGAGGTGGTCAAGAACGACCGTCACATCCTGCTTGCGACGCAGATCGATGCGACGGACGACGATCCGGCCGCGGATGCGATCTACAAGGTCGGCACTCTCGCAAACGTGCTCCAGCTTCTGAAGCTGCCCGACGGCACCGTGAAGGTGCTGGTCGAGGGTGCGAGCCGTGCTCAGGTGAAGGCCTATAGCCGCACCGAAGAATTCTACGAGGCCGAAGCGGAAGTGCTTCCGGACTCCCTTGGCGACCAGATCGAGGCCGAGGCTCTGGCCCGCTCGGTGGTGGCCGAGTTCGAGAACTATGTGAAGCTCAACAAGAAGGTTTCGCCGGAGGTCGTCTCCGCCGTGACCCAGATCGACGAGCCCGCGAAGCTCGCCGACACGATCGCTTCGCACCTCGCCATCAAGATCGCCGACAAGCAGGCGATCCTGGAGACGCCGACCGTCGCTCAGCGCCTCGAGAAGGTGCTCGGGATGATGGAGAGCGAGATCTCCGTCCTGCAGGTCGAGAAGCGGATCCGCACCCGCGTGAAGCGTCAGATGGAGAAGACGCAGCGCGAGTACTATCTCAACGAGCAGATGAAGGCGATCCAGAAGGAGCTCGGCGACGACGAAGGCCGCGACGAGCTGGCCGAGCTCGAAGAGAAGATCGAAAAGACCAAGTTCACGAAGGAAGCCCGCGAAAAGGCGCTCGGCGAGCTGAAGAAGCTGCGTCAGATGTCGCCCATGTCCGCGGAAGCCACGGTCGTGCGCAACTATCTCGACTGGCTGCTCGGCATTCCGTGGGGCCGCCGCTCGAAGATGAAGAAGGACCTGAAGGCCGCCCAGGACATCCTGGATGCGGATCACTACGGTCTCGACAAGGTCAAGGAACGCATCGTCGAGTACCTGGCGGTGCAGCAGCGCGCCAACAAGCTCACGGGCCCGATCCTGTGCCTCGTCGGCCCTCCCGGCGTGGGCAAGACCTCGCTCGGCAAGTCGATCGCCAGGGCCACGGGCCGCGAGTTCGTGCGCATGTCCCTCGGCGGCGTCCGTGACGAGTCGGAGATCCGCGGTCACCGCCGGACCTATATCGGCTCGATGCCCGGCAAGATCATCCAGTCGATGCGCAAGGCCAAGACGTCCAACCCGCTCATCCTGCTCGACGAGATCGACAAGATGGGCATGGACTTCAGGGGCGATCCGTCCGCGGCGCTGTTGGAGGTGCTCGACCCCGAGCAGAACAACACGTTCAACGATCATTACCTGGAGGTCGACTATGACCTCTCCAACGTGATGTTCGTGACGACGGCCAACACGCTCAACATTCCCGGTCCGCTTCTCGACCGTATGGAGGTGATCCGCATCGCGGGTTACACCGAGGAGGAGAAGGCCGAGATCGCCCGCACTCACCTGATCCCGTCGTCCATGCGGAAGCATGGCCTGCAGGAGAAGGAGTGGAAGATCGACGATGAGGCTCTGCTCATGTTGGTCCGCCGCTATACCCGCGAGGCGGGCGTGCGTAACCTCGAGCGCGAGATCAACAATCTCGTCCGCAAGGCCGTGAAGGAGATCCTGCTCTCCAAGGTGCCTTCCGTCGAGGTCACTGCGGCCAACCTGCCCGACTTCCTCGGACCGCCGCGCTATCGCTACGGCGAGGCCGAGACGGAGGATTCGGTCGGCACGGTCACCGGTCTTGCCTGGACCGAGGTGGGCGGCGAGCTGCTCACCATCGAAGGCATCGCCATGCCGGGCAAGGGCAAGATGACCGTCACCGGCAACCTGCGTGACGTGATGAAGGAATCGATTTCGGCAGCGGCGTCCTATGTCCGCTCCCGTGCGGTTGCCTTCGGCGTCGAGCCGCCGCTGTTCGACCGTCGGGACATCCACGTGCACGTGCCGGAAGGTGCGACGCCGAAGGATGGTCCGTCCGCTGGCATCGCCATGGCGACCGCCATCGTGTCCGTCATCACGGGTATCCCGGTTCGCCGCGATATCGCCATGACGGGCGAGGTCACGCTGCGGGGCAGGGTGCTGCCCATCGGCGGGTTGAAGGAAAAGCTCCTTGCGGCGCTTCGCGGCGGCATCAAGAAGGTCTTGATCCCCGAGGAGAACGCCAAGGACCTGGTCGACATCCCGGCGAGCGTGAAGAATGGTCTCGAGATCGTGCCGGTCTCCATGATGGATCAGGTGCTCCAGCACGCCCTCGTGCGGATGCCCGAGCCCATCGAATGGGATGAGGCCTCCGTGCTCAAGGGCCCCAAGCCTGCCGTCGAGGAGGATGGGGCAGGGGTCGTCGCCCACTGACCGAGTGACGCAGCGTTAAGCGAAAAAAGGCCCCCGAATGGCGAATTCGGGGGCCTTTTTGGTGAGAAATGGCGAAAAATGGCTCATTTGTGGCGATTTTGGGCTTGCTTAAGGGCCAGCTTTGCGCCACAGGAGTGCTCCCTGAGGCGGTGATACTCCATAACCTAAAGTCATCGCGATCACTGGAGGATATGATATGAATAAGGGCGAGCTCGTTGCTGCCGTCGCCGACAAGGTCGGTCTTTCCCGTGGCCAGGCTGGTGAGGCGATCGACGCCGCCATCGAGGCGATCACCGGCGCTCTGAAGAAGGGCGACGAAGTGAAGATCGTCGGCTTCGGCACGTTCGTGGTGACCAACCGCGCTGCCGGTGAGGCCCGCAACCCGCGCACCGGCGAGAAGGTGAAGGTGCCGGCCTCGAAGACTCCGAAGTTCCGCGCGGGCGCGGGTCTGAAGGACGCCGTCAACGCGAAGTAAGCGCTTTCAAGCCGCTTTCACAATCAAAGAGGGCCAACACGCTTGCGTTGTTGGCCTTCTCTTTTTATGTCAGGGCATCGGGGCTGGAAACGTCCTCAGCTTCTGATATGACGCATGCTCCTTCGGCGACGGATTCTCGAAGGAGAGCGACAAGGGCGGTTAGCTCAGCTGGTAGAGCATCGGTTTTACACACCGCAGGTCGGGGGTTCGATCCCCTCACCGCCCACCATTCCCCGTCTCCGGTCATCCTGCTCCCGGGCTCCCTTCAGCGCCGGCATTGCTCTCGTCTTCCGCGAGCCTGTCGAGCACCTTCTCGGGCGCCACGTGCTTTTCGAGTTCGTTGAGGCTGGGATCCTGCGCCTTGTCCACCCCGAGACGATCCGCGATGGCGCGGGTGAGCGACAGCAGCCGTGTGATCTCGTGCTCCGAGAGCAGATTGGTCTGGAGATCGAGCTCCGCCCTGCGTTCGGCTGCAGCGGCCGCGCGGTTCTGGCTGATGAGCACGAAGGTCGACAGGAAGATCGCTTCGACCGAGGCGATCGTCGCCAGGATCACGAAGGTCGGGTCGAAGGGGGAGAGGCCTGGGATCAGCCCGGCGTTGATGAGCGTCCAGCCCCCGACGAAGGCCAGGTGCAGATAGACGAACAGCATGCTGCCGCTGAAGCGCGTGATCGCATCGGCGATGCGATCCTGCCGGCTGGCCCGGTGTTCCTCCTGCTGGCGTTTCTCCCGGAGGACGTTGATGTTGCGCTCGAGGACCGACGTAAAGTCCCCCGGCCTCAATGCGCCGGTGCTCGGGCTCTTCGACGTCTCGTCTTCGCTGAGCTCGCGCTTTGATTCCACCAATGTTCGTTCCTTCCTGTCACAGCGGCAGAATAAGAACGGCCGCCAGGGCGGAAGAGTTCGGGAAAGGGCCGGGCAGGGGCTGTTCAGGATGGGCTGAGGTGGAACGCCGCACCCCTGCAACAAGCGTCCAGGCCGGTAGTTTAATCGCATTCCTCCCGAGACCGCTCCTGTGCCTAGCCCGCTCCACATCGTGGAGCGGGCCTTTTCTTGGGATTGGCGACCGTTTCGACACGCGGCTTTCCGGGCGATTGCTCCGGATGGCGGATTCTCCGGTGCGGATGCGTCGGCCAGACGGCGGTCTGCGCTTCCTTCCACAGGGCCTCACGAAGGTTTAAGGTTGCTGCCCACCCGCCTTCTTCAGCGGGAAAGATGGGCGAGTTTCTGAAATGAACTGGGATATTGAGTTGCAGCTGCTCGACGGAGCGCTCGGTGGCACGGTGGTGGGGAGCCTCTACGAGTTGGGCGAGGCTTACTTTCTCCTGCCGCGCGAGATCGAGCCCCCTGCCGACTTCATGACGGAGATCGCGCTGGTCAGTGTCGCCGGGGCGGTTCTCTGCGTCATCGTCTCCGCCTTCATGAAACGGCTGAAGCCGGAAGCCTAGATCTCCGGCGCCGTGATCCCTGAGAGGGGAGGGCATCGTCCGTCGCAGGAGGCTCTCGCAAACACCTTGCCGATCATCCAGGGATCGTGCCCTCGGAAGAACGCCGGGGAGCGGGTCGGGGCCTGTACCCTGAACCCGCATCCCGGTTCCTGCCCTGTGAGGAATTTTAGGGCTTGCGCCACCGGGCCAAAATAGCTAGACGATCCAAGCCTTCTGGCAGTCGGAGCGTAGCGCAGCCCGGTTAGCGCACTAGTCTGGGGGACTAGGGGTCGTGGGTTCAAATCCCGCCGCTCCGACCATTGATTTTCTGGAGCTTTTCGGCTCGAAGGAGGTTCCTCCAACCTCCCTTTGCAGCGTGGTCTGCGAAATCACGCATCCTCTTCCTATCAGCAATGCCCGGGCGGCTTCGTGATGGCCGAGTCGAGGCTATCCAGCACTGCCCCGATTCCCTTTCGTGCAGGCCCTTCCGGGCTCCAGGTCCGGAAGCAGGCAGGACGCGGCAGGCCTCGAACCGGAATCGCTCAAAACACCTCATGAATCCGGTGAGGTTCCGCATCGATGGAAGATGGCCGACCAGAGCCCGGGCAGGACTTACGGCTGAACGGAGAACTCGGCAGGAGTTCTTTGACTTCTGCCCGGTGACGTTGCTAATGCCTGCGCGATCACGCTCCGGCCTTCTGAATCCCCGCTTCGGGCCGGTATTGATCATGTCGGTCGTTTTTGACCAGCACTGGAGAGACCCGATTGCCGCGTAGGACCGCGAAGGTCCCACGAGCGTGGCTCACCGGGGCAGCTTATCCGAAAGGTCGGAGATCTTGGACGTATCCTTCTGGGTGCCGCTCGTCATGAAGATGCTGACAAGCGCGGCCATCGTGGTTTTGGCTTCGCTGCTTGTAGAACGAACCGGACCGTTCCTCGGTGCCATGATCGTGACGCTGCCCATTTCGGCCGGCCCGGCATATGCGTTCCTTGCGCTCGATCATGGTTCCGACTTCATCGCGGCCAGTGCGTTGGCCGGCCTGCCGGTCTCCGCCGCGACAGTGGTCTACATGATCGTTTATGCGATCGCGGCCCAACGGTTCGGGGTGCTGGCGAGCGTCGGTTGCGCATTGTGCGTATGGGTGGCTTCGATCTGGCTCATTCTCAAAGGGCAATGGTCTCTTGGGAGCGCGCTTGCATTGAACATGGCGGTCTATGCTGTCGCCATTCCGGTCGCGCGCAGGTTTTCCGCGTCACGCGTGACGGTCGCTCCAAAGAAGCGGAAATGGGACGTTCCGTTCCGGGCCGCTTTGGTCATGAGCGTCGTCGGGATCACGGTCCTGGCGGGGAGGGCGTTCGGCCCCTCGATTGCCGCCGCGGCCGCCTTGGCTCCTGTCGTGCTGATCAGCCTGGCCCTGATCCTGCAGCCCCGCGTGGGAGGCGTGGCGGCGGCATCCGTCGTCGCCAATGGAGTGCCCGGCATGCTCGGGTTCGTGGGTGCGCTGAGCCTGCTGCATCTGAGTGCTGTGAGGCTCGGAACAACCGCGTCGCTGCTGCTGGCCTTGGCCGTCAGCGTGGGGTGGAATGCCACGCTCATCGCGGTGAGGCGCTGGCGCTCCTATGAGCGAGCCGGAGCCTGATCGACCGGACATGGAGCACCGGGTGCGCGGCAGGCCGCTTATGGCCTCCGGAACCGCATTTCTCTCATGCATTCTCCGCCGCGGCCCACAGTAGCTCTGTGGATGCTTCTCGTCGTATGAATCTGCGAGGATTTTCAACGACGGTTGGAACGCTCGTTCTCCCCGGCGTTCCACATGCTGCCCATGGTCAGCGAATGAACCGCTCATGATCGATTTCAGGAATATTGAAACATTTTTCTGGGCCGCAGCCCTCGGCAGCCTGAGGGCCGCTTCCGAAAAGCTCGGAACCACGCAGCCCGCGGTATCGCAGCGGATCGCGTCCCTGGAGGCTGCGCTCGGCGTGCGCCTGTTCGAGCGTGACGCCCGCGGCGTCACGTTGACGGCGAAGGGGCAGGAAATGCTCTCGCACGCCGAGCGGATGATCCAGGCGCGACGGGACATGCTGAAAGCAGCCCAGGATCAGAACGTGATGAGCGGAACGATTCGGATCGGCGTGGCGGAAACCATCGTGCAGACCTGGCTGTCGACCTTCATCGAAGAGGTGCATAGCGCTTATCCGGCGCTGGTTTTGGAGATCGAGGTGGACAGCACCCACGTCCTTCGCTCCCAGTTGATGTCCAGGAAGATCGATATAGCGTTCCTCATGGGACCCGTGCTCGAGGAGCGTGTCGAGAACCTCCCCTTGTGCACCTACTCGTTCTCCTGGGTGGCAAGCCCGACTCTGCAACTGGGGACCGGGCTCGTCTCGCTGGAGCGTATCGCCGCTTTGCCGATCATTACCTATCCGTCGAACAGCATTCCATACCGGATGGTGCGCGACATGCTCATGCGGGCCGGAGTGAAGACCCCGAGGATGTATGGCAGCGCATCCATTTCGATGATCGTGCGCATGGCGCTGGATGGCATTGGAACCGCCGTGATCACCCCGGTGTTCCTGGATCGGGAGCTCGCTTCCGGCGAGCTGCAGATCCTCAATGTGGAAAGTGATCCGCTGTCGGATCTGAGTTTTACCGCAAGCTGGATCGACGGCGTCGAAAGCCGGTCCATGGGCTCCCTTGCCAAGCTCGCGCAGGAAGTTGCCGCTCGCACCGGAGGCAGATCGCCGAAGGGTTATAAGTAGGGCTTATACCCCCTATCAAAACATACGAATAGACAAGCTAAAGGTTCCTGCGATGCAATGTGCCCGGGCTGACGAATGACAGCTAGGTAAGGAACGTGAAGCGCAGAAACTGCGGTCCGGTTTCCCGGTAACCGCATGAAGTCTCTAGAATCCGCAGACGGACAGAGGCGCCTCGTCACGACCTGATGTGTCTTCGCTCAGCAGCAATGACTGAACCAGAGGATGACACATCATGAAAAGAATTTTTTATGCCGCCGGAGCCGTAGCCCTGCTGGGTCTGTCGAGCGCAGCGCTGGCTCAGGATCTGCCGAAGACCAAGCTCCAGATCGTCGGCGGCCTCAGCAACCTCACGGCCTATAACGACTTCGAGAAGCCGTTCTGGACGAAGACGATTCCCGAACTCTCGAAAGGGCAGGTCACCGCGGAGATCAAGGGCTTCAACGAGATGGGCCTCAAGGGCCCCGAAATTCTCCGCCTGATGTCGCAGGGTGTCATCCAGTTCGGCACGGCGACGCTTTCCTATTTCGCCAGCGACAACCCGATCAACGAGGCCATCGACCTCGCCGGCCTCGCGCCGGACGTGAAGACCGCGCGCACGGTCACGGAAGCCTTCGAGCCGGTTTACGCCAAGTTCTACGGCGAAGGCTCGCGGGTGAAGCTCCTGGGTATTTCGACGTATCCGGCGCAGGTTCTGTTCTGCAATGCCGAGGTGAACGGCCTCGCCGACCTGAAGGGCAAGAAGGTGCGCACCAGCAGCCGCACGCAGGCCGAGTTCGTGGAAGCCTTCGGCGGCACGAGCGTGACCATGGCCTTCGGCGAAGTGGTGCCTGCCCTGCAGAACAAGGTCGTCGATTGCGCCATCACGGGTTCGCTCTCGGGCTATTCCGCGAAGTGGTATGAGGTCGCGACCCATCTCTACGCCCTCCCGATCAACTGGAACCAGCAGATCCATGCGGTCAATCAGGCGGCCTGGGACAAGCTCGACCCGAAGGTCCAGGAGTTCATCCAGACCAACATCAAGACCCTGATCGACGACATCTGGAAGGCGGCCGACGAGCAGACCCAGCAGGGCTACGACTGCAACACGGGCGCAGACGCCTGCACTCTGCCGGTCAAGGGCAAGATGAAGCTGGTCCAGCCGACCGATGCGGATCGCGCGCTCCTGAAGAAGGTCCTGCAGGAATCCATCCTGCCGAAATGGGCCGCGCGCTGCTCGGCGGATTGCGTGAAGGACTTCAACGACACGATCGGCAAGGCGCTGAACGTCACGGCCTCGAAGTAGGGCCTCTTCCGGCGCGCCGGGGCTGAGCAGCTCCGGCGCGTCTCCTCACGGCCTTGAACAATCGACTTCAGGCCACCTGCGACGACTGAACGCTTCCACCAGGGCATTCTCATGGCACCCACCATACGACCTCTCTTCCTCGGCGGCCTAAGCCGTGCCGCTGAGCATATGTCGCGTTGGGCCGTATGGTTCGGCGGCGCTTTGACGATCGGCAGCGTGCTGCTGATTTCATTCGATGTCCTCGCGCGGAAATTCTTTGGCTTCAGCACTGGCGGCGCGGACGAGCTGTCGAGCTATGCCTTCGCGATCAGCACCTCCTGGGCGCTCGCCTTCGCAACGCTCCAGCGGGCGAATGTGCGCGTCGACGTGCTCTACCAGTACCTGCCCGTGCGCCTGTCGGCCCTGCTGGACTGGCTCTCCCTCGTGGCGCTCGGCGTCTTCATGGCGGTGCTGACCTTCTATGCGTATGACGTCGCCGGCACCTCCTGGGCGCAGAACTCCGCGGCCAACACGCCGCTGGCGACACCGCTCTACATTCCGCAGGGGCTCTGGCTGCTGGGGCTGATCTGGATGTGCCTGGTCCTCGCGCTCATGCTGGTCCGGTCCTCCGTCGCGCTGGTCACCGGCAGGATCGACGAGCTCAAGGCGATCGCGGGCGTTCGCTCGACACAGGAAGAAGCCGAAGAAGAAGCCGCCGCAGGCGAGCGGATGGTCAAAGGATAAAACGGACATGGTTGCGACCGCTCTCATTCTTCTTCTCGTCCTGATCGGGCTCAGCATCCCGGTCGGCGCCGCCCTCGGCGTGCTCGGACTGGTCCTGGACCCGCTGTATTCCATGCTGCCCCTGACCCGCGCCATCGGCGAGCTGGCATGGAGCACGAACAATGAATTCCTGATGGTGGCGGTGCCGCTCTTCATCCTCCTTGGCGAGATTCTGCTTCGGGCCGGGTTCGCAGAGCGGATGTACGGCGCCATGAGCCTCTGGCTCTCCTGGCTGCCCGGCGGCCTGATGCACGCCAATATCGGCGCCTCGACCCTGTTCTCGGCGACCTCGGGATCGAGCGTTGCGACCGCCGCGACCGTCGGCACGGTCGCGATCCCGCAGATCAAGCGCTACGGCTACAACGAGCCGCTCTTCCTCGGCAGCCTTGCGGCGGGCGGCACCCTCGGCATTCTCATTCCGCCTTCGATCAATCTCGTGATCTACGGCGTTCTCACCAACTCCTCCGTGCCCCGGCTCTACCTCGCGGGCATCGTTCCGGGCTTCCTCCTGGCCGGCCTGTTCATGGCGGTGATCGCCGTCGCCTGCGTCGCGAAGCCGGCATGGGGCGGGCACACGATTCGCGCCACCTGGGGCGAGCGTCTCGCGAGCCTGCTCCACCTCGCTCCCCCGCTCGGGATCTTCTTCCTCGTCGTGGGCTCGATCTATGCCGGTCTCGCGACCCCGACGGAGGCTGCCGCGCTCGGAGTGTCGGGCGCCCTCATCCTCGCCGCATGGTTCCGCCGCCTGACATGGACGATGCTTCGGGAGGCCGTCGAGGGCACGATGCGCTCGACCGCGATGATCATGCTGATCGTGATCGGCGCCGCGTTCCTGAACTTTATCATGTCGGCGACAGGCCTCACCGATGCGATCACCAGCTCGATTACGGGTCTCGGCCTGGCACCGGGATGGATGCTGCTCGTCATCATCATCTTCTATCTGGTGCTCGGCTGCTTCATGGAGACTCTGTCCATGATGATCACCACGATCCCGATTGTCGCGCCGATCATGATCGCTCTGGGCTACGATCCGATCTGGCTCGGCATCATCATCATCATTCTCGTGGAGGCTGCCCTGATCACGCCGCCCGTGGGGCTCAATCTCTTCGTGGTGCAGAGCCTGCGCAAGAGCGGGTCGATGGGTGCCGTCATCACAGGGGCGCTGCCCTTCGTGGTGGCGATGTTCATCCTGCTCGCGCTGCTGGCGTTCTTCCCGGGCCTCGCGCTCTGGCTCCCGAGCGTCTTCAGCTAAGCGTCCCCATTCAACCGTAACTCTTTCAACCTCGTATGGATTTGCCATGAAACTTTCATTCAAAGCAGAAGGCCTGTCGGGCTCCCGCGTAGTCGACGTCGACATCTCGTCGCTCGTCGTTGCGGGCTGGGCCGGGCGCGACCAGCACGCCATCGAGCATCACATCGAGGAACTGTTCGCCATCGGCGTGCCGCGGCCGAGCTCCGTGCCGCTGTATTATCGCGTAGCGGAAAATCAGCTGACCCAGGCCTCGCGCATCCAGGTCGTCGGCGGCGAGTCGTCGGGAGAGGTGGAGACTTTCGTCTTCCGGGCCGGCGGAGAGCTCTATGTCAGCATCGCGTCCGACCACACGGACCGTAAGCTCGAGACGCACAGCGTCGCCCTGTCGAAGCAGGTCTGCGCAAAGCCGGTCGCGGCGCAGGCATGGCTTTATGCCGACGTTGCCGAGTACTGGGACGAACTCGTGATCCGCTCCTACATTCAGGAGAACGGCGCACGGGTGCTCTATCAGGAAGGCACGCTCGCCTCACTCCGGCCGCCGCTCGAGCTGATCTCCGGCTTTGCCGGCAAGGCCGAGCTTCCGGAAGGCACGGGCATGATCTGCGGGACGGTCGGAGCCATCGGTGGCATTCGGCCGGCTCCGTCCTTTACGATGGAGCTGTTCGACCCGCGTCGCGGGCGCACCCTGAGCCACAGCTACGACATCGAGGTTCTGCCGGAAGTCGCCTGATCCGGGAACCGACGCAACCCACGACGATGGTTGATGAGACATGATTTCGACAGTGAAAGAACAGCAGCAGGCCCTCTCCGAGGGCCGCACCACGTCCCAAGCCCTGACGGAGGAGGCGCTGAGCCGCGCCGCCGATCCTGCCGGGGAGGGCGCGCGTGTTTTCACGAAGCTCTATCCTGAAGCGGCCCGCGCCGCCGCTCAGGCCTCCGGCATCCTGCGGAAGGCGGGGCTTACCCGCTCGTCCATCGATGGCTTGACGATTTCGATCAAGGACCTCTTCGATGTCGCCGGTGAGGTCACCATGGCGGGATCGGTCGCCCGAGCAGGCGAGCCGGCCGCCGCGGAAGATGCGGTCGTGGTCAAACGCCTGCGGGCCGCGGGCGCGGTGATCGTCGGCCGCACCAACATGACCGAGTTCGCCTATTCGGGTCTGGGCATCAACCCGCACTACGACGTGCCGCGCAATCCCTGGGATCGCAAGACCGGGCGCATTCCGGGAGGGTCCTCTTCCGGCGCAGCGGTCTCGGTGACCGACGGGATGGCCGTTGCGGGGATCGGGTCGGATACGGGCGGATCGGTCCGCATCCCCGCCGCCCTCTGCGGCCTCACCGGGTTCAAGCCGACAGCCGCGCGAGTGCCGCTGACCGGTGTTCTCCCGCTCTCGACCAGCCTCGATTCCATCGGCGCCATTGCTCCTTCGGTCGCGTGCTGCGCCATCCTCGATGCGATCATGGCAGGCGAAGAGGAGCGGCTTCCGCGTCCGGCCAACCTGGCAGGACTCCGGCTCGCCGTCCCCACGACCCTGGCGCTCGACGGAATGGACGAGGATGTGGCGCGGGCCTTCGAGGCTGCGCTCTCGAGCCTGTCGGCAGCCGGCGCGCGGATCGATGAAATCGCTGTTCCCGAATTCGCCGAGCTCGCGGCGATCAACGCCAAAGGCGGCTTCACGGCCGCGGAAGCCTGGGCATGGCACCGGGACCTGATCGAGCGCGCGGGCGACAAATACGATCCTCGCGTCGTCTCGCGCATCCGGCGCGGCAAGGACATTTCCGCCGCCGATTACCTGGAGCTGCTCGCCGCCCGCGAGGCCTGGAAGGCCGGTGTGGAAGCGCGCATCGAAGGCTACGACGCCTTGCTGCTCCCGACCGTCCCGGTTGTCGCGCCCGCCATTGCGGACCTGTCGGCGAGCGACGATGTCTACTACGCCACGAATGGCCTGATCCTGCGCAACCCGACGCTGATCAACTTCCTGGATGGCGCTGCCCTGTCGGTTCCCTGCCACGCACCGGGCGAAGCGCCCGTGGGGCTGATGATCGCGGGGCCCGCAGGCTCGGATCGCAGGATCCTCGCCATCGGCATGGCCGTCGAGGCCCTGCGTTCGGGAACACGGGCGTAAAATACGCCCTGGCAGAAGGATGGAATGATGTCCGCCACGATCGATACCAGCTCCGCCTATCGGGCCCGCCTGGATGCGCGCGCCGGGATCCTGACGGGCCCGACCGCGAATCTCGCGCCCGGGCATGTTCAGGCCAACCTCGCCATCCTGCCGGAGGAGCTGGCGCACGACTTCCTGCGCTTCTGCCAGCGCAACCCCAAGCCATGCCCGCTCGTCGCGGTGTCGGAGACCGGTGATCCCTCGCTGCCGGAACTGGGGCAGGACATCGATATTCGCACCGATGTGCCGCGCTACCGCGTCTGGCGGAACGGTGAGCTGGTGGCGGAGCCCACGGACATCCGGGACCTGTGGAACGACAAGCTCGTGGCCTTCCTGATCGGCTGTTCGTTCTCCTTCGAGGAGGCCATGCTGGCGGACGGCCTGCCTGTCCGTCACATCGAGCAGGGCTGCAACGTGCCCATGTACCGGACCAACGTGCCCACCGTGGCGACGGGCCCCTTCTCGGGGCCGCTCGTGGTGTCCATGCGCCCGCTGAAGGCAGCCGATGCGATCCGCGCCGTGCAGGTGACATCGCGCTTTCCCTCCGTCCATGGCGCCCCGGTGCATCTGGGCGATCCCTCGCTCATCGGAATCGCCGATATCAACAAGCCCGATTACGGCGATGCGGTCGAGATCCGCGAGGGCGAGATCCCGGTCTTCTGGGCCTGCGGGGTCACGCCCCAATCGGTCATCGCCAATGTCCGGCCCGAGTTCTGCATCACCCACGCTCCGGGGCACATGCTCGTCACGGACCTTCTGAACTCCTCCATCGCGGTGCTCTGACTCACCTGTCCGCGAGGAGCAGCGGGTCGACGGAGATGTCCCGTTTCAGCTCGCGGAGAGCGAAGGTCGAGCGTGAGTGGCGGATGCCCGGAATCCGGTAGAGGCTCTGGCGCAGGAAGCGCTCGTAATGCTCCGTATCGGCGACCGCCACCTTGACGAGGTAGTCGTAATCCCCGGTCACGAGATGCGCCTCGATCACCTCCGGGATCTTCGCCAGCGAGGCGCCGAACCGCTCGAGCATGGTCTCGTCGTGCTTGTCGAGCGTCACTTCGACGAAGACCACGTTCGGCACTCCGATGGCCTTGTGGCGCAGGACCGCCACATAGCCTTCTATGGCCCCGCTGGCCTCCAGGCGCTTGACCCGGGTCCAGCAGGGCGATTGGGAGAGGCCCACCTTTTCGGCGAGCTCCGCCATCGTGAGCCTGCCGTCGCTCCGGAGCGCCGAGAGGATCTTGCGGTCCAGCGAGTCGAGCAGCAATGCATCGCGACCCGGCGGCTTTTCAGAATGTCTGTTCTGCTTCACGCTGAAAATCCTGATTATTATTCTGTTACCAGAGCATAAGCTGCTCACATCGGCAAGAAAGGCCCGCAAGGTCCGGCTATGCTCTCCTCGGTTTGAACGAGCATAAGGAACGCGGCATGCCGGAAGAAGCGACGCGCGAGATCATCGTCGAGGCGGTCCTCGGCGATTCCTACGACGGGGCGGTGCGTCTCCTGGGCGATGCTCAGCGCTTCGGCTTCAAGCTCAAGTCCCTGGCCCTTGCGGATCATTCCGAGGGCTCGGCCTCCGCGACCCTCGTCCTGCGTGTTCCGGTTTCGGTCGATGCGCAGCTCGTCGCTGCCCGCCTGGGGCGGCACCCGACCGTGCAGCGGGTCGAAGCCCGTGTCACTCCCACGGCTCTTCTCGTTCTCCCTGAGGGCATGGTAGCATAAGCGTTTAGGGACTGGGTGAGGTCATGCTTGAACCGAAACCGCTGAGCCTTCATGTGCCTGAGCCCGCCGTTCGACCCGGTGGGAATCCTGACTTCTCGAATGTGAAGATCCCCAAGGCGGGGGCGGTGCCCCGGCCTGACATCGACGTGGATCCGGAGGCGATCCGCGAACTCGCCTTTTCCATCATCCGTGTCCTCAACCGGAACGGAGAGGCGGTCGGGCCCTGGAGCGGCCTCCTGAGCGACGAGGAACTCATCGAGGGCATGCGTCACATGATGACGCTGCGCACCTTCGACGCCAGGATGCTGATTGCCCAGAGGCAGGGCAAGACATCCTTCTACATGCAGCACCTGGGAGAGGAGGCGATCAGCTGCGCCTTCCGCAAGGCGCTCTCGCGGGGCGACATGAACTTCCCGACCTACCGGCAGGCCGGATTGCTGATCGCGGACGGCTATTCCATGGTCGACATGATGTGCCAGGTCTATTCGAACGCGCGCGACCCGGTGAAGGGGCGCCAGCTGCCGGTCATGTACTCGTCCAAGGAGCACGGCTTCTTCACGATCTCGGGCAATCTCGCGACGCAGTTCGTGCAGGCGGTCGGATGGGCGATGGCCTCGGCGATCAGCAACGATACCAAGATCGCCGCCGCCTGGATCGGCGACGGATCGACGGCGGAGTCCGACTTCCACGCGGCTCTCGTCTTCGCCTCCACCTACAAGGCGCCGGTGGTTCTCAACATCGTCAACAACCAATGGGCGATCTCCACCTTCCAGGGCATCGCACGGGGCGGAGCCGGCACCTTCGCGGCGCGGGGCCTCGGCTTCGGCATCCCGTCGCTGCGGGTGGACGGCAACGATTATCTGGCGGTCTACGCGGTCGCGAAATGGGCCATCGAGCGCGCCCGACGCAATCTCGGGCCGACCCTGATTGAATATGTCACCTATCGGGTGGGGGCGCATTCGACCTCCGACGACCCATCGGCTTACCGCCCGAAGACGGAGTCGGAGGCCTGGCCCCTCGGCGATCCGATCATCCGCCTCAAGAACCACCTGATCATGAGAGGCGTGTGGTCGGAGGAGCGGCACAAGCAGGCGGAGGCCGAGATCCTCGACACGGTGATCGCCGCCCAGAAGGAAGCCGAGAGCTACGGCACGCTCCATGCTGGCGGCAAGCCCTCCGCTCGCGACATGTTCGAGGGCGTCTATGCCGAGATGCCGCCGCATCTGCGCCGACAGCGCCAGCAGGCGGGAGTCTGAGCCATGGCGCGCATGACGATGATCGAGGCCATCCGCGACGCCATGGACGTGATGATGGCCCGTGACGAGAAGGTGGTCGTCTTCGGTGAGGATGTGGGCTATTTCGGAGGCGTCTTCCGCTGCACGGCGGGGCTCCAGCAGAAATACGGCAAGACCCACTGCTTCGACACGCCGATCAGCGAGTCCGGTATCGTCGGCACCGCCATCGGCATGGCGACCTATGGCCTGCGGCCCTGCGTCGAGATCCAGTTCGCCGATTACATGTATCCGGCCTACGATCAGATCGTGTCCGAGGCCGCCCGCCTGCGCTATCGCTCGAATGGTGAGTTCACCTGTCCTCTCGTGATTAGGATGCCGACCGGCGGCGGGATCTTCGGCGGACAGACCCATAGCCAGAGCCCTGAGGCGCTGTTCACCCATGTGGCCGGCCTCAAGACCGTCGTTCCGTCGAATCCTTATGATGCGAAGGGACTTCTGATCGCCGCGATCGAGGATCCGGATCCCGTCATCTTCCTGGAGCCGAAGCGGCTCTACAACGGCCCCTTCGACGGCCATCACGATCGCCCCGTCACGTCCTGGGCGAAACATGAACTGAGCGACGTGCCGAGCGGGCATTTCTCGCTGCCGCTCGGCAGGGCCAAGATCGTCCGCGAGGGATCGGCCATGACCGTCCTGGCGTACGGAACGATGGTCTACGTCGCCCAGGCGGCGGCCTCCGAGACGGGCGTCGACGCGGAGATCATCGACCTGCGCACCTTGGTTCCCCTCGACCTGGAGACGATTGCCGCCTCCGTGAGGAAGACTGGCCGCTGCGTCATCGTCCACGAGGCCACGCTCACCTCCGGGTTCGGCGCCGAACTCGCCGCGCTCGTGCAGGAGTCCTGCTTCTTTCATCTGGAGGCGCCGATCACCCGGGTGACCGGATGGGACACGCCTTATCCGCATGCGCAGGAATGGGATTACTTCCCAGGGCCTGCCCGCGTCGGACGTGCTCTCGTCGAGACCATGGAGGCCTGACATGGGTGAGCACGTGATCAAGATGCCCGATGTCGGCGAAGGCATCGCCGAGGCCGAACTCGTCGAGTGGCACGTGAAGGTGGGCGACGTCGTCCGCGAGGACACGGTGCTCGCGGCCGTCATGACCGACAAGGCGACGATCGAGATCCCGTCCCCTGTCGACGGCGAGGTCGAATGGCTCGGGGCCGACATCGGCGATGTGGTGGCCATCGGTTCGCCGCTGATCCGCCTCAAGGTGGCGGGGGAGGACAACGTCTCCTCGGGAGGTGACGCGAAGGGGCAGGCGGCACAGCCGCCGGACGCGGACGAGGAGATCGAGGCTCAGGCGGACGGCGCGGTCCCGTCGTCGGAAGCAATCGTCGAGCAGCAGCCCGGAAGCGCGTCCCGACGCTCTCCGGTCGAGACGCCGCCGAGCCCTGCCGTGAGCATGCCACGTCCGCCGCTGCCCCGTTCGGAAGGCGGGAGGCCGATCGCCTCTCCGGCTGTCCGGCTGAGGGCCCAGGAGGCTGGAATCGATCTGCGGCAGGTGCCCGGCACCGGTCCCGCGGGGCGGATCACCCATGAGGATCTGGATTCCTTCCTCACCCATGGCCGCCCGGCCGCCCGGGTGCCGAGCCTCGCCCAGAACAAGGCGGTCGAACACATCAAGGTCGTAGGGCTGCGCCGCAGGATCGCGGAGAAGATGGCGGTCGCGAAGTCGCGCATCCCGCACATCACCTATGTGGAGGAAGTCGACGTGACCGTCCTGGAAGACCTGCGGGCGGAGCTCAATGCGAGCAAGCGGGCCGACCGGCCGAAACTGACGCTCCTGCCGTTCCTGATGCGCGCCATGGTGAAGGCCATAGCCGAACAGCCGCATCTGAATGCGATCTATGACGATGAAGCCGGCGTGGTTCACCAGCATGGCGGGGTCCATATCGGCATCGCGACGCAGACCGCGTCGGGGCTCATGGTGCCGGTCGTCAGGCACGCGGAGGCCCGCGATCTCTGGGACTGCGCGGCGGAGCTGAATCGGCTCGCCGAAGCCGCCAAGGCCGGCCTCGCCACCCGGGAGGAGCTGAGCGGCTCGACCATCACCATCACGTCCCTCGGCTCCATGGGCGGCATCGTCACCACGCCGGTCATCAATCACCCGGAGGTCGCCATCATCGGGGTCAACAAGATCATGGTGCGTCCGGTCTGGGACGGGACGAGGTTCATCCCCCGCAAGATGATGAACCTGTCGTCCAGCTTCGATCACCGGATCATCGACGGCTGGGATGCGGCGGTCTTCGTGCAGCGCATCAAGACGCTGCTCGAAACGCCCGCGATGATCTTTGTGGAGGCCTGACGCCGATGAAGGACATTTCCTGCAAGCTCCTCGTCATCGGGGCTGGGCCGGGCGGGTATGTCTGCGCCATCCGCGCCGGACAGCTCGGCATCGATACGGTCATCGTCGAAGCGAAGAAGGCCGGCGGGACCTGCCTGAATGTCGGTTGTATTCCGTCGAAGGCTCTCATCCATGCGGCGGAGGAATACGACAGGATCGCTCATCTGGCCTCCGGCCGGAATGCCCTTGGCATCAGGACGACCAAGCCTGAGATCGACCTGTCCCGGACCGTCGCCTGGAAGGACACCATCGTCGGCCGGCTCAACAACGGCGTCGTAGGCCTGCTCAAGCGGGCCAAGGTCAAGATGGTCCAGGGGCAGGCGCGGTTTCGCGACGGCAAGACGGTCGAGGTGGAGACCGAGACCGGACGCCAGGTCATCCGTGCCGAGACGGTCGTGATCGCGACCGGTTCGGCGCCCGTGGAGCTACCTGGCCTGCCGTTCGGCGGGGCCGTCATCTCGTCCACGGAGGCCCTGTCCCTGACGGAGGTCCCGGAACGGCTCGCCGTCATCGGAGGCGGTTATATCGGCCTGGAATTGGGAACGGCCCTCGCCAAGCTGGGGGCGAAAGTCACCGTCGTCGAGGCGCAGGAGCGCATCCTGCCACAATACGACGTGGAGCTGACCCGGCCAGTGTCGAAGAAACTCCAGGCTCTCGGTATCGACGTGATGACCGGTGCGAAGGCGAAGGGGCTGGCCAGGGCCGGCGGCACGCTCCTGGTCGAAACGGAGAGCGGATCGGAGGTCTCGATCGCAGCCGACAGGATCCTCGTGACGGTGGGCCGCCGGCCCGTGACCCAGGGCTGGGGCATGGAGGAGCTTGTCCTCGACATGGACGGCCCCTTCATTCGCATCGACGAAACATGCCGGACTTCCATGCGCGGCATCTATGCCATCGGCGACGTCACGGGCGAGCCGATGCTGGCGCATCGCGCCATGAGCCAGGGCGAGATGGTCGCCGAGATCGTGGCCGGGCACCGGCGCGTGTGGGACAAGCAGGCCATTCCGGCGGTCTGCTTCACCGACCCGGAGATCGTATCCGTCGGCATGTCTCCGGATGAGGCCCAGAAGACCGTCGACACGCGGGTCGGGCACTTTCCCTTCTCGGCCAATGGCCGCGCCATGACGATGCTCAATGAGGACGGCTTCGTGCGTGTCGTTGCGCGGGCGGACAATCATCTGGTGCTCGGCATCCAGGCGGTCGGGCAGGGCGTCGCCGAATTGTCGGCGGCGTTCAGCCTCGCGATCGAGATGGGCGCGCGTCTCGAGGACGTCGCCGGCACGGTTCACGCTCATCCGACGCGGAGCGAGGCTTTCCAGGAGGCCGCCCTCAAGGCGCTCGGATTGGCGCTGCATTCATAAGAGTCGGGCCGTCCGGCAGGCGCAGCTAGTCCGGCGCGGGGCTTTCCCTGTCGCGGATCTGAATGCGAACCCGGCCGCGGCCTGCCTCATCGGTCTGGAGGTCGGTCGAGGGATCGCTCATGGCCGGGGTCGAAACCGAGGATCGGGCGGCGTCGGCGTCATCTCCAGCGCCGACCAGTCCGGCCACTCCCTGCCATCCTTCCGAGCGCCAAGTGGCCTGCTGCTCATCGAGGTCGAGGATGCCCTCCTGGTCCAGGATGCTGACGACGCGGTCGATCTCGCCGTCGCACTTCACGATCACCAAGGAGCCGCCGCGGCGCACGCCCTCCGCATAGGCATACGCATCGGCGCGCGACACACCTTCGTCCTCCAGGAAGGACGCCAGATTGTGCGGGGTCGACCAGATGTCGATGTCGTCCCGTCTGATGCCGGCCTGCTCCAGGCGGTTCATCGCGGCTGTCGCGTGTGCCTCGCTCAGGAAGAGGGCGGTGACAAATCGGGTCATGGGGGCCTCCTGCAGGGCCGGGCGGTGTCGAATTCGCTAGCCTAAAGCCAAGCCGCTTATGCGGGACGGCGCGCTCGGGAGCATCGGCCGCCCCCTCGGGGCTCGGCCGGACAGTTACTGCGCTCGATCCGCGCCCCGCCAATGTACCATCCGGCGACCGGCTTTACCATCTGCCGCGCGTCCGTGACGGATGCCGCGCCCTGTCCCTGCCGCACCGGGCGAGCTTCCGAATGCGCGGGACTATCGCCGAGGAGCCTTTCGGGCGGCCTCTTCCATTCCCCGCGGATCCTTCTCGACACCCTCCCGGAGCACCTGAGCGGCGGCGTCCTGCTCCTGTTCGAGAGGGGCTGGAACCGGGGTGGTCTCGCCGCGGGCTTCAAGGCCTTGATCCTGCGGTTTCCTGCTTCCCGCCTTCGCGGCGGATTTCAGGGAGCGCAAGGCCTCCGGTTGCTGGCCATCCTGCTTGCGGTCGGGCATTGGAGAGACTCCTTCACGGTTGGCTTGGTGCCGCCTCCCAAAGGGAATTCCCGCTACGCCAAGGCGTTCCATCCGGCTTTTGCCCGTCATCCGGCTTGGGCCCCGGACAAGGGGGCTATGGACCCGGATTTGCGTGCCCGTTCATGAGAGTAGGGCGTCGCCTCTCGCGGCCTCTCGTCGATCCGGCTTCGGATCTCACGATGCGCGGAGCCATTGTCGCGGGTTCGTCCGCTCCGTGGAATCGCCGGACAGGGCCCGGCACAGGCCGGCCATCGAGTCCAGGTTATGAATGGGGCGGAATTCGTCCACATGGGGCAGCATGGCCCTGATGCCGGATGCGCGAGCCTCGAAGGCGTCGAACCGCAGAAGCGGGTTCAGCCATATCAGGCGGCGGCAGGAGCGCTTGAGCCTGTCCATCTCGAAGGTCAGCTCCGCCGTCACCTCCCGCTCGAGCCCGTCAGTGAAGAGCAGGACGACGGCCCCCTGACCGAGCACGCGCCGGGACCAGTGACGGTTGAAATCGTGCAGCGCATGGGCGATCCGCGTTCCGCCCTCCCAATCCTGCACGCGCTTCGATGCCCGGGCCAAGGCCTCATCCGGGTCGCGGCTCGTCAGCTCGCGGCTGATATTGGTCAGGCGGGTCGCGAAGACGAAGGAGTGAACGCGCCGCCTCTTCTCGGCGATGGCATGGAGGAAATGCAGGAAGAGGCGCGAGTATTCCGCCATGGACCCGGAGATGTCCATGAGCGCCACCAAAGGTGCATGCCGGATGGCCGGGGATTGGTAGGCCAGGTCGATCACAGCCCCGCCTCCGCGCAGCGACCGGCGGAAGGTCCTGCGCGGATCGATCCGGCGGCCCTTGGGATCGGGCAGCAGGCGGCGGGTGGCCAGCTCGTCGTGCGGCAGGGACATTTCGGAAATCAGCTGTTTGGCAGCGGTGATTTCCGCGGCCGACATCTGCGCGAAGTCCTTCGCCTTCAGGACCTCGCGATCCGACACGGTGAGGCGGGCGGAGAATTCCGTTCTCTCGACCGGATCCGGCTGCTCCTGCTTGGGGGCGGCCAGCGCCTCTGCCACACGCAGGGCTCCCGCGGGCGGTTTCGTTTCATCCTTCATCCCGCCTGGAGCGATCGGCGACATCTGGGCGATGAGCTTTTCGATAAGCGCGCGCCGCCTCCAGAAGATCCTGAAGGCCTGGTCGAAAAGGATGCTGTGCTCGTGCCGCTTCACGAAAACGGCATGGAGCGTCCAGTAGAAATCGTCCCGCGTCCCGATTCCTGCCGCCTCGACGGCTGCAATCGCTTCGAGCACCGCGCCGGGGCCGACGGGCAGCCCCGCGATGCGCAGGGCCCGCGCGAAATACGCGATGTTGTCTGCGAGGCGGCCTTCACCCGCCTGGGAGGCTGTCTCGGTCACTCCGCTGACCTCAGCGAGCCCTGAACCCGGTCGAGCATCTCCTTGGCCCGGCTGCCGTGCATCTTCTGGATGTCGTCCTGGTATTTCAGCAGAACCCCGAGGGTGTCCGAAACGAGAGCGGGATCGAGTGCCACCGCGTCGAGCTCGATGAGGGCGGAAGCCCAGTCCAGGGTTTCGGCGACGCCCGGTGCCTTGAACAGATCCTCCTTCCGGATCCCCTGAACGAAGCCGACGATCTCGCGCGTGAGGCGCTCGGGCGCATCGGGCAGGCGGCTTCTGAGGATGGCGAGTTCGTGTTCGGCATCCGGATAATCGATCCAGTGATAGAAGCAGCGGCGCTTGAGCGCATCGTGAACTTCGCGCGTGCGGTTCGACGTGATGACGACGATCGGCGGGTGTTCCGCCCGAACCGTCCCAAGCTCGGGAATGGTTACCTGGAAGTCCGACAGCACCTCCAGAAGAAAAGCCTCGAAAGCTTCGTCGGTGCGGTCGAGCTCGTCGATCAGGAGAACCGGCACCCCGGCGGTGTCCGGCTCGAGGGCCTGCAGGAGCGGCCGCTTGACCAGATATCGCTCCGAGAACAGATCGCTTTCCAGGGTGTCGCGGTCCACCGATCCCCCGGCTTCGGCGAGCCGGATCGCCATCATCTGGCCGGCATAGTTCCACTCGTAGACGGCGGAAGCCACGTCGAGACCCTCGTAGCATTGCAGGCGGATGAGGCGGCGGCCGAGGGCCTGGGACAGGACCTTGGCGATCTCGGTCTTGCCGACGCCGGCTTCCCCTTCCAGGAAGAGAGGACGTCCGAGCTTGAGGGCGAGAAAGAGCACCGTCGCGAGCGGGCGTCCAGCGATATAGCCGGCGCTTTTCAGGAGAGCCAGAGTCTCGTCGATCGAGCCAGGTCGTTCAGCCACGGGCGTCACCGCTTCATAACAAGACATGCCCGGGACGTCCCGGGCATGAATGCCTCTCTGCTTCTGTGTAGTTTTGCAGGGGGAAGATCCCGGGGCAAGGCGTGACGACGCCTCAGTTGCGGGAAACAGCCGCCTGCACGGCCCGGCGCGCCATGACGCCGACCAGATGAGCCCGATAGGCGGGATCCGCATGAATGTCGCTGTTCATCTCGTCCTCGGGAACGGCGATGCCGTCGAGGGCTTCGACCGCGAAGTTCCGGCCCAGGGCCTCCTCCATCTCCGGCGTGCGGAACACCCCGTTGGAGCCGGCCCCTGTCACCGCCACCCGCACCCCGTCCGCATGCTTGGCCACGAACACGCCGACGAGGGCGTAGCGCGAGGCCGGGTTGCGGAACTTGGCGTAAGCAGCCTGGGACGGGATCGGGAACTGGAGCTGCGTGATGATCTCGCCTTCGTCCAGCGCGGTCGCGAAGATGCCCTGGAAGAAATCGTCCGCGGCGATCTTGCGCTTGTCGGTGACGATCGTTGCATTCAAGGCGAGGCAGGCAGCCGGATAATCGGCGGACGGATCGTTGTTGGCGATCGAGCCCCCGATGGTGCCGCGGTTGCGGACATGCGGATCGCCGATCAGCTCGGCCAGTTCGGCGAGGGCCGGAAGGGTTTCCCTGACCTCGGTCGAGGTTGCCACCTCCGCATGCTTCATCATGGCGCCGATCGTCAGCATGTCGCCGGAGCGCTGGATGCCGCGAAGCTCGGCGATCTGGCCGAGGTCGATGAGATTGCCCGGCGCGGCAAGCCGCAGCTTCATGGTCGGCAGGAGCGTGTGCCCGCCAGCCAGGAATTTGGCCTCCTCCGCCTGACTGGCGAGGTTGGCTGCCTCCCGGACGCTCGTCGGGCGGTGATATTCGAAAGCGTACATTCCCGTCCTCCCTTATTCCGCCGCCATCGGCATGCGCCGTTTCTGGGCCGCCCGCCAGACGGCTTGCGGCGTTGCGGGCATCGCAATGTCCTCATGGCCGAGCGCATCCGTGATCGCGTTGATGACGGCTGGCGGAGCCGCGATGGCGCCCGCTTCGCCGCAGCCCTTGATTCCGAGAGGATTCGAAGGGCAGGGGGTCACCGTCATGCCGACCTGGAACGATGGCAGGTCGATGGCGCGGGGCATGCAGTAATCGTTGAAGCTGGCAGTGATGAGCTGTCCGCTCTGGTCGTAGACCGCGCCTTCGAGGAGCGCCTGCCCGACGCCCTGTGCGATGCCGCCGTGAACCTGGCCTTCGACGATCATCGGGTTGATGATCACGCCGAAATCGTCCACCGCCGTCCACCGCTCGATCCTGGTCACCCCCGTATCGGGATCGATCTCGACCTCGCAGATATGGACGCCCGCCGGGAAGGTGAAGTTGGTGGGATCGTAGAATGCCCCCTCCTTCAAGCCGGGCTCCAGATCCTGACCCGAGAACTTATGGGCGATATAGGCCTGAAGCGCCACTTCGCCGAAGCCGAGGGAACGATCCGTCCCGGCGACCGCGAACTTGCCGTCCTTGAACTCGATGTCGCCCTCGGAGGCCTCGAGAACGTGGGCCGCCACCTTCTTGCCCTTGGCGATCACCTTGTCGAGGGCCTTGGCGATGGCCGACATGCCGACGGCGCCGGAGCGCGAGCCGTAGGTGCCCATGCCGAACTGCACCTTGTCGGTGTCGCCATGGACGATGCTGACCTGGTCGATCGGGATGCCGAGCCGATCCGAGACGAGCTGGGCGAAGGTGGTCTCGTGACCCTGGCCATGGCTGTGCGAACCCGTGAGCACTTCGACGGAGCCGGTGGGGTTGACGCGCACCTCGGCGGATTCCCACAATCCCACGCCCGCGCCGAGAGAGCCGACCGCCTGCGAAGGAGCAATGCCGCAGGCCTCGATGTAGCTGGAGAAGCCGATGCCCCGAAGCTTGCCGCGGCGGGCGCTCTCCTGCTTGCGCTGCTGGAAGTTCCGGTAATCGGCGAGTTCCAGCGCCTTGTCGAGCGAAGCGGCATAATCGCCCGTGTCGTAGGTCATGATGACCGGCGTCTGGTGCGGGAACTGCGTGACGTAGTTCTTGCGGCGGAACTCCGCCGGATCCTCGCCGAGTTCACGGGCCGTGCGCTCGATGAGCCGCTCGACCACGAAAGTGGCCTCCGGCCTTCCTGCCCCGCGATAGGCATCGACCGGCGCCGTGTTCGTGTAGACCGCATCCACCTCGCAATAGATTGCCGGGATGTCGTACTGGCCCGACAGGAGCGGGGCGTACAGATAGGTCGGCACCGACGACGAGAAGGTGGAGAGATAGGCACCCAGATTGGCGATAGTGTGAACCCTCAGACCCAGGATCCTGCCGTTCTCGTCGGTTGCCATCTCCGCATGGGTGACGTGGTCACGTCCATGGGCGTCGGCCAGGAAGGCTTCCGTACGATCACCCGTCCATTTTACAGGCCGCTTGACCTTTCTGGCGGCCCAGACACAGACCGTCTCCTCGGCATAGATGAAGATCTTGGAGCCGAAACCCCCGCCCACATCGGGCGCGATGACGCGGAGCTTATGCTCGGGCGCGACGCCGATGAAGGCGGAGAGGACAAGCCGGGCCACGTGGGGGTTCTGGCTTGTCGTGTAGAGCGTGTAGGTGTCCGTGCCCGGATCGTACTCGCCGAGCGCGGCACGGGGCTCGATCGCGTTGGGCACCAGGCGGTTGTTGACGAGGTCGATCCGGGTCACATGCTTCGCCTTCGCGAAAGCCGCTTCCGTCTCGTCCTTGTTGCCGAGATGCCAGTTGAACACTGCGTTGTCAGGCGAAACGTCGTGCACCTGGACCGGTGATTTCATGGCCTGGGCGGTGTCGACGACGGCCGGCAGGACCTCGTAATCGACCACGATGGCTTCTGCGGCATCCTTGGCCTGCGCGAGGGTTTCTGCAATCACGACCGCCACGTGGTCGCCGACATAGCGCACCTTGCCCTGCGCAAGCGCCGGGTGAGGTCCCGCCTTCATCGGCGTCCCGTCCTTGGAATGAATCATCCAGCCGCAGATGAGGCCGCCGATCTTGTCGGCTGCGAGGTCTTCGCCCGTGAAGACGCCAATCACACCCGGCATGATCGCGGCGGGGCCGGTGTCGATGGACCGGATCGCCGCGTGGGCATGGGGGGAGCGCAGGAAATACGCATAAGCCTGGCCTGGTCGGTTAAAGTCGTCCACGTAACGTCCCTGGCCCGTGACGAAACGCTGATCCTCTTTCCGGCGGACGGGGGCGCCGATCCCTGTTGCGGACATGAAATCCTCCCTTGTCTTCTTTGGCTCTCACCGGATGGTGGAAGCGAAGCGAGGTCTCGAGGAAGGCTGCGGAATAGACGCCTGCTCCGAGGCTCGCCGGCAGCTTGCACACCCTGTACGGGAGGGCACCGTGCCTTGGACGAACGTGTCGGGTCGCCTTACTCCGCTGCCTGAGCCAGAGGTTCCTGGGCCATGGCCTGCGCCCCGGCCGCAACGGCCTTGACGATGTTGTGATAGCCCGTGCAGCGGCACAGATTGCCTTCGAGTTCGGCCCGAATGGTCTGCTCGTCGAGAGCATTCCCTTTGCGGTTCACGATATCGATGGCGGACATGATCATGCCCGGCGTGCAGTAGCCGCATTGCAGGCCGTGATGCTCGCGGAAGGCCGCCTGCATCGGGTGCAGTTCGCCACCCTGGGCAATGCCCTCGATGGTGGTGACGACGCTTGCATTGGCCTGGACCGCGAGGATTGTACAGGATTTCACGGCCTGACCATTCAGGTGAACGACGCAGGCGCCGCACTGGCTGGTGTCGCAGCCCACATGGGTTCCGGTGAGTCTCAGATTTTCGCGCAGGAACTGAACGAGCAGGGTGCGGGGATCGACGTCTGCGGTGACGGATTGGCCGTTCACCGTCAGGGAGACGGTTGTCATGCGTGCTTTCCTCCTCAGGCGCCGGCTACCCGGCCATCCTTCAGGTGGTCTCAGGCACCGACAGGTATTCTTGTTGGACGGCCTGCGAAGGCGAGCCGTCGAAGCAGAGTGTGGACCGCGCTGTGTGAGCGGTCAAGTATAGGGATATCGTGCGGGACGGCCTACGAAATGATTAGGCTGCGGACTCTTCCGGTGAAAGGATCTTGGCGAAATTCGCGAAGAATTCGTCGGCGTACCTCTTGGCGACGCCGTTGATCAGCCGCCCGCCGAGTTGGGCGATCTTGCCGCCTACATTC
>Ga0182742_1001262_pt1 | contig 33363 bp, 37 predicted proteins | sample eDN5th37CBELigMG_FD_128880 | JGI IMG/M metagenome (GOLD analysis project Ga0182742, IMG submission 128880) | Enriched Miracle-Growth compost microbial communities from Emeryville, California, USA - eDNA 5th pass 37_C BE-Lig MG (version 2)... ... | reverse complement strand
CTAGTAGTAATATCTCCTATTCGTTGATAGATAAGAGGAAAATAAGAGACCAAATCATATGCGATTTGGTCTGCTAATTAGCATCCTATTTGGTATGTTTCTCCACCGAAACGGAACTACTTAGATTTATTCATGTGCCTTTTATCATTATTTAAATACTTTCACACGTTCATCTAGCAGCTTAAATTCTTTTTCGCCTGGCTCTGCTGTCGGTTTTCCAAATGGCATTTGTGCAACTAATTTCCATGTTCCTGAAAGGTCCCATTTTTCTTGCACAGCTTCATCAATCAGTGGGTTGTAATGCTGCAGAGATGCGCCAAATCCAGCTTCTTCTAATGCCGTCCAAATAACTAGCTGATGCATTGCAGACGTATGTGCAGACCAAATTGGAAAATTATCTGCATATGACTCAAATTGTTTTTGCAGTCCCTCTACTACTTCCTGATCTTCGAAAAAAAGAACTGTACCATAACCAGCTTTAAAAGAGTTAATTTTCTCTTCGGTTGATGCAAATTTTTCAGCAGAAGTAACTTTCCTTAATTCATCTGCCGTAATATCCCAAACTTGATCATGGCTTTCTCCCAACAAAACAACTACGCGAGTGCTTTGAGAATTAAAAGCAGAAGGCGTATGCAAAACTGCCTCATTCACAATATTTTGAATTTTTTCATCAGAAATAACCTGCTCTTTACTAATGCCATAATAAGTGCGTCTGTTTTTAATTGCTTCTAAAAAATTACTCATTATTTTCCCCTCCATTTTCTTTTGTTATAAACTTACTATTTGTAACAAAGTTTATTTTAATTATTTTATATTGTCAAGTAATTACATTAATTTTTGTCAATCTATTCTTTCCTATACCCCTTTTTAATATTTCCAATCGCTTAAATCCACATGCACTATATAAAAGTTATCTATGGTAAAGTGTTATCCTAAACTCTCTAATAATAATATTTACCTCTTACAATTGGCGCTATTTTCATTTAAAATGTAAATAGCCGAGTTTTCTCTTAATCTAGTAATTACTTACTATGAATAACACGAACTCTAAAGGAGAGAGGTAAGATAGTGTGGGCATTATTAATGCAGGTGAGTTTTTAGAAACTGTGCATATTAAAGGGCTGCAGGTATCTTTAGTAGCTTCTGGGAATGGTACAGAAATTATTTACCATAAACTTCAACCTGGGACTGACTGGGCTATTACACCTGAAGAAGGTTGGAACGCATTTGAGTATTTATATATTATTTCAGGACATATGAGGCTTCAAACAGAATCAAATCATTTTGAGTTGAAACAAGGAGATTCGTTTTATGAAAACTCCGTTAAAAACCATTATTTCTTTCATGCGGAAGAGCTAACAGAATTTATTTATGTTTCCAGTCAGCCTGTATTCCACCATTTTAGTTTTGTTTCTAAAGAAATGATAGAACTTGCAGTAGCTATTGAAGAAAAGGACGGCTATACCAGTGATCATTGTCAAAGAATTAAAGAAATCTCGTTAATGATTGGAAAAAAACTTGAATTAGAATCCAGTCAGTTAATGAGATTAAATATGGCTTCATTCCTGCACGACCTAGGTAAGGTAAAAATCCCTATAAATATTTTACAAAAACCTAGCAAATTGACTACTGAAGAATGGGAAGTAATGAAGCTACACCCTATCTATGGTAAAGAAATTCTTGCAGAAACAGGAATTACTCTTTTAGTAGAAGCTGGAGAAATTGTGGCTCAGCATCATGAACGATTTGATGGAAAAGGCTATCCTCTAGGTCTAAAAGGCAATGAAATATCAATAGAAGCGGCCATAATTACTGTTGCCGATTCATATGATGCCATGACAACAGATAGGGTTTATAGAAAAGGCATGCCAAAAGAAAAAGCAATAGAGGAAATTAAAAATTGTAGGGGAACTATGTATCATCCATTAATTGTTGATACATTTATTTCAATAAAAGATTCAATAAATTTATAAAAGGGAGAGAATCATTTTGAAAAAAATAGCGTGGATTTTTATTGCAGCTGTTTTATTTGTTTCATTTCAAGTAAAACCTGCAGAAGCTGCATATTTGCCTGAATATGATAAATATGTAGAAGTATCTTATGATCAAGCAAGACAAATTGCTGATCTATTAGGAATGAAGGATATTCCGCTTGGGGAGCAAACAGCCAAAATGAGTTTTGATGCACAAGAAAAAACAATTGCTAAAATCGAAAAAATTATTGGAAAAGAAATTGACCATTATTATATTTGGCTAACAGTTGATGGAGTCCCTGTATTAGGAATAGACCCTCCTCATCCACTATTTTAGCCCTAAAAAGCCTTAATGGCTTTTTTTCAGGCTGTTGAAAAACGTTCGCTCTCTTCGTCATTCCCCTTTTCTGCGGTGCCCATTACCCCAAAAAAGGTAAATCCGCTCCTCAAAAAGGGGAATTCCTAAGGTAGTCAAACGTTTTCATTCAGCCTGAAGGTTTGCTTCAAAACTTTCTCGACACTCTGCTAAAAAGCCTTAATGGCTTTTTTTTCTACTTTTTTATAAAAAACAAAAAACAGCCCAAACGTTTGGGCTGCATGTATATCATAAAAATTTAAACCAAATGGTATAACATTTTAATCCATCCGAAAAAAGAAATCCAAAGAGGTATACTTATAGCTACTCCCCATTTTAACCCTTTTAAAAAATTTGCTTGTTCTTCCATTCTATCCACTCCTTAATGTAAGTAAAGTAGATCAGCTAATGAATTGTATATATTTATTATAAACGAAAACGCTTTCATTATGCCAATATTTATAACTATTTTTAACAATTTTTTGTCTTTTTAAACATTTTAATTTTTTTGCTTTAATAGATATGAGCGTATTATGAAGAAAGTTTAACAGATGTTCAAACAAACAAGTTCAACAATAAACGGTATAATAAACAAACGGAGATACTAATTAATGGAAAAAAAGAAATCCATTTTTTATAAATTTTATTAATCTATTAATGATTTGTTCATTTTTTTTTCATAATTATCCTTTAGTATATAAACATGTTAAGAGTTTCCCCTCTTAAATATATATTTTCTTTTGATCCGAATCGTTCCATTCGGATCTTTTTTTATTCCCTATTAACGGGCAGTAAAATCCCTACCCAAGAAACCTAGGTGGGTAAAACTTTTCTGAGTAAAGGCCTGAGTGCAGTTTTACTTTATGATTTTTTGACTTGACTCTCTAAATTCATTATTTTTATCATACAAAATGAGAAAAGAAAAACGCAGCATTAAACATATAATATAGGCTTCATTTTAAAGCAACCATCTGCATTCATACAGAAAACGCTATAAAAAGACGGAAAAGGCGGTGCTAGATCCTTTTCCGTCTTTTTCATGTGAAATAAGTGCATCTGCTTTTTCTTTTCACCGCACTGCTTGTTTTTCCTACTCTTTTGCTCCCCTATCTCCACCGCCAAACCAGATTTCTCATTAGCCACGAATCATTTGGAGATATTTTCAAGAATACAAATTATCTTCTAGTTAAAATCAACAAAAATCATCGTACAATATGTAACTATTTTTTCATAAATACTCTAGATATATTCTAAAAAAATGCTATTATTATTACATATAGTTCTATTTTATTGTTATTTATTTACATAATGTTTCACCAGAGAGGAGAAAGCAATGATTTATAAAGAACTTATTATTGGCTTAATGCGTTCAGGCATCTTTGGCTTTGGAGGCGGCCCTTCCGTTATTCCACTTATCCGGCATGAAGCAGTTAATCGCTTCAACTGGGTTACGAATGACGAATTTGGCGAAGTATTAGCCATTGCCAATACTTTGCCTGGACCTATTGCCACGAAAATGGCTGCCTATTTAGGCTATAAACAAAAAGGCACACTTGGTGCAATTGTTGCTGTTTTAGCACATATACTGCCTACTTGCCTAGCAATGGTTTTATTAATCACTTTTGTTAATGTATTAAGCAACTCTGCTGTAGTGACTGGAATGATTTCTGCTGTTCTTCCTGTTATTGCTGTTATGCTTGGCGTAATGGCATATGAGTTTGGCGAAAAAGCTGTAAAGGGTTTAGGCATTTACATTGGCATTCTGTTAACAATTGTTTGCCTAGTTTTAATCCAAACTATCTCTATTCATCCAGCCATTGTTATTTTGGTTTTTTTAACATATGGGGCATTCCATTTTAAAATTAAAGCAAAAATAAAAAACAAAGAAAGAGGGATGGAATAGATGATACTTGTCAGCCTATTTTTAAGTTTTCTTTTGGCAAACCTTCTTGGTTATGGGGGAGGGCCGGCTTCTATTCCATTAATGTATGAAGAAATTGTTAATCGATACAATTGGTTGTCCAATGCTGAATTTTCGAATATGCTTGCATTAGGAAATGCTTTGCCTGGACCAATTGCTACAAAAATCGCCGCATATGTCGGATTCGGCATGGGAGGCTGGCCGGGGTTTTTTATTGCCTTATTTGCAACAGTGGTTCCATCGGCCGCTGCTCTTATTTTCTTAATAAAAGTAATGAGCAAGCACCGGGATTCTCTTATTGTCAAAGGAATGACCATTATGGTGCAGCCTGTGATTGCAGCTCTAATGATTGGTCTTACATTGGAAATGTTTCAAGACTCTTACCATTCTTTAGGACTTCTTCAATCAGCCTTAATTGCTATTATTGCCTTATTGCTATTACAAAAATTCAAAGTGCATCCAGCACTCGTAATCATCCTTGCTTTTCTTTACGGAGGGCTTGTTGTTCCACATATTCACTAATATCTAGTAACTAATAAGGAGATAGCCATGTCTAATGATTTTCATATTCCATACTTTAAACTAGATGATATCGATCAATCTATCTTAGATTTACTTCATGAAAACAGCAGGATTTCTTATACAGATATCGGCAAGCAAGTGGGCATTTCACGGGTCGCTGTTCAAATGAGAATTAATACATTAATGGAACAAGGCATTATTGAACGATTTACAACGGTTATTAATCCTACCAGAATCGGCATGATGGTTTCTGCTTTTTTTAATGTTGATGTAGAGCCAAAGCATTTGGAGCAAGTGGCGGAGAAATTAGCGAATGATCCCTCTGTTTCTAGCCTTTATCATATGACAGGACCCAGCAAACTTCATATGCATGGAATTTTTGCTGATAATCAAGAAATGGAAGAGTTTCTGACCGATAAATTATATGCCACAGAGGGAGTTGTAAGCGTCGATACCCAGTTGTTAATCAAAAGATATAAGAGCCGAATGGGAATGAAGCTATAAGCATAACAAAAAAAGCAAGTGGCGAAAAATTAGTTTTTCGCCGCTTGCTTTTCCTCTAATAATGCCTGCTCCGCATTCAGAATACTTAAATCTAAAATGACTATGCTTTATTTCCTAAAATATCTGCAAGCTCAGACCAGCTCTTTAATCGATTCATTTTTAGTTCTTGATTATATGGATGATCTTTTACATACACTTGTACAGAAGTGCCTGCAAGCGTATCTAGTACTTGGGGTTTATCGTCAAAATAATAATCAAGCCCCAGCTTTTTGATAATGTCAATTTTCTCATGGTCTTCCATTCCACAAAAAAAGTGTCCTTCTTGCATTGGGAAACCTTGTTTTTCCATCCATTCTTTTGTCTGATTCCCATACTCTTTATTTCGCGCCGTGATATAGTATACCTCATGTCCCTTTGCCACTAACTCCTGTAATGTTTCAATCGCCATTGGAAAAGGGGGACAATCGGTAAAGTAGATTTCCTCTCGCAAAGAATTCCATAATTCTTTGCCTTCAGAGTCAAGCAAACCAAATGGGCGGTGAATCTCTACAGTTGTTAATTCTTTAAATACATCCAGTGCAATATTTTTTTGCAATTTTTTATTATATAAGTGAAAAGCATGCTCCCTTAAATTAATGAGAGTATCATCAATATCAAATCCAAATTTCATCTTTTTTCCTCCAGCCAAATAAAGTAAAGCTTCCATCAGTTGGGTTTTTCACGTTCCTAACTGATTGTTAGAATGTAGGTCACACAGATGTTGCCACAAGAAGTGGCAACGTCTGTATTCTTTTAATCAGACTTTTATCGATAAGCTTCGCCCTGCCTAGTTTCTCGTTTTCTCTCCCTATCCCTTAAGGAGAAACATTAAATAGTGATAAAGCATTCTTTAAAATGAGCCTCTCGCTTTAATTGTTCTAATTGAATATGTTCAACAGGAATTTTTCGGATTTGTTCATATACCTGCAAATGGTCAAATGATTTATTTTCTAAAAAAATGGCTGAAATCACTTCTGCGAGCACTTCTGCATCTTTCAGTGAACTGTTTAATCCAAAAGCACCTGTTGGACTCATTGTATGGGCAGCATCACCTAATAGCACGACATTTTGTTTAACCCATGTTGAGCTTCTAGAGCTTTCTACTTTTAATAAAATAAAGTCTTGCCAGGAACGTATATGCTCCAAAACTGTTTGCTCTAATTCAGGGAAAGCTTCCACTAAGCTAGCAATAAAGGATTGAAAGGATCCCTTTCTTAAATGCGGAAAACTGTTTTCTTCAATATTCCAGCCAATTTGAATATAGCCTCCAAATTGTGTAAATAACGCTAATTGACTATTATTTGCAAAGGCCATTCTTACTGTTGCTTCCCAATTTTCTGGTGCTGGGATTTTGGCCCATAATAAATCGTATCCATGCCGAATAAAGGTCACAGGAAATGCTGCTTTTTTCCTCATTGCAGAAAATCTTCCGTCTGCCGCAATAATCAATTTACTGCGGATAGATGTTTCCTTGCCATCTATTATTGCTTTTACACCACAATAGGCATCTTTATCTGCCATTAAATCTACTGCTTTTGCATTCATTTTTAACTGAAAAGAAGAAAAATGCTGGGCTGATGCAAGAATCACCTTTAATAAATGGTTTTGAGGTACATGTATGCCAGTATGATCCTTTCCTTCCTCGGGCAAAACCGTTTTTAAGACTTTGCCTTTATCTACATATTCCACTCGCTTCATCGGTAAGATCCCCATCTTTTTCAAAGACAAAAAAAGCCCTGCTTTCTCTAAAACAGCCACTCCTTCTTCATTTAGATGCTCCCCTCTAAACTCTTTGTTAATTTCTTGATGTCGTTCCAGTAAAATGGTGGAAATATTTGCTTTCGCTAAAAGGTACGCTAATAATGCTCCTCCAGGTCCTGCACCAACTATACAAACATCCGTTTCTAAAACTGTCAAATTTCCCCAACTCTTCTCTTCTTTTTTTCATTTCTGCTTGTATCAAAAACCCTTCCCTTATAAAAGGAAAGGGTCACAGTATAAAGTGAAACTTCAATCAGGCTTTTACGGGCAGTTTTTCCCCTGTCTAGATTTCTTGTTTTCTCTCATCACCTTGAGGTCGGGGTCAAAAATCCGTTAAATAGTGATAAAAATCAAAATATGCAACCTATTGCTGAAGAGGATAAGCAGTAATTTTTAAATCTTCTCCAACTTTTTGCACTTCTGTAAACTGAAGGGGCACCGCTTCATCCACCGTTTCAACATCTTCTCCTCTAAATGGCGTATAAGAAGTTTTTCCTCCTAAAATTTTTGGAGCGACATAAACAAGATATTTTTGAATGAGATTATTTCGCATAAAATTGGCATTAATCTCACTGCCGCCTTCTAATAAAATATCTGTAATCCCCTCTTTATACAGCATCTTTAATGCTAATTTACTGTCTATTTTGCCATTTTCACTTGGAATAGTTAAAATTTTTACACCCTTTTTGGCAAGCTGCTTTGCTTTTTCCTCTCTTGCATCCATCGTTGTCACAATAATAGTAGCCGCTTCCCTGCAGTCTGCCACATAAGCATCTAATGGTGTTCGAAGGCGAGAATCCATAATAATGCGTACTGGATTTTTCCCTTTTCCATCAAGTCTTGTAGTAAGCTTGGGATTATCTGCAAGCACAGTGCCTACCCCAACAAGAATGCCATCCACCTCATCACGGAGATAATGGACTTCTCTCCTTGCTTCTGAACCCGTAATCCATTTGCTGTGACCTGTATATGCAGCAATTTTTCCATCTAAAGTCATGGCCACTTTCGAAATGACAAAAGGCATTTCAAATATCATATTATGAATAAATCGTTCATTTAACTTAACTGCTTCTTCCTTTAGCATGCCTACTTCTACTTCAATTCCTGCATTTTTAATAATAGTAATTCCTTTGCCGCTTACAGCAGGATTGGGATCTTCTGTTGCAACCACTACTCTTTTTACACCAGAATCCTTTACAAGATTGGCGCAAGGAGGAGTTTTTCCGAAATGTGAACATGGTTCAAGCGTTACATAAAGAGTAGCCCCATCAGCATGTTTACCCGCCATTTGAAAAGCATGGACTTCTGCATGTGGTTCTCCAGCTTTTCGATGAATGCCCGATCCAACGACCACTCCATCCTTTACAAGAATTGCCCCAACAACAGGATTTGGATTTGTTTTTCCTTTCGCTGTAGCTGCAAGATCTAATGCCATCCTCATAAAATCTTGATCTGTTTTCATCCTTTTTTCTCCCTCATGTTGTTACCATTTTTTCATTTGCTGGAATATGGCCAGATTTAAGCACTTTTGTTTTCAAATAGTTTTCATTGTATTCTGAGATGTCTCCCCAAATCGGAACATTTTCTTCTGCTGTCAGCCCTAATGCTTTTAATGCTGCCAACTTCTTCGGATTATTTGTAATTAACTTTACTTGCTTTTGACGCAAAGACTGAAGGACTTTGATGGGCTCTTCATAATTGCGCAAGTCATCTGGAAAATCTAAAGCATTATTTGCTTCTACTGTATCAAAACCCTCTTGCTGAAGAAGATACGCTAACGACTTTGTAAATAATCCAATGCCGCGCCCTTCATGGTTGGCAATATAAAATAATGCGCCACTGCCGTTTTCTACAATCATCTTCATCGATTCTCGCAGCTGAAAGCCACAATCGCATCTTTTGCTTCCGAATATATCTCCCGTATGGCAAATGCTATGCATGCGAATTAATGCTTCTTCTGCATTTTTAAAATCTCCATATACAAGAACAGAAGACTGCTGATAGTCTGCTAAATGCAAGGAGGGAAGCATTTCTAGCAGTTCCTCTTTTGATTGATTCTTGCTAATGGGCAGCCATGTATACCATTGAAATGTAACCGTATCTTCGCCTAAACGAACAGGAAGCTTTACTGGGCCAACAAGGCATAAATTATTTGTATCATTAAATAGAAGAATCTCCATTTTATCTTGAAGAAGATTTATCACTTCTTTTTCCATTTCCTAATCTCCTTTTCCCTATAGGTCGTGTTACTTCCTTCTTTTTATTTATATAAAAACAAATGAGACCTATCACTTACTATATGTAAGTAAGTATATATTGATAACAAAACAACGTCAAGTAATGAAAATAAAAATTACTGATAATTATTATCATATAGGAATCTTTTAAAATATACAAACACGATTTTTTTCATATTTTTTCTATTTTCCGTTAAAATGATGTTTTTAATATAAGTAAATAACCCTGTTAATTTTTATCCATACTAGTTATTAGCATATCCAAATTTTTAAAAAATCGGCTACTGTCATTATGCCAAATATTATTCTTTAAAGATACTGCACATATAAAATTAAAATTTGGGGTATTGTACATTTACTGTTCCAGTCTTTTTGCCGCCTGGAGACAAATCAATCGGCATATTAAATAGATGTTTTGGGGTGAAGATATTGCCTAATAATATTTTAGCTACGTTTTTGCGTTTGCCTATTACTTTACGAATTTTAGCTATTTCCATTATGATTATCACTACTTTTGGCATAGTCATTACCATGATAGAACCACAAAGTTTTCCTACCCTTTTTGATGGGATTTGGTGGGCTATTATTACTACCTCCACGATCGGCTATGGAGATTTAGTTCCCAAAACATTGCTAGGAAGATTAACAGGCATCGCACTTATTTTTACAGGTGTTGGTTTTATTTCTACCTATTTTGTCACATTGGCAACAGCAGCTGTTACAAAACAAAATACTTTTATCGAGGGGAAAGCAATGTATAAAGGAGAAAACCATCTTATTATCATTGGCTGGAATGAACGATCCAGATCACTTATCTACTCACTGATCCATGAACAAAAAAAAACATCTATTACGCTTATTGATGCATCATTAACGAAAAATCCTTTACCTGAATCCATTCATTTTATCCAAGGAAATCCCAACCTTGATAGTACCCTTCTTATGGCAAATGTTCGTTTAGCGAAAAAAGTGATTATTACAGCTGACCAAAATAAAGATGAGCTGCAAGCAGATATGAGCTCCATTCTGACACTGCTTGCTACAAAAGGATTAAATCCTGCGGTCACTTGCATTGTAGAGATACTTACCGTTGAACAAGTTGCCAATGCAGAAAGAGCGGGAGCAGATGAGATTATCCAATCCAATAGCTTAACTAGTTTCGTCATGAACAGCAGTTTAAATTCCAAAGATACAATGGTTGCCTTTTTGGATCTGCTTAATCAATTAAAAGATAAAAAATTAAAAATCACCCCGTTGCATGAGGAAGGTTTCTGGCAGGAAAATAGCCGCTTTGCAGACTTAAGCATGCATACTTTAAAAGAAGGAAAGCTTCTTATTGGCATAAAACGAGGCGAAAAAACTTATTTTGACCCTTCCTCTTCTTTTGTGATAGAAAAAGGGGATGAATTGATTCTCATTACTTAAGATAAAAAGGGAAATGGCTTCACATCAAACAAACCATTTCCCTTTCTATTTAGTTTATCACTATTTAATGGGATGTCTCCCAACTAAAGATAAACAAAAAATCTAAGTGGATAATTTTATTGAAGACACTGTTTGCAGGCTTCCGCACATTGCAAACAAATATCGCTGCAATATTGGCAATGCTTGTGGTTATGCTTTTGGCATTCTTTTGCGCATGATTCGCAAATAGATATGCATAAGCTTGCCAATTCTTTTGCAAATGGAGATTTCCGAATAATAGCTTGTTCTAAGTAGGAGCAGAATTCTGCACACTCTCTATCTAATCGAATACAATCTAGCATCATCTCCACATTAGGCTCTGCTAAGCACTCATTAAAACAGTGATTACAAGCAATCATACATTCTTGTAAAGTCCGCACTAACTGCTGTTCTTTTTCATCTAGCATAATCTTTTGCACCTTCCCTTTCTATGCCTGATATTTTTATTTAGCCTAATTATTTTTTCTTTAAACATGGGCATAATAAAATACCCTCGAAAAACAATTGTTTTTCGAGGGTATTTATATATGCTATTAATCGTTTAAACGTTTTTCAAGCTCTGCTTTTTTCTCTTCAAATCCTGGTTTGCCAAGAAGTGCAAACATATTTACTTTATATGCTTCTACTCCTGGCTGATCAAATGGATTTACTCCTAATAAATAGCCGCTGATTGCACATGCTTTCTCAAAGAAATATACAAGATAGCCAAATGTATACTCGTCCATTTCTGGAATCGTTACAACTAAGTTTGGAACTCCTCCATCTGTATGTGCTAATAATGTACCTTGGAATGCTTTATTATTAACGAAATCAACAGATTTGCCTGCTAAATAATTTAAGCCGTCTAAATCACTTTCTTCTTCTTCAATAATAATTTCATGGCGTGGTTTTTCTACTTTTACGATCGTTTCAAATAGATCACGGCGACCTTCTTGTACATATTGACCCAATGAGTGCAAATCAGTAGAGAAGTTGGCAGATGAAGGGTAGATTCCTTTTTGGTCTTTCCCTTCACTTTCACCAAATAATTGTTTCCACCACTCGGAAAAGTATTGTAATCCTGGCTCATAATTGATCAGCATTTCAATTGTTTTTCCTTTATTATAAAGAACGTTTCTGACAGCGGCATATTGGTATGCAATATTTTCTTTTAATTCAGATGAGCTAAAGTCTTCTCGAGCAGCTGCTGCACCTTTCATCATTGCTTCAATATCTGCACCACTAACCGCAATTGGCAATAATCCAACAGCTGTTAACACAGAGTAGCGGCCCCCAACATCATCAGGAATCACAAATGTTTCAAAACCTTCTTCTGTTGCTAGTGTTTTTAGTGCTCCTCTTGCTTTATCTGTTGTTGCATAAATTCTGCCTTTTGCTTCTTCTGCTCCGTATTTTTGCTCTAATAATTTGCGGAACACACGGAAAGCGATTGCAGGTTCAGTTGTAGTACCCGATTTAGAGATAACATTAATAGAGAAATCCTTATCTCCTAAGAAATCAATCACATCACTCATATAAGTAGAGCTGATATCTTTCCCGATAAAGATAATTTGTGGTGTTTTTCTTTTATCGCTTGATAATGCATTGTAGAAGCTGTGATTTAACATTTCAATTGCTGCACGAGCTCCTAGGTAAGAACCGCCGATTCCAATAACAAGCAATACTTCAGAATCATTCTGAATTTTTTGAGCTGATTTTTGAATGCGTGAGAATTCTTCTTTATCATATTCAACAGGAAGGTCAATCCAGCCTAAAAAGTCATTTCCTGCTCCAGTTTTTTCGTGCAGAGAATGATGAGCTACTTTTACAGCATCCTCTAAATATGTAATTTCATGCTCTCCAAAGAAACTAAGCGCCTTTGAGTAATCAAAACGAACGTGTGTCATAAATGATCCTCCAATTATTTTATTTTTGCTTCTATTTCACTTTAACGAATGTATGCTAACTTATCAAGAAGGATATTTTCTTGTAAGCGTATTCAACTGGACTTTTTTTCTGCATGCCATTTTTTATTCATATTTTTTTAAGAAAGGCAAAAAGATCAGCATCCTTTTAATAAACCCATAATTGCTCTACTATATCAAAAGGGGAAACTTTTTGCCTGACTAACTATTTCTTATAAAGAAGCCTCATAAATTGCTTTTACATCTTGTGAGTTTAAGACTTTAAACCTGCCAAATTCCCCATTTGCCATTGCTTTTTCAACCATTACATCGATTTTGCTGTCATCAATATCATAATCTGCTAAACGGGATGGAGCTCCGATGCTGTTCCAAAATTCTCTTAATTTATTGATTCCCTCTAGTCCGACTTCTTCATCTGTTTTTCCATCTGGATTCACATCAAAGACGCGAACAGCCATTTGCTTAAAACGTTCAGGTTTTACAGATAAATTATGCTTCATCCAATTTGGAAAAAGAATTGCAAGGCCGCCGCCATGTGGAATATCGTATACAGCAGATACCGCATGCTCAATATTATGTGTTGCCCAATCCCCTTGGTAGCCCATATTGACCATGCCATTTAAGGCCATTGTTCCGCAGTAGAGAATTGTTGAACGGTATTCATAGTTTTCTAAGTCATCTACTAGCTTAGGGCCAACCTCCATCACTGTTTTCAGCAAAGATTCGCACATATAATCTTGAAACTCTGTATGCTCTTCTAAATGGAAATAATGTTCAAATACATGTGACATCATATCTACAATTCCATAAATGGTTTGATCTTTAGGCACGGTATATGTATTTTCTGGATCAAGGATAGAGAATACCGGGAATGTTAATGGGCTTCCCCAACCATACTTTTCTTGTGTTTCCCAATTAGTAATAACAGATCCTGCATTCATCTCTGAACCAGTTGCCGCTAAAGTTAAAACTGTTCCAAATGGAAGGGCACTTGTTGGCATTGCCTTTTTTGTCACGATATCCCATGGATTCCCATCATATTTTGCCCCAACTGCTATCGCTTTTGTGCAGTCAATTACACTGCCGCCGCCAACTGCCAATAAAAAATCGATTCCTTCTGTTTTGCAAATATCTACACCACGTTGAACAGTGGATAAGCGCGGATTAGGTTCTACCCCAGATAATTCAAATACTTCTTTGCCGGCTTCTTTCAAAATAGCAGCAACGTTATCATATAGTCCATTTCTTTTGATGCTTCCTCCTCCATATACAAGCAAGACCTTATTTCCAAATGAAGCAATCTGATTTTTCAATTGCGCTAATTGACCTTTTCCAAAAATAAGTTTAGTCGGATTCCAAAACACAAAGTTTTCCATTGTTTTCCTCCCCAAATTATTGAGATAGACATAGCAAAAATGTCTGTACCTATTATGAAACAACTAGTAGATAAAAAGCAAAATTTTAGCTTGACTATTTTATTTTCACAAAAAATCTCATATCTAGCCGAAGAAAAAATTAGCATTTATTTCATGAGAGTATAATTATCTGCACTATAAACCAATCTATTAATGAACCCCACTAAAGGAGGAAAAGATTATGAGTGCAATTCAAAGAATAGCATTGGCACTTACCATCATTGGCGCAATCAATTGGGGATTAATTGGTTTTTTCCAATTTGACCTTGTAGCATTTATTTTTGGAGGACAAGGATCTGCTCTTGCTAGAATTATTTACGGCTTAGTTGGTATTGCCGGTTTAATCAATTTGGGTCTGCTTTTTAAACCCTCAGGAGAAATAGTACGCGAACCTGAACCTAGAACCACTCGATAAGACAGAAGCATTTTCTAAAAGTGGTATTTAAAATAAAATTCCGGCATCATAAAATTTGCTTATGATGCCGGAACCTATTTTACACTTGGAAAACTTTGCGGATTTTCTTTAATGCCAAATCTATATTTGCTTTTGTAATAATTAAAGGAGGAGCAAAACGAATGACCGTATCATGTGTTTCTTTGCATAGCAGGCCTTCTGCCATCAGCTTTTCACAATAAGGTCGCGCTTTTGTATATAGCTCCATTCCAATAAACAGCCCTTTTCCCCTGATTTCTTTTATAACAGGGTTTTGAATATCCTTTAACTTCTCTAAAAAGTAGTCGCCATTTTTCTGTGACTGTTCTATTAGATTTTCTTCTAACAATACCTCAAGAGCTGCTATAGAAACGGCGCAAGCTATTGGATTCCCGCCAAAGGTTGAACCATGGGAGCCTGGATTAAACACATCCAATATTTCTTTATTGGCTGCTATACAGGAGATAGGAAATACTCCCCCGCCTAAAGCTTTTCCTAAAATATACATATCTGGTATAACATCAAACCATTCACATGCAAATAGCCTTCCTGTCCTTCCTAATCCTGTTTGAATTTCATCAGCAATAAACAGCACATTATTTTTTTGGCAAAGCATATACGCTTCTTTTAAAAATTCTTTTGGTGGAATAATAATTCCTGCTTCTCCTTGAATTGGCTCTACAATAAATGCTGCTGTATTCTCCGTAATTTGGTCTGCTAAAGAATTGATATCTCCGTATGGAATTAGCGTAATGCCTTCAAGCAAAGGGCCAAAACCTCGCTTATATTCTTCCTCTGAGGATAATGAAACAGCTCCCATTGTACGCCCATGAAAATTTCCTTTACAGCAAATAATTTCTGCTTGATTTTCTGCTATTCCCTTTTTTTCGTATCCCCATCTTCTTGCCGCTTTTAGTGCCGTTTCCACCGCTTCTGCTCCTGTATTCATCGGCAGTATCATATTTTTTTTCGTTAAAGAGCTGACCTTTTTGTACCATTCCCCTAATCTGTCATGATGAAAAGCACGCGACGTTAATGTTACTCGATTTGCTTGTTCTATTAATGCCTGAATAATTTTTGGATGGCGATGTCCTTGATTTAATGCGGAATAGGCACTCAGCATATCCATATAAGAATTGCCTTCTGGATCTTTCACCCATACCCCTTCTGCTTCTGAAATAACAATAGGCAATGGCTGATAATTATTAGCGCCATATATGTCTGTTTCTTTTATAATAGTTGCAGAATCTAGATTTCCAGTCATTTTTAGCTCCTCCTAAAATGAAAATAATCTCGATTAGCACATTATCAAAATATACAGTCAACTTAAACTAAAGAAAAAACTGATATAAAAGGCGGGGAAATTCCCAAAATAACTACCTTCATAACTATTCTAACGTTATATTAATGGTAATTATGCCTTTATATCAGTTTTTATTTTTTTAATGATTATTTTTTAATTAAATCATTGCGATTAGATTGGTCAATCCACTCTTGTAATTTGTCTTTTAATGTATTAAAGCCTTGTGCGCTTTCTGTTTCCATTTTAACTGGTGCAGCTTGGCGTTTTGGACGAGGGTTTTTAGCCTTTTCAGCTTCTGGTTGTGCTGGAGCCTCTTCTGTTGCACGAATAGACAAACCGATTTTCCCTGCATTTTCATCGATAGAAAGTACTTTTACTTGTACTTCATCTCCTACTTTTAAAAACTCATTAATATCTTTAACAAAGCCATGAGTCACTTCTGAAATGTGAACAAGACCTTGTGTATTTTCATCTAATGCTACGAACGCGCCATATGGCTGAATGCCCGTTACCTTTCCTGTAATTACGCTTCCAACTTCGATTTTATCTGACATGGTAACACTCCTAATTTTCATATTAATTTACCTTTTATATGCATTATAAAATTATATCACAAATTTATTCACATTACAAAAAAGTTATTTTTAATTATCCTTTTATATTATTTTCTTCTCCGCTTTTATAAAAAAAAGAGAGAAAATAAATAAAAGAACGGCATTTTTGCCGTTCTTTTTCAAATGCATCAAGAAAATAAACATCCATTATGCATGATTCTTAATAAAGTTTTTTATTCTTTTCATCGCTTCTTGCAGCTGCTCTAATGATGTAGCATAAGAACAGCGAATATGTCCTTCCCCACTTATGCCAAACACATTTCCAGGCACTACTGCCACTTTTTCTTCCACCAGCAGCTTTTCGGCAAATTCATCAGAACTCATTCCGGTAGAAACAATAGAAGGAAATGCATAAAAAGCTCCCCCTGGAACATGGCAGGTCAAGCCCATTTCGTTTAATGATTCCACGATGTAATTTCTTCTTCTATGATAGCTTTTTTTCATTTCCTCTACATCGTTCCGTCCATTTCTAAGAGAATCCAATCCAGCAAATTGAGCCATTGTTGGAGCGCACATTAAACTATATTGATGAATTTTCAGCATTGCCTGAATAAGGCTTTGTTCGGCACATACAAATCCTAAGCGCCAGCCTGTCATGGCAAATCCTTTAGAAAATCCGGAAATTAATATCGTTCTGTCCCGCATTCCTTCAATTGCCCCCATGCTTGTATATGCCTCGTCATAGCATAGCTCCGCATAAATTTCATCTGAGATTACAAGCAAATCATGCTCTTTGGCAATCGCCGCAATTCCCTCTAATTCTTCTTTGGATAAAGTGGAACCTGTCGGATTATTAGGAGAACAGATCATAATTGCTTTTGTTTTTGCTGTTATTGCTTCTTCTAATTGGGATGGCAGCACTTTAAAATCATTTTCTTTTAATGTTTGCACTGCAATTGCGCAGCCGCCAGCCATCTCCACTAGTGGAATATAGGAAACAAAGCTTGGCTCTAGGACAATCACTTCGTCTCCTGGATCTAAAATAGCCCTTAATGCAATGTCAATTGCTTGGCTTGCCCCAACCGTTACAATTATTTCTGACTTCGATTCATATTGTACAGCAAATTGCTTTTTCATATAATGAGCAATTTCCATGCGCAGTTCAAGCAGACCCGCGTTTGCGGTATAAGATGTATAGCCTTGTTCAAGAGAAAGGATTGCTGCTTCACGCGCTGACCAGGAAGTAACAAAATCTGGCTCTCCCACACCTAGAGAAATAACGCCTTCCATTCCTGAAGCTAAATCAAAAAACTTTCTGATTCCAGACGGTTTTATTTCTTCTACTTTCTTTGCTATATAACTTTTTGTCTTATTCATTATGGGGACACCACAATTCGTTTGTCATCGTCATTTGGTTCAAAAATAGTGCCGTCATGCTTATATTGTTTTAAGATAAAATGAGTGGTTGTAGATATAACGGAATCAATAGTAGACAACTTTTCTGAAACGAATCTTGCCACTTCATTCATTGATTTTCCTTCAATAATAACGGATAAATCATACGCTCCTGACATTAAATACAAGGATTTGACTTCTTTAAAACGATAAATTCTTTGGGCAACCTCATCAAAGCCGACTCCTCTTTTTGGCGTTACTTTTACATCAATCATTGCTGTCACGCCTTCATGCCCTTCTACCTTTGACCAGTCGACAATAGAAGTATAGCGAACTACTACATTCAATTGTTCAAGCTTTTGAATCATTTGACTTGTTGACTCTAGACTTTCATTAATCATTTTAGCAATATCTTCATCAGATATCCGCGCATTTTTTTCTAATATTTCAGCAATTTCAATTTCCTTTTCCGTTAGTATCATCTAAACTCCTCCTGATTCCCTAAAATAAATCCATTATATCAAAAAAGGCTTTCATTTTTTTGAAAAATAAATATTTTTTTGACTTTTTCTAGTCAGATGGAGCAGGCTCCACTATTTTTGATTTCCAAGAGCCGCTCAGCCATTTTTTCACAATCAGCCATTGGGATCCATTGCTCAAAAGAAAATTCATAAATTGCTCTTATTTTCACGGCAAGTTCCTTATTATCTTCTAAATCATGAACTGCTTGAATGCAGTCTGCAATTTCTGTATCGTAATTCCCTTCACCTAGCTGAAAAGGATCCCATTCATCTAAAGTTCTTACAAACGCAAGATTCATCTCTTGGCTATTCATGTTCTTCACCCTTATTATAAATTTCATAAAATATATTTTATCATAAACATCTTTGAATCTCCTGACAATCGCTTGTATTTATTCATTTATGAGACTCCTTGTTTTATCACTATTTAACGGGCTTTTGACCCCCGCCTAAGGGATGAAGAGAGAAACCCAAAAATCCAGGTGGAGAAAAAACTTATCTGTAAAAGCCTGATCGGCTCCACTAACAATCGGTGAGGACGCAGAAAACCCACTGATTGAAGTTTCACTTTATTGCAATGTTTAACTTTCTCCTGTCTTCATTGCATCTTCTCCATTGACAATTAACCAGACAAGTTTTATGATTTCATTTAGTGAAAAGAGTTACTATTAAAACTTTTTTGAAAAAACAACAAATGAAGCAATCTCCAATATATTTTTACATACTCCCCTTACAGTTTGTAAGCCTTCCAAAAAGATATTAGACAAAACTCAGTCAACTATAGATATAAAATCAATTATTTTTCTTGGAGCTGTGAATGTAATGGATTGCTGATTCATTTGTAAAAAATTTTTATAATGAAACCCGTCATGAACTAAAACCTGCTATTTAATAAAGGATGTGGCAAAAATGATACAGACAGAAGTAAGAGGTGCACCAGTTTATTATGCCTGTGAACCAGGGGTATTAGACCAATTAGATGAATTATTGAAGCGTTATAATAAAAAGAATTGTTTAGTATTGCACGGGGAAAAATCTTGGAATGCTATTGCTCCTTATTTCCCAAAATCAATGGATCATGCTTCTTTCACATTTATCCCCTATAATGGAGAATGTTCATTAAATGAAATAAACAGAATTGCAGAGCTAGTGAAAGAAAACAAATTTGACTCCATTATCGGCATTGGCGGAGGCAAGATTTTGGATATTGCAAAAGCAAGTGCCAATGATGCCGAAGTTGACGTTATTTTAATTCCTACATTAGCCTCTACTTGCGCAGCATGGACACCATTGAGTGTTATTTATACAGATGATGGCGTTTTTACCCATTACACCATCTTTCCAAAAAGTACATTAATGGTGTTATTTGAGCCAAACGTTCTTCTCCAGTCGCCAACCGACTATTTTATTGCTGGCATTGGAGATACACTGGCAAAATGGTATGAAGCAGATGCGATTATTAGAGAGCTGCAAGATGTTCCTCTCGTTGTTCAAATTGCCCATCAATCCGCACAGCTTTGCCGTGATGTTCTCCTAAAGCACGGAGAACAAGCAATTAAAGATCAGAGAGAAGGAATGCTTACTAGTGCGCTGCAAAAAGTCATGGAAACAAATATTGTGGCTGGAGGCATGGTAGGCGGGTTCGGCGACAAATTTGGCAGAGTCTCAGGGGCGCATTCCATTCACAATGCCTTAACAACACAAGAAGAAACCCATCATTTATTGCATGGGGCAAAAGTTGCTTACGGCATCCTGATTCAGCTAATGCTTGAAGGAAATTCCAAAGAAATTTTGAAGCTGAAAAGTTTTTATAAAAATTTGGGTTTGCCCCTTACCTTAAAGGACTTAGGACTAGCAAACAATCAGACACAAAATCTGCGCCAAATTGCTGAAGCTGCAACGATTGAAAAAGAATCCATTCATTTATTAAAAGAAGAAATTACAGCAGAAAAAGTGCTGCAAGCAATTTACGATTTAGAAGAACTATTGTAATAGAAAAAAAGATCTGGCTGCGAATAATTGCGGCCAGATCTTTTTTTTTGCGAAGATATAGCTGACAGGGGCTTTGTCCTACAATCCGTCCATTTCATCATCTGCTTCTTTTTTAAAATACATCATTTTTTTCCAATTTATACAGCAAATTTTTTCTTAAAATTAATTAAAATGATTGACAATATAAAAGTAAAGGAATATGATTTTGTATGAATTTGCATTAGCGCAACATTTTAATACTAAGCAAAAAAAATATAACTACAGAAATAAGGTGACAACCGTGAATAACGAAAATGAAAATATGTTATCAAATAAAACAAGCGCACCTGTTCGGGCTATTCTTGAAGGAAAAACCAAAGGAATACGCCAGATTCTTCCCTTTTTAGGCCCTGCTTTTATTGCGGCAATTGCTTATATTGATCCTGGCAATTTTGCAACAAATATTGCTGCCGGTTCCAAGTATGGATATTTATTATTATGGGTTATCTTATTTTCAAATATTATGGCATTGATTATTCAGTCACTATCGGCAAAACTAGGAATTGCTACAGGAAAAAACTTAGCGGAAGTTGCACGGGAAGAGTTTCCTAAGCCAGTTTCTATCGGGTTATGGATTCAAGGAGAACTTGTAATAATGGCTACCGATTTAGCGGAATTTATTGGAGCAGCCCTTGGGATCTATTTATTGTTTGGCATTCCCATGATAGAAGCAAGCATTATTGCAGCAATTGGCTCTTTTGCGATTTTAGAATTGCAAAGAAGAGGTTTTCGTTCATTAGAAGCCGGCATTACAGCGATGCTTTTTATCGTAGTAATATCTTTTATTGCTCAAATGTTTTTTGCTAAACCAGATGTTCCTTCAGTATTGCATGGACTTCTTACCCCTCAATTTCAAGGGAATGACAGCATCCTGCTTGCAGCTGGCATATTAGGAGCAACCGTTATGCCCCATGCCATTTATTTGCATTCTGCCTTAACGCAAAATAGAATTGTCGGCCATTCAGATAAAGAGAAAAAGCTTATCTTCCGTTTTGAGTTTATTGATATTCTAATAGCAATGCTTATTGCAGGATTTATTAATGCAGCGATGCTGATTGTTTCTAGCTCTTTATTCCATCAAAATGGATTATTTGTGGAGGATTTAGAGGTGGCATTTCACCATTTTGCACATCTAGTTAGTCCATTATCTGCGGTACTTTTTGGTTTGGGGCTATTAATTGCAGGGCTCTCCAGCTCTTCTGTAGGCACTATGTCTGGCGATGTCATTATGCAAGGATTTATTCATTATCGCATCCCTCTTTATGTGAGAAGATTTATTACGATTATTCCGCCTATTGCCATTATTGTTTCAGGGGTCAATCCAACTACCGCTTTAGTGCTTAGTCAAGTAGTGCTGTCTTTTGGGATTGGATTTGCATTAATTCCTCTTATTATGTTTACAAGCAATAAACGTATTATGGGGGAGCTCAAAAACACCAAAATAATTACCATAATTTCTTGGCTTATGGCTATGATTATTGTTTTTCTAAATATCTTTTTACTCCTTCAAAGTTTTTAAATAAAAAATGCTCCTTGTTTGGGCAAGTTTTGCAAATTAAGTTGCTTTTAATCAGGATTGATGGGATGTTCGCCTTTCGCGGCTCTTATGAAAAGCGAACATCCACTTATTTAAACAGTGGTTTTCATTCACAGAACCACGTCCTCTTTTTTACAGCAAATAAGGCAATGCCACTATTTTTTGGCATTGCCTTATTTGCTATTTTTTTATTGCGCCACAAGACACCCGTGCTCCCGACTCTCCAGCAGGCTGTGTCATGCCATCATCTCCTGCTTCTGTTATGACAATTGAAGTTCCCTTTTTCTGAAACAAAGAATTTTTCCCTTCTTTTAAAGTAACTTGCGGAGCCATAATTTCCGCTTTCACCGTTCCATCATCTTTTGCAATGATATTCGGCAAATCACCTGCATGCGCTCCCTTAGGGTGCAGAAGACCATGTTCTTTGTTATCTGGATTAAAATGATTTCCCGCCGATTGGAAATCAGGAGCATCACATTTTTTGGTTTCATGGATATGAATACCATGAACACCAGGAGTCAACCCTTTTAAATCCAAGCTCAGCATCACACCATTTGATTTTTCTGTTAATGTAATGGTCCCTAATGAATCACCTACATCATTAAACATTTCTACATCCATTTTTGTTACATTTCCTTCGGCACAACCGCTAAGAAAAAATAGCATGGCACCTGCTGCAATTAATTTTTTCATTTTTTAGCCTCCGCGAACATTTTTTTTAGTTTTTGTAGAAACTAAAATATTTATGCCCAGCTATTTATATCCATCCAAAAAGCCATATGGTACTATTTAGTTATTAGCTATATTAATAATCGAGTTAATGAAGCCGCTTATAAAGTGAAACGTCAATCAGGCTTTTAGAGACAAGTTTTTCCCCACCTGGATCTCTCGTCATCTTGATTGGCGGGGGCATTGCGGCTCGTTAAATAATGATAAAAATTAAGGAGGGTTTTTTTTGTCAGAATTACAAGTAGGAGAAGCAGTCACTGCTTTTTATAAAACAGGAAAATACATTGGAGAAATAAAAGAAATTCGTGCTCAAAGTTATTTGGTGGAGATTCTAGCTGTTTTGAAGCACCCGATGCAAGGAGATCTGCATCATCCAAAAACAGCAGAAGGAGTTTTTTTCCACGAACGAAAAGCGCTTGGCTTTAGAGAAAAAACAAATGTTCCAAAACAAATGGCCAAAAAGTTTGATGGATCGATTCCAAGCTATCAAGATTCTTTAAGCATAGCTGTAGAAAAAATGCGACAAGAACTTAAAGAGGATTCATCGCTATTCGCACAGCGCAGTCTGCAAAATCTTGAAATAATTGAAAAAGAATATCCTTTGTAATCCGTCTTTTTCCTTTCATGCTCCTAATAAAAAGTGGGATAAATGAAAATGCCTCGTTTCATTCACCCCACTTTTTGTTCCTTTTAAGCAAACTTATTAAATAGTTTCGAAACATCAATTAAGTCTCCAATAGTTGTTGGTTCAGGTCTTTCCAAATATTTCTTATCTTGTTCTACAAGCCTGAAAATATGATAGGTCGTTAGCGCATCATCCAAAGCACGATGATGTCTTCCCGTCCCTTCCCTTCCATACTCTTTAACAGCCTTCCATAATCCAGTTTGATTTTGATCGCCAAAAAAACGCTTATATTCCATGGACAAGTCTATTTCGTTTACTTGCAGCGAAAAAGGTATGCCTGCTTTAAAGCAGTTGTTTTTTAGTACTTTCATATCCATATTGCCCCACGTGACAATGGTATTTTGGTAACCACAGCATACCTCCTCTATTTTCTTCACTAAGTCGTAGAAAGATATCCCTTTATTTACGTCTTGCTGCGATATATGTAAAAAGGATTTGCATCTTTCAGAAAGAATTGGAAATTTACGAGGAGCAACATAGGAAGAAAACTTTTCTCTAACGACATCATTTACCACCGCTACAATGCCCACTTCAATAATTTCAGGAAAAAAACCTTTAAATTTTGCGCTTTTTTCAGGCATTGTAAATTCAAAGTCAATAAATACATGCTGAATTTTTTCCATCTTTTCACCTTCTTTCCTACTCTTATGACGAAAACAGATGATTCTACTACTAAAATATGAATACAATTACACTATTTATGTTTTTTATTTTATTATAACAGAATATTTCGGTAACCTTTTTAATTTTCTGTATTTTTTATGCGAATTATGGAAAAATTTTTAATAAAAAGGAAACAAAAAAAGCAGTAATCATGAGAAAAATCTTATATGATAAATAAGAACCATTACTAAAAGACCATCAGAGGAAAAAACCGCCGTGAAAAGAAGAGGATACATCATTATATTCATTATGTTTAGTTTATTTATTGGAATGCTTGCAGCAGCAGCAAAAGAAAAAAAACAACTAGTCGGCTTGCCTGCTTATCTGGAAAAGAAAATATCCATTACAAATTTACAGCTAGAAGAAACGAGTTATATAAAGGATCAACATCATCAGGTTATATCAGAAATTCAAACATCCATTCATCGAAAAAGCTTACCAAAAGAAAAAATACCTGATTTTATAAAAAAAATATTTATTCTTTCAGAAGACCAACATTTTTATGAACATAAAGGGGTTGATATTCCTTCCATTGGCAGGGCCTTATTTACCAATATACAGTCGCAAAGGATAGAGCAAGGAGCCAGCACCATCACACAGCAGTTGGCGCGCAACTACTTGCAATCTTATGATAAGACTTATAATCGCAAATTGCAGGAACTTTTTTATGCATATGCACTAGAATCAAAAAGAACAAAGGAGGAAATATTGGCAGACTACGTAAATGCCATTTATTTCGCCAATGGAGTTTATGGCTTAGAAGCTGCGGCAGAATATTATTTTAGCAGTTCAGCAGCAAAACTATCACAGGCACAGCTTGTTTTTTTAGCAAGCATTCCCAATAATCCAACTGTATACAATCCAATTCAGCATTTTGCCCAAACGAAAAAAAGACAGGAGAGGCTGATCGATCTGCTTGCAGCAAATCACATGCTGTCTAAAAAAGAAAGTATCCAGTTAAAAAAAGAACAAATTATTCTAAAACTAAAAAAAACAATTGATTTATATCCAGACTATACAGCATATGTGGAAGAAGAATTCAAGCAGTTAGTCGCTGAACACTATGGTTATAATAAAAAGCTTCAGCAAGCTGCCACAGAAGAAGAAAAGGAAAAGATAACAAAACAGCTCCAGCAAGAAGTTGCTGGTTTATACAAAAAAGGGATTACCATCGAAACAGCTCTTTCGAAAGCTATGCAGCAAAGGGCTGTATCATCACTAAATAATACACTTGCCCTTTATCAAGTAGAGGGAGCGGCGGTTGTGATTGATCACCACACCCACAAAATCATAGCATTAGCAGCAGGAAAACATTATAAAAAACATGATTTTAATCGGAGCTACCAAGCCTATCGACAACCTGGTTCTGCCATCAAGCCGCTTTTAGTATATGCTCCCTATTTAGAAGAAACAAAAAAGGGAATCTACGCGAAAGTAAATGCCGGCGCTTATTGCAGCGGAAATTATTGCCCTAAAAATTACAGCGGCAAAAATTATGGAATGGTAACAATCGAACAAGCATTTATTCATTCTTATAATACACCTGCTGTAAGACTTTTAGATACGATCGGGATTGAACAGGCCTTTACTTATTTACAGCCCTTCAAGTTCCAGCGAGTTTCCAAAGATGATTATCATTTATCTGCAGCAGTTGGCGGCTTTTCTATAGGCATGACTCCATTAGAATTAACAGATGCTTATACTTCTTTTGGAAATGATGGAATGTATCAAAAAGCAAGAGCCATTCTTTCTGTCAAAGATGCAAAGGGAAAAGAAATCATGAAATGGAACGATGCATCCACTTCTGTTTGGAGCAAACAAACAAATGAGAAAATGAGAAAACTTCTGCAGCAAACAGTTGCTTCAGGCACTGCTAAAAAAGCTGATTTTCCCTCGTCATATCTTGGAGCAAAAACTGGCACTACCAATAACTATAAAGATTATTGGATTGTCGGCTTATCGAATCAGCAGACAGTCGGTGTTTGGGTGGGAAAAGATCAGCCAAGCAACTTAAAGGCAATCGAATCTCAATCGCTTCATCTTAAAATATGGAAAAACATAATGAATAAAAAAAACACCGATTAGCCATATTCGGTGTTTTTTAAATAGGCAAATTCGAAAGCATCGTATTATATAGTTTAAAGCAAAAAAAGATAAGAGCCGACAAAAGAAAGGCCCATGTAAACACTTGAAAAAGAATAACCGAAACAATTCCTGCAAAGCTTAAACTAGCACTTGCTGCATTTACAAAGTAGACAAAATAGACAAGCGCTGTGAGGACAAAAATCGCTGCAAGCAATAAAGAATTAAAAATACAAAACAATGAAATAATGCTGCCAATAAAATAAATAAAGCTTCCCTTTTTTGCTTTCAGCAAGCTTTCTCCCGTTATATCTGTAGAAAAAAATAAAAGCGACAGCTGATTAATCGTGTCTGCTATCATCTTTAGGGCCGCAAATATCATAAAAAAACAAATGGCTAAAACAAGCAGCATCACTAATTTAATGCTTGTCTCTGTAAAAAATTCCAATAATCCCTTATATATGCCAATTTCCTTAAATAGCGACAATAATGCTGTTTCTAATCTCATAGCAAATGCCAAACTAAATAAACTGATCGAAAAAAGCGGAAAATAACTTGTAATATATGTATTATTCATGCATGTTTTCCTAAAAATACCTTCCTTATCGCAACTTTATATTCATCTGAAAACAAATATTCTCGGAAATTTTTCTATAAGCAGCGGGAATTTTCCATGTTCCTACTGCTTTTTCCTTAAGACCGATAGTCACACAGACATTGCCATAGGACGCGTGTATAAGTTTGTATTCTTTTCTATTAAGCTTTTACTCAACAAGCTTCCCCCTATTATTTTCTCTTATTATCCCTTAGGTGGGAGTATTGCTTTCCGTTAAACAATAAGAAAGAATCATCGGCTATTTGGCGAATATATTCTCTCGGCGCAAATGGAATCCTTTTGGCATCAACAATAAAATTTTCTACTTCATTCAATGCCATCATATCTATCGGCGCATAAAAGTCCCTTTTTTGGATTTGGTCGATCCTAAACGCACTAATAAGTATTATCCCAAATATCAATAAGGACAAGCAAATTTTATGCATAATTTTCATCAAAAACACCTCAAATTTTTCTTCTTATCTTTGCTGCAATAATCATTTTTTTGGTTAAAATATTCATTTTATACATTTTTCCCCTTATTTTCCGCCTTTTCCGATGTATATATACAAAAAAAACAAAAAAATTTTTTCGGGTAATATTACGCATTTCTTCCTATTTAATAACCAAACTAATAATCAATGCATAGCGGCTTTTTAGCTTGTGCAGAGTCTTTTTTTTTGCGCTATAATCATATTTAATTGATTGAAGCAAGCATTTTTATCCAATGACAGGGATTCTATTTTCTGCAAATGCCGTTCTTGTCGCTTTATTTTTTATAAGGAGGTTATTACTTTGACATTATTGCACTGGGCGATATTATCTCCCTTTATTTATGCATTGTTTATTCCATTGATATATAAATGGTTTAAAAATCTGCATATAGGATGGTTTGTTCTTCCCCTTCCTATTCTTTTATTTTGCTATCTTCTAAGCATGATTCCTGCAATATCTGCTGGGCAGACTATAGTAGAAACGGTTCCTTGGATTCCATTATTACATATAAACTTTACAGTAAATTTAGATGGTCTCTCTCTCTTATTTGTCCTATTAATATCAGGAATTGGTTCATTAGTGCTGTTGTATTCCATCTTTTATCTAGATAAGAAGAAAGAAAAATTGAATCTTTTTTATTTCTATTTGCTTTTATTTATGGGTGCCATGCTTGGAGTTGTTCTTACAGATAACTTGATTGTCCTTTACACGTTTTGGGAAATCACTAGTTTATCTTCCTTCCTATTGATTGGTTATTGGAATGAAAGAGAAAAATCAAAGAGTGGTGCGCTTAAATCCATCATTATTACTGTTTTTGGAGGATTATCTTTATTAGGCGGCATCATCTTGCTTTATTTACTAACAGGTTCTTTTGAATTAAGAGAAATTTTTGCTTATGTACAGCAAAAGGATATTTATTCCCATCCATTTTTTCTTTTAAGCATGGTTTGTTTATTGCTCGGGGCATTCACAAAATCAGCTCAGTTTCCTTTTCACATTTGGCTGCCTGATGCAATGGAAGCACCAACACCAGTTAGTGCCTATTTGCATTCAGCTACAATGGTTAAAGCCGGAATTTATCTTGTGGCCAGACTGAGCCCCATTTATGCAGCATCGGCTTATTGGCTATGGATTGTTGCTGCAGTCGGAATGATTACATTATTATATGGTTCCTTTTTTGCTGTAAAACAAACCGATTTAAAAGGAATTTTAGCATATTCCACCATTAGCCAGCTCGGCCTTATCATGTCCTTATTAGGAATAGGTGCAGCAAGCGTTCATTTCCAGCTGGAAAAGGATTATTATACGATTGCAACTGCTGCTGCTTTATTTCACCTAGTGAATCACGCAACATTTAAAGGAAGCCTCTTTATGATGGTAGGAATTGTAGACCATGAAACCGGCACAAGGGATATTAGGAAACTAGGCGGTCTAATGACCTTTATGCCGATTACTTTTAGCATCGCCATTATTGGCGCTTTTTCTATGGCTGGTTTGCCGCCCTTTAATGGCTTTCTCAGCAAAGAAATGTTTTTTACAGCCATGATAAATATCCAAGAATTTCATTTATTTCAATTTCATACTTGGGGAGTGCTGTTTCCAATACTTGCATGGATTGCTAGTGTTTTCACATTTGTCTACAGCATGCTGCTAGTCTTTAAAGTATTTGCAGGAAAATACAAACCAGAACAGCTGCCAGCAAAACCCCACGAGGCACCAATTGGTATGCTTATTTCGCCAGTAATACTTGTCTCTTTAGTTATCGTGATTGGATTGTTTCCCAATATTCTCTCCAACAGCATTTTATCTCCTGCTATTGCAGCAGTTTATGGTGGAATTCCATCCTATGATCTTCATATTTATCATTGGCATGGAGTAGGCATTGAATTATTTATGACACTTGGGGTATTTGGAGTGGGCATTTTTTTAGCCTTTACATTTGCAAAATGGAAAAGTATTTATCGTCTATTCCCATATAGCTTAAATGCTCTATATGACTTTTTCATCAATAAAGGAAAACTTTGGTCAAAAAAATTAACCAATGGATATATGATAGGTTCCATCCGAATATACCTGCTTTATATTTTTACTTTTTTAGTTATCATTTCTGGCTATACGCTATTTGCAAAAAAGGCAATCAACTTTCACAGCAATCGCCTAAGTGAGGTTGGACTGTATGAAATTGTTGTATCGCTGGCATTAATAGGTGCAACCATTTCCATTTTATTCGCCAAATCCCGTTTAGCTTCTATTATTTTATTAGGAGCTGTCGGCTATAGCGTTTCTCTGCTTTTTGTTATTTTTCGAGCTCCAGACTTAGCATTAACGCAGCTTGTAATAGAAACGGTTTCTGTTGCCTTATTTTTATTGTGTTTTTATCATCTGCCTAGAAATGCACGAAAAAAAGAAAGCATGGGCTTTAAAATGAATAATGCCGTCATCTCTGTATTGGTTGGAATTACCTTTAGCATTATTGCCATTTCTAGCTATAACACGAAATTATTTGCTTCCATTTCGTCTTACTATATCGAAAATACTTATAAGAAGGCAGCGGGAGAAAATATGGTCAATGTTATCTTGGTTGATTTCCGCGGCTTTGATACGTTATTTGAAATTGCCGTGCTAACAATTGCGGCAATTGGAATCTATACGATGATTAAACTGCGATTAGGGGGGAACAGCAGTGAAAACAAATGATTTGATTTTACAGACCATTACTAAAATAATTGTTTTCCTTATTCTCCTTTTTTCAGTAGATATCTTTTTTGCAGGGCACTATACTCCTGGAGGCGGATTTATAGGCGGATTAATGACAAGTGCGGCCATTGTCTTACTATTGATTGCTTATGATATTAAAACAGTCGCAAAACTATTTCCGGTCAACTATATCTATGTAGCCGCAACAGGTTTATTGATCGCGCTTGCTACAGGCTTCAGTTCTATTATTCGCCATAAGCCCTTTTTGACACATGCATTTAATAAACATGCCCACCTTCCGCTTTTTGGTGAAACCTCCCTGCATACTGCTGCATTATTTGACTTAGGCGTGTATCTAGTTGTTGTTGGCGTGACAATGACCATTATTCAAAGCATTGGAGAGGATAAATAATGGAAATTTTAATGTCAATCATTATCGGAATCTTATTTACATCTGCAACTTATTTAATGCTTTCCAAAAGTATATTGCGGATTATTATTGGAACAGGGCTTTTAAGCCATGGCGTGCATTTATTGCTTTTAACGATGGGCGGCCTAAAAAAGGGAGCAGCCCCACTGCTTGGCCAGCACGCAAGCTCTTACACAGATCCACTGCCGCAAGCATTAATTTTAACAGCCATCGTAATCAGCTTTGGAGTAACCTCCTTCTTTTTAGTGCTTGCCTATCGTACCTATCAAGAGCTGGGAACTGATAATTTAGAGAAATTGCGAGGGAAAAAAGAACATGAGTAATATAAGTATTTATCCGATTATCATTCCTTTTTTTACAGGAATTCTCTTATTATTTTTTCATAAACACATTATCGTGCAGCGAGTAATATCCGCCATTAGCTTATTAGCTGCCATCAGCATGTCTATTTTACTTATTGCCACAATCAGAAAAATGGGTGTGCAGACACTGAATCTCAGCAATTGGAAAGCGCCTTTTGGCATTACACTTGTATCTGATATGCTTTCTGCTCTATTGGTTCTAACAACCAACATTGTGGCATTATGCTGTATTGTCTACTCTTTTAAAGGAATGGACCGCGATCGGGAAAGCTATTTTTATTACTCGCTAATACAATTTTTGCTTGTCGGCGTTATTGGCGCTTTTTCAACTGGAGATATCTTCAACTTATTTGTCTTTTTTGAAGTGATGCTTATGTCTTCTTATGTGCTGCTTGTTATCGGCGGCACAAAAATACAACTGAGAGAAACAGTAAAATATATACTTGTAAATATTATTTCTTCTGCTTTATTTGTAGCAACAGTCGGCTACTTATATTCTATTGTCGGCACATTAAATATGGCACATATTTCCCAAAGAATAAGTGAAGTCGACAATCAAGGCATTATTACAGTCATCGCTGTTCTGTTTTTAATTGTTTTTGGTTTAAAGGGTGCCATTTTCCCTTTATTTTTCTGGATGCCAGGTTCTTATTATGCTGCTCCTATCCCAATTTTGGCTTTATTTGGGGCCCTTTTAACAAAAGTAGGTGTCTATTCAATCGCAAGAACCTTTACACTATTTTTCTCTGGAAATGACTATATTTTTACCATTTTAAGCGTCTTATCTCTTATTACAATTGTATTAGGTGCCATTGGAGCATTGGCCTATTATGATATTAAAAAAATTATTATCTATAATATTTTAACTGCTGTCGGTGTCATTTTATATGGCATATCGGCATTTACGCAAACTGCTTTAATTGGTTCTCTCTTTTATTTAATCCATGATATGATCATCAAAACCGCTTTATTTTTGCTAGCAGGCGCCATCTTTGCTGCGAGCGGCACATTCCAATTAAAGAAAATGGGAGGATTATTAAAAAGTCAGCCCGCACTTGCATGGACCTTTTTTATTGCCGCCATTTCTTTAGGCGGAATTCCTCCATTAAGCGGTTTTATCGGCAAGCTGCTGATTGTGCAGGGAGGATTTGAACGGCAGGATTATACAGGAAGTTTTATCGTCTTGCTTTCAAGCTTATTTGTTCTCCTATCTGTTTTAAAAGTTTTTATTAAGGCATTTTGGGGCGCTGAAGCAAAAAATACTAAAGCTTCCTTAAAAGCTTTATTGTTGCCATGCATTATCCTTACCTGCCTTTCCTTTTTCATTGGAATTTTTTCCGAAAGCATCTATCCATATATTTCACTGGCAACGGAGACTCTGCTTCATCCAACCAATTATATTGAAGCTGTTTTAAAGGAGTAGTAGCTATGGCATTTCAACTATTATTAAATGTATTTTTAGCATTTGTCTGGATGTTTTTAAAAGGTTCAAAAGAAGCCGATACGTTTATTATTGGCTATATAATTGGGCTACTTTTAATATTTCTGACAAGGCGCTTTTTTGCGAGACGTTTTTATTTATACAAAATTGTTTCTATTTTTAAGCTTTTGCTTATTTTTATCAAAGAATTGATCTTGGCAAATTATGCGGTCTTCAAATCAATTCTTCAGCCCAATGCAAAATTAACACCAGGCATTTTTGCCATGAAAACAGTTCTTACAACAGATTGGCAAATTACCATATTATCCAATTTAATTACATTAACGCCAGGAACTTTAGTTGTTGATATCTCAGAGGATAACTCTATCTTATATATTCATGCAATGGATATCAGCAATAAGGAAGAAACAATCAAAGCGATTCAAAACAGCTTTGAAAAAGCGATATTAGAGGTGAGTAGATAATGTTTTCTTTTATTTTGCATGCTTCATTATTCTTGATTGCCCTTTCTATGATTGGTTTTATTTATCGCGTAATTAAAGGGCCTTCGACACCAGACAGGGTAGTAGCGCTTGATGCTATTGGCATCAATTTAGTAGCGATTACAAGCATTCTTTCTATTTTGCTGAAAACAACCGCATTTTTAGAAGTCATCTTATTGATTGGCATTCTTGCATTTATTGGCACAGTAGCTTTTTCCAAGTATTTAGAGAAAGGAGTAGTGATGGAACATGATCGAAACAGCCATTAAGATCATCACTGGAGCGCTGATATTTTTAGGAGCAGCTCTTAATGTTATCGCAGCATTTGGCGTCATTAAATTGCCAGATGTCTACACAAGAAATCATGCTGCTTCCAAATCGGCCACCCTTGGAATTATGTGCATTTTACTTGGCACTTGTCTTTATTTTTTCCAATCAGAGGGTGTTTTTAATTCAAGGTTGATTTTGGCCATCGCCTTTATCTTTATCACATCTCCTGTTGCCGGCCATCTTATTATTCGAGCCGCTTATAATACAAATGTTCCTATGTGCAATAACACCATTAGAGACGACTTGCAAGGGCAAGAGAAGATGCCCTCCGAATAAATGGCGGAGATTTTTTTGCCGCTGCTTTTATGAAAAACAAATATAATAACATAATGTACTACAAATGTTTTAATTCATCCGAAAAAACAACTAACAGCTGCACTCTAGCCCCATGTATTTCCACTTCTATTATCGACTTTGCATGCCATACTAAAAAAGTCCCGATCAGGACCAAAACAAAAACAGGAGTGAATTTAATGGAGCATATTCGCGAAGGGCTTATTCCT
>Ga0182742_1001259_pt1 | contig 33451 bp, 32 predicted proteins | sample eDN5th37CBELigMG_FD_128880 | JGI IMG/M metagenome (GOLD analysis project Ga0182742, IMG submission 128880) | Enriched Miracle-Growth compost microbial communities from Emeryville, California, USA - eDNA 5th pass 37_C BE-Lig MG (version 2)... ... | reverse complement strand
GTTTAGTGGGAAAAACAATGAATGTATACTTTGTGGAGACGAATTACTTGAAGTTGCGGAGAAACAACCAGAACTTCTAAGTAACAATGTAGTAACAAGACCAGTTATGCAGGAGTTCTTGTTCCCAACATTAGCTTTTATTTCCGGACCTGGCGAGGTTTCATACTGGGCCGAGTTAAAAAAAGTGTTTGCCGTCATGGAGATTCAGATGCCTCCTGTTGTACCAAGACTCATGATGACAATTGTAGAAAGGGCGATCGAGTCTAATATCGAAGAAGTGGGATTAACAATTCCAGCTACCCTTTCCGGAGAACTTTCAAAAGTGAAACAGTCTTGGTTGGAACATCAAACAGCTGATGTGGACGGGATTATCCTAGATGCGAAAAAAGAAGTAGAGCAAATTCATAAGAAAATACGAAAAGTGGGGCTTGAAGTTGATTCAGGATTAGGGGATCTCCTCTTGAAAAATGCTCAAAATATTCAGTCCCAGCTTGACTTCTTGAAGAACACTATAAACCGAAGTATTTTAAACCGTAATGAAATTGAATTGAATCGTTTTAACCGAATTGAAAAATCTCTTCTACCACTTGGCTCCCCACAGGAGAGAGTTTGGAATGTTTTTTATTATTTAAATAAATACGGAGACGATTTTATCCAAGATTTATTAGTACTTCCGTTTGAATTTAACGGAAAGCATAAGGTAGTAATAATGTAGAATATGACGAAAATCCTCGGAATTCCGGGGATTTTTTTTATTTGGTAATTTTATATAAAAACCGGTGGTGGAAAGTGGGGGATTGTGGTAAGATAAAGTCAGAAAGTGGGGACAATGGATATGTTCATGGGAGAATACCATCATACTGTTGATACGAAAGGCCGAATGATTATACCTGCTAAGTTTCGAGAAAACCTAGGAGAAACATTTGTTTTAACTAGAGGTTTAGATCAGTGCTTATTCGGTTACCCACAATCAGAATGGAAAATACTTGAGGAAAAATTAAAAACACTCCCACTTACTAAAAAAGACGCCCGTGCGTTCACACGTTTTTTCTTTTCTGGAGCCATTGAATGTGAACTTGATAAACAAGGAAGAGTAAATATTGCATCACCGTTAGTTTCATACGCTGGGCTTGAGAAGGAATGTGTAGTACTTGGAGTATCAAACCGTATTGAAATTTGGAGTAAGGAGAAGTGGGAAGAATATTTTGCTGCTTCCGAAGAATCTTTTTCTGATATAGCTGAAAATATGATCGGTTTTGATATATAACTTTATTCTGTCGGATTCACTTTTTTTATGGTGTGATGAATACTTTATGAGTATAATATTTTGGGAGGATTCAAACCCAGACTGAATAAAGTTATAGCCGCCGGCGGATTCCACGATTTTTCAAAGGTAGTTTTTTGAGAATAAAATCAAAGACTCTGAACGCCACTTCCTATGGCAACGTCTTAGTGACCCTCATCGTACTAAAAAATCGGGTGGCAAATAAGCCAAGGCGCATTTGAATGAACTCTTGTGTACAAAATAAGTGTATTACTGAAATAAGAGGTGCTAACATGTTCAAACACAAAACCGTTCTATTAGAAGAGGCTGCTGATGGATTGAAGATTCGTCCAGATGGAATATACGTAGACTGCACACTTGGTGGTGCAGGACATAGTTCATACATAGCTTCAAAACTTTCAAACAAGGGGAAGCTATATGCTTTTGATCAAGACGATATTGCAATTCAAAACGCAAAGGACAAGCTTGCGGAATATGGTGACATTGTTACCATCATCAAAAGTAATTTTGCCCACTTAACTGAGAAATTACATGAACAAGGTGTAACGGTTGTTGATGGAATTCTGTTTGATTTGGGAGTCTCATCACCACAATTAGACACACCGGAAAGAGGATTTAGCTATCACCACGATGCACCACTTGATATGAGAATGGACCAAAATGCAACTTTGTCGGCTTATGATATTGTCAACAATTGGTCGTATGAGCAAATGGTAAGAATCTTTTTTCAATACGGTGAAGAAAAGTTTTCAAAGCAAATTGCTAGAAAAATAGAGGCTGCAAGAGAAAAGAAACACATTGAAACAACTGGAGAATTGGTGGAGTTAATTAAAGAGGGAATTCCTGCTGCGGCTAGAAGGACCGGCGGACATCCAGCAAAAAGAATTTTCCAAGCGATTAGAATTGCAGTAAACGATGAATTAAAGGTATTTGAAGATGCTATTCACCAGTCAATTGAGCTTTTGGCAACAGGTGGGCGAGTCAGTGTCATAACCTTCCACTCACTGGAGGATCGGATTTGTAAGGTTGCCTTTAAAAAGGCAAGTGAAGGTCCACCTCTACCACCAGGAATTCCGATTATACCTGATGAATATAAACCTACATTAAAACTTATCACAAGAAAACCGATATTACCTACAGAGGAAGAATTAGAGGCAAACAAAAGAGCCCGTTCTGCAAAGTTGAGGATTGCAGAGAAACTTTGAGTTTCGCGGCTTCATTAATAATAAATAGAAGAGATACTTAAGGAGGGATATGATGGGTAATTTAGCATACAAAGTTAGACAAACAGAAAACTATCAACCAAATCAGACACCAAGAACACGACCGGAAAGAAGACAGAAATTTCGATTTTCATTAGGAGAAAAGTTATTAGGGATTATATTCTCTGTAGCTGTGGTATTCTGCGCAATTCATATCATATCTAACCAAGTATCTATCTACAATACAAATATCGAAATCCAACAAATCGAAGCATCAATTAATAAACAAACAAAAACAAACAGTGACCTTTATGTACAAGTTCAAGAACTAAGTGAATATGAGCGTTTATGGGAAAAAGCTAGAGAACTCGGACTTGTTTTAAATGAGAATAACGTTAAAGTGGTTCAAGGAAAATAATCATGAAAATAAAGGTTAAAAATAACAATATAAACAGAGGAGCAGCATTTATTAGTATAATATTTGCTTTGCTCTTTTTTACATTGATGGCAAGATTTGTGTATATCCAAGGTACGGGTAAGGTTGATGGTGTTGTATTAGCAGCTTTAGCAGAAGAAAAATATACAAAGCAAAGAGCAATTGAGGCAAAACGAGGAGCTATTTATGACCGCAACGGAAATCCAATTGCTGAGGACACTTCTTCATTTACAGTGGTTGCAATCCTCGATGAAGAACTAACGATAAATGAAGATGATCCTAAACATGTAGTAGATCCTGAAGAAACAGCAAGTAAACTCGCGCCGTTATTAAAAATGGATGAGAATGAAATATATAAAATTTTAACTAAGCCTGATAGAAAACAGGTTGAGTTTGGTACTAATGGTCGAGATATCAGTACCTCGCTTAAGCAAGAAATTGAATCATTAGAATTGCCTGGCATCGCTTTTAGAAGAGAATCAAAACGCTACTATCCCAATGGGACGTTTGCATCACATCTTGTTGGTTATGCCGCTAAAGTAACCGATAATGAAACAAAAAAAACGGATACAGTCGGGAAGATGGGGATTGAAAAAGACCTCGATAAATATCTTCGTGAAGAAGATGGTTATATGAAATTTCAAAGTGATACAAAAGGGTATAAGCTTCCGGACGCAAAAGAACAAATAGTTGCTCCCGATAATGGAAGTAATGTTTATTTAACGATTGACCAAACGATCCAAACTTTCTTAGAGGACGCCATGAACACGGTTGTTAAGGAATATAAGCCTAAAAAAGTGATCGGTGTTGTTGCCAATCCAAAGACTGGTGAAATCTTGGCTATGTCAACAAGACCCAGCTTTGACCCTAATGTTAGAAATATCGAAAATTACTTGAATGATGTAATTGCCTATCCGTATGAACCAGGTTCAACAATGAAAATATTCACGTTAGCAGCAGCGATAGAAGAAGGAGTCTACAACGGGAATGCAAAATTCTCTTCCGGCAGCTACTCTGTGGGTGGAGAAACCATTCGTGACCATAACAGGGTAGGTTGGGGTTCAATTACCTATGACGAAGGTGTGCTAAAATCTTCGAACGTTTCATTTGCAAAAATTGCAAATGAGCAATTAGGTACGGATAAATTATTGGAGTATTTAGGTCGTTTTGGTCTTGATCGACCAACTGGGATTGATTTAGAGGGTGAAGTTGAGAATAAGATAAACTTTAAATGGGAGATCGACAAGGTATCAACAGCATTCGGACAAGCATCCTCTGTTACTCCAATACAGCAGGTTCAGGCCGCAACAGCCATAGCGAATGGCGGAAAGATGATGAAACCATATATTGTTGATAAAATTGTAGACCCTGATACGAATAAAACAATTGTAGACCATGAGCCAAAAGTAGCAGGTCAACCAGTGTCAGCTAAAACCGCTAAGCATGTGTTAGATTTGTTAGGTAAAGTGGTAACGGATGGAACGGGAAGACAATATAACTTAGAAGGTTACCAAGTGGCAGGGAAAACAGGTACTGCTGAAATTCCGAGTCCTCAGGGTGGGTATTTATATGGAAGAGGGAATTATATTTATTCGTTTCTTGGAATGGCCCCACTAGATAACCCGAAACTTGTGGTTTATGTAGCAGTTCAACAACCAGAGCTTAAGGATACCGACATTGGAAACGAACCAGTTGCACTTGTATTCAATCATGTTATGAAAAATAGCCTACAGTATTTAAATATTCAACCAACAAATGAAAGCACAGAAAATAATGTGCATGTAGATCAAGAAATAGAAACTGATTCTTATGCTGGAAAATCAAAAGTAGAGGCACTAGCAACAATTGAAAAGCAAAGCCTTAAAGCGACTGTGATTGGAAATGGAAAGAAGATCATTGCTCAAATCCCAAAACAAGGGGAGAAAGTGTTACCCAATGAACATATTTTCCTTCTTACCGACCAGGATGCAACCCTTCCGGACATGACAGGTTGGTCTTTACGGGATGTCATGATGTTAGCTGATTTAACAAATATCGAAGCATCTTATAGTGGTAATGGTTATGTTGTCAAACAAAGCTTAGAGCCTGGATCCATCTTAAAAAATGGAGATAAGCTAACAGTAACCCTTGAAACACCATATGCATCGGGAGAAGATCCTGTTGAAGAAGAGAATAATGACAAGGAACAATAAAGGAACTGATTTTTCAGTTCCTTTTTTTGTTCCATATTTATAGGTTTATCAACCTTCTGCTCCAGCGTATTTGATTTGTTCTATTCATTCCTGTACAAGCATATATTTAGACGAGCCTTGGATTTTAAAGTGATTTGCACTTTTTAGGGCGCTTACGTTTTAATAGGAGGTACAACAATATGCGTGTTTCGAACGTAACAGTACGAAGAAGGTTGTCAATAGTACTATTTATAGGGTTTTTATTATTTCTGATTATTGATGTTCGATTAGGGTATGTTCAATTTTTTGTAGGAGAAAAGCTAACTGCTCTCGCAAAAGATTCATGGAGTCGTGACATTCCGTTTGAGCCCGAGCGAGGGAAAATTCTCGATCGCAATGATGTAGTTCTCGCCACCAATCAAAGTGCTCCGACTGTTTTAGTTGTTCCTAGACAAATTGAAAACCCTGCTGAAGCAGCAGAAAAACTTGCTGCAGTATTAAATATGTCAAAAGAGAAAGCATTTAAAAAAATTACTCAAAATGAGTCTAAGGTATATATCAATCCTGAGGGCAGAAAAATCTCTCATGAAAAAGCAAATGAAGTCCGTGCTCTTGGGATAAAGGGTGTTTACATAGCAGAAGATTCGAAACGTCATTATCCTTTTGGTAGCTACCTTTCCCATGTATTAGGCTTTGCTGGTATCGATAACCAGGGGTTAACAGGACTAGAAAAAAGTTATGATGAAGAGTTAAAGGGTGAAAAAGGAAGTGTTCAGTTTTATTCTGATGCGAAAGGTAGAAGAATGCCAGATATCGCAGATGATTATACACCTCCGAAGGACGGTTTGGACTTGAGGCTAACGATTGATACGAAAATTCAAACCGTAATTGAAAGGGAACTTGATAATGCCGAAGCACAATACAACCCTGATGGAATCATTGCGATTGCAATGAATCCAAATAATGGAGAAATATTAGGAATGTCTTCTAGACCTGATTTCGATCCAGCTAACTTTAGGAACGTCCCACAAGAAGTATATAACCGTAACCTCCCAGTTTGGAGTACGTATGAACCTGGTTCAACTTTTAAGATTATTACACTTGCGGCTTCCTTAGAAGAAGGAAAAGTCAACTTAGAGAATGATCATTTTACGGATCCTGGTTTTGCCAAAGTAGGGGGAGCAACCCTAAAGTGCTGGAAAAGGGGCGGACATGGGCATCAAACCTTCTTAGAGGTTGTACAAAACTCATGTAACCCAGGATTTGTAGAACTAGGCACTAGATTAGGAAAAGATACCTTATTTAAGTATATAAAGAATTTTGGATTTGGACAAAAGACTGGAATTGATCTCCAAGGAGAAGGGACAGGAATTTTATTTAAACCTGAAAATGTCGGTCCTGTCGAGTTGGCTACAACAGCATTCGGTCAAGGGGTAGCTGTAACACCGATTCAGCAGGTCACGGCTGTAGCCGCAGCTGTAAATGGAGGAACCTTGTATAAGCCATATGTGGCTAAAGAATGGGTGGACCCTATAACAGGCAAGGTTGTTAAACGAAATGAGCCTGAAGCCGTAAGGAGTGTCATTTCAGAAGAAACATCCAAACAGGTTCGTTTTGCACTAGAAAATGTTGTTGCCAAAGGTTCTGGTGGTGGAGCTTATGTGGATGGTTATCGTGTAGGTGGTAAAACAGGTACTGCCCAAAAATCGAAAAAAGGTGGAGGTTATTTACAAAATAACCACATCGTATCCTTTATTGGATTTGCACCGGCGGATGACCCACAAATAGTGGTATACATTGCCGTAGATAACCCAAAAGGAACTGTGCAATTCGGTGGAGTAGTAGCAGCGCCAATCGTTGGAAATATTATGCGTGAAAGCTTACCGTTGCTAGGTATTGAAAAGCGTGATAATCAAATTGAAAAAGAGATCAAATTGTGGACTGATAAAAAATATCTTGAAGTTCCTGATGTGATTGGGTTGACAAAACAAGAGCTTCAACAACAATTAATGAATATAAAACTGGATATTAGTGGAGAAGGAAATGTTGTCGTTGACCAAGCTCCAAATGCAGGGGAACGAGTTCAAGAAGGAACAACATTACGAATCCATCTCGGGGAAGCCGCGGATAAAAAAGAATCAAAAGATAAGAATTAAGTAGCCAAAGGATTCCCCTTTAGGCTTCTTTTTTCTGTAAAAAGGAATACCTTTAATATAGAGGAATAAAATTTTTTGTAAGGTGTCCTTTTGTTTAATGTCTAATAGGTAAATAGGGTACTAGACAACATCGTAAGTCTGGAGTAACATGTTAATCTGGTGCCGATTCGACAGAGTAAATCTTTCGAGGGGAAATGGTAAAATTCATGATGAGATTACAAGAATTGTTAGCTAACTTGCATGATTTTACGGAAAAAGGTAGCGCCAACCCACTTATCACATCTCTTGAAATGGATTCAAGGGCGGTAGGAAAGGGAAGTTTATTCTTTTGTGTAGAAGGTAGTACGTATGATGGCCATTTATTTGCAAAGCAAGCGGAAGACCAAGGTGCTGTTGCGATTATTGCCGAAAAAGATGTCCAGGTATCCATTCCGGTTATCAAGGTAAAGAATACCCGAAGAATAATGGCTGTGTTGGCTGACGCTTTTTACCATCACCCGACACATCAACTCCATTTAATTGGTGTTACTGGGACAAATGGTAAAACGTCAATAACTCACATAATTGAGGAGATTTTTAAAGAAGCAGGCCAGAAAATTGGTTTAATCGGAACCATGCATACCAAAATTGGTGAAAAAACCATTGAAATGAAAAATACAACACCAGAATCAGTCGTGCTGCAAAAGTATTTTAATCAAATGGTTTCTGAGAAAATAAACACAGCAGTCATGGAGGTTTCCTCACACGCCCTAGATATTGGAAGGGTACATGGATGTGATTTTAATATTGCTGTTTTTTCTAATTTGACTCAGGATCATTTGGATTACCACCAGACAATCGATGAGTATCGAAGGGTAAAAGGTCTATTGTTTACTGGATTAGGTAATCGATTTGACAATGATAATCCAAAATTTGCTGTATTAAATAATGATGACCCTGCTTCACGGGTATATACAAGGTCTACTTCAGCGACCATCATCTCATATGGAATTCATCATTCAGCTGATATTATGGCTTCACATATTCACATGACCGCCTCAGGAACAGAGTTTACGCTAACAACACCGTTTGGTTCTTACGAATTAAAAACGAAATTAATTGGCATGTTTAGTGTTTATAATGTGTTGGCAGCAATCGCTACTTGTATCATTTCGAAAATACCTATTTCAACGATTATTTCTGCAGTTGAAAAGGTAAAAGGTGTTCCCGGACGTTTTGAAATTGTCAACCAAGGGCAAAATTTTACTGTGATTGTGGATTATGCCCATACACCTGATAGTCTTGAAAATGTTTTGAAAACAGTAAAGGAGTTTTCAAAAGGGAAAATATTTGTCATTATTGGATGTGGTGGGGATCGTGATCGGTCAAAGCGCCCAATTATGGCTAGGATTGCTGCAAAATTTGCGGATATCCCTATTTTCACATCAGATAATCCTCGCTCAGAAGATCCTGTTCAAATCCTAAAGGAGATGGAAGTTGGAGTAATAGGAGAAACATATACCACAATTCCTGATCGTGAAAAAGCAATATTTTATGCTATATCAAATGCGGGTGAGAATGATATAATAATCATTGCTGGCAAAGGACACGAAACTTACCAAATTATTGGGAATGAAATTCATTCGTTTGATGACCGCCTTGTTGCAGCACGTGCAATTAAGGAGTTGAAATAATTGTTATCCAATCAGGATTTATGGATTCTTTTTCAGGAAGCATATGGATTAAAGAGTCAGGACTTTTATTTTGAAGAAGTAATTACTGATCCAAACATTATGACGAAAAAAGGGCTATATATTTCAATTGAACAAGAAAAAAGGGATGAATTATTAAAGCGTGCGCTTTATAATGGTGTGGTTGCAGCAGTTTGGCCCAAGGATGAGAAATTACCGGGATTTCTTCCCAATCATTTCCCTGTATTTGTAGTACCAGAACCATTTCCAGCACTGAAACAAATCCTAGAATTCTATCTAAAAAAAATCGAAGAAAATGGGTATGATCAAATGACAAAATTTAGACTATTTACACATGTAACGGAAGAAATGAAACAAAACAATCCCATAGTGGATGAAATAACAAAGCTTACAAAAAAAGTTGCATTGAATGAAGAAGGGAGGGGATAAGAATGATAGAAGAAGTAGTCATTTACTCAATTGCAATAGGGTTTATAATAAGTGTCATTCTTTCCCCTATTTTTATCCCTTTCTTACGTAGATTAAAATTTGGACAAAGTATACGTGAGGAAGGACCTAAATCCCATCAAAAAAAATCAGGAACACCTACAATGGGTGGTATCATTATTATGGTTTCCATCTTACTTACTACACTATTAGTGTCAAATCGATTAGGTGAACTTTCTGTTACTACATATTTGCTTTTGTTTGTAACACTAGGATATGGGGTACTGGGCTTTTTAGACGACTTTATCAAAGTGGTATTAAAAAGGAATCTCGGTTTGACTTCAAGACAGAAACTGTTTGGTCAAATCCTTATTGCTATCATTTTTTATTTTATTTTCAAACAAAATAATTTTTCAACTGCGATCTCAATACCGGGTACAGATTTTGAATTTGATTTGAAACTTCTTTATGTACTGCTGTTAATTGTATGGTTAGTAGGGTTCTCCAATGCAGTCAACTTAACAGATGGTTTGGATGGATTGGTATCTGGTACAGCGGCAATTGCTTTTGGAGCATTTGCGGTTTTAGCTTGGAATCAGGCACAATATGATGTTGCAATTTTCTGTGTAGCTGTAGTCGGTGCAGTTCTTGGATTCCTCGTATTTAATGCCAACCCTGCTAAGGTATTCATGGGAGATACAGGTTCACTTGCACTTGGTGGAGCAATTGCAACAGTTGCTATCATGCTAAAGCTTGAAATATTATTGATTTTAATTGGTGGCGTATTTGTAATAGAGACATTGTCTGTTATTATTCAAGTCATTTCATTTAAAACAACGGGAAGACGTGTTTTTAGAATGAGTCCTTTGCATCACCATTATGAATTAGTAGGATGGTCAGAATGGCGAGTTGTAGTAACATTTTGGACTGTCGGATTATTGTGTGCCATTCTTGGAATCTATATTGAGGTGTGGATTTAATTGAAAAAATCAGAGAAGTTTACTAATAAACATATTTTAATACTTGGACTTGCCAAAAGCGGCTTTGCTGCAGCAAAAGTTCTTCATGAGGTTGGGGCTGTTCTAACGGTTAATGACCAAAAGCCGTATGAAGAAAATGAGGCTGCTCAGGAACTAGAAAAAATGGGAATAAAAGTAGTGTGTGGAGGTCATCCAATTGCCATTTTGGATGATCATTTTGACTTTATTATCAAAAATCCTGGTATTCCATATAGTAATCCTATTATTGATAAGGCAATCAAGAGAGGAATCCCTATTTTAACGGAAGTGGAGTTAGCATACCATATTACCCCAGCAGATTTTATCGGGATTACGGGATCTAATGGGAAAACAACGACCACCACATTGATTTATGAAATGCTCGAAAAAGGAGAAAAATCTCCATTAATTGCAGGAAATATTGGAACTGTTTCTTGCGAGGTTGCACAAGGGGCAACAAAAGAAAATATTATAGTGACTGAGCTTTCATCTTTTCAATTAATGGGAATTGCAGATTTTGCTCCTAGAATTGCAGTGCTGTTAAATATTTTTGATGCCCATCTTGATTACCATGGAACAAAGGAAGAGTACATCAAAGCAAAGGCGAGAATTTTTGAAAATCAAACAGAAGCTGATTATTGTGTCATCAATATAGATGACAAAGATGTCATGTTTGCAGCCGAAAATGTTAGAAGTAAGAGAGTTCAATTTTCAACCACGAAAATATTACAAGAAGGCGCGTATATAAAAGATCAGGCGATTTATTTTAATGATGAGAAAATCATTGAAATTAAAGATATTGTTTTACCAGGTGTTCATAATCTCGAAAATATCTTGGCTGCAGTTGCGGTTGCTAAGCTCGTATCAACACCTAATCGTGCCATTAACGAGGTTTTAACAAGCTTTACAGGTGTTAAACACCGCCTCCAGTATGTAACTACTATTGAAAATCGCAAATTTTATAATGATTCAAAAGCGACAAATATTCTTGCTACAAAGAAGGCGATTTCTGCCTTTGAGCAGCCAGTAATTTTGTTGGCAGGTGGACTAGACCGTGGAAATGAATTTGATGAACTTGTAGATGAACTAACACGTGTGAAAGCGTTGGTTCTATTTGGTCAAACAGCTAAAAAGCTTGAAAGAGCTGGCCAACTTGCTGGAATAGAAATCGTAAAAACTGTCGATAATGTTGAAGCAGCGGTAAAAGTAGCTTATGATCTTTCAAATGAAGGTGATGTCATCTTATTATCACCTGCATGTGCTAGCTGGGATCAACATAAAACATTTGAAGAAAGAGGAGACATTTTTATAAACGCCGTGCATAAGCTTTAGTAAGGGCTTGGACAATCTAGATTAATCTAGCTCCAGCGCCTAGCCCCTCGAGGTTATAAGCCAAATCACTCCAGAAATCAGGATTTCCTGCGTGATTCGTCTTATGCTTGTCGGGGCTAATCAAGGCGCTTGCGCTTTTTCCTTGCTCTGAATCTAGAATGTAGAGGTGTTTTGATTGTGACCCAGAGAACGACCCCGGATATCATTTTAATTATTACAACACTTACACTTTTAGCAGTTGGATTAATTATGGTGTACAGTGCCAGTGCAATATGGGCTACATATAAATTCGATGATTCGTTTTTCTTTGCTAAAAGACAATTATTATTTGCAAGTGTTGGTGTCATTGCGATGTTTTTCATCATGAATGTAGACTATTGGACTTGGAGAACCTGGGCAAAAGTGCTAATCATAATTTGTTTTGTCTTATTGGTTGCTGTACTAATCCCTGGGATTGGAATGGAGCGCAATGGTTCTCAAAGTTGGATTGGCGTTGGAGCATTTTCAATTCAACCATCAGAATTTATGAAATTAGCAATGATTGCGTTTTTGGCAAAATTTCTATCTGAGAATCAAAAGAAAATTACTTCCTTTAAAAAAGGTTTAATGCCATCACTGGGGCTTGTTTTTCTGGCTTTTGGTATGATTATGCTACAGCCTGATTTAGGAACGGGAACAGTAATGGTTGGAACATGTGTTGTGATGATCTATGTTGCGGGGGCAAGAATCTCCCATTTTGTAGGACTGGGCTTAATTGGAGTAGCGGGGTTTGTTGCCTTAATTTTATCGGCTCCATATCGAATAAAAAGGATTACATCCTTTTTAGACCCATGGGAAGACCCATTAGGTACTGGGTTTCAAATCATTCAATCTCTTTATGCAATTGGACCTGGAGGCTTATTCGGTTTAGGCTTGGGGCAAAGTCGACAGAAATTTTTCTACTTGCCAGAACCTCAGACTGACTTCATTTTTGCCATTCTGGCAGAAGAGTTAGGCTTTATCGGTGGTTCGTTTGTCATCATATTATTTAGTATTCTACTTTGGAGAGGCGTACGGATTGCTTTAGGTGCACCTGATTTATATGGAAGTTTCCTGGGAATCGGAATAATTGGAATGATTGCGATTCAAGTAATAATAAATATCGGAGTTGTAACTGGTCTCATGCCAGTAACGGGAATAACACTTCCCTTCTTAAGCTATGGAGGGTCTTCGTTAACCTTAATGCTGATGGCAGTCGGCGTCCTTTTAAATATTAGTAGGTATTCAAGGTATTAACCCAAAACATATGAATATATGTTATACTTAGAAAAGAGATTAACCCTGTTTACTTGAACAGGGTTAATCTAATTTTACGATAAACTTCCAAAAACGGGAGGAGTTTCCTTGAAAATAGTTGTTAGTGGTGGTGGAACAGGAGGGCATATTTATCCTGCGCTTGCCTTAATTAAAGAGATAAAAAAACTTAATCCTTCAGCCGAATTTCTCTATATTGGCACAGAAAAAGGGTTGGAAAGCAATATTGTAACACGTGAGGGGATCCCATTTAAAACAATCCATATCACTGGGTTCAAACGAAAGCTTTCTTTTGAAAATATTAAAACTATTACTCGGTTCCTAAAAGGTGTCCAAGATAGTAAGAAGTTTATAAAAGAATTTAAACCAGATGTTGTAATAGGTACAGGCGGTTATGTTTGTGGACCTGTTGTTTACGCAGCATCAAAATTACATATACCAACAATCATTCATGAACAAAATAGCATACCAGGCCTTACAAATAAATTTTTAAGCCGATATGTTGACAAAGTGGCAATCTGCTTTGAAGAAGCAGGTCAATTTTTCCCTAAAGAAAAAGTAATCCTTACAGGAAACCCAAGGGCGTCTGAGGTAATTGATAAAGATGGAAGTAAAGGGAGAGAATCTGTTGGTCTGAATAGTTCCCAAAAATCTGTTTTACTGGTTGGTGGAAGTAGAGGTGCCAAGCCGCTTAACGATGCATTTTTGAGTGCTTTATCTGAAGTAAAGGAAAAGAATTATCAATTTCTCTATGTTACAGGTGAGGTTCATTATGAAAATGTACTTAATCGGGTAAAAGCGGTTGGAAATCCAGATAATGTAATCATCAAACCGTTTATTCACAATATGCCAGATGTTCTAGCAGGTGTTAACCTCGTTGTAGCTAGAGCAGGTGCGACAACCTTAGCTGAACTAACTGCATTAGGACTACCAAGCATTTTAGTACCAAGCCCATATGTAACAAATAACCATCAAGAGAAAAATGCAAGATCCCTAAGCGATAAGGGGGCAGCCATTTTGAGACTTGAAAGAGACCTTACAGGTTCTCAGTTAATTAAGGACATTGACTCAATTCTTTTAAACCCCATAAAACTTGAGGAAATGAAAAAAGCTTCTTCAGAAATTGGGATACCAGATGCTGCAAGTCGTCTTTACAATGTAATGAATGATCTAATTTAGGCGAATGTACCATGAAAGCAACAATGAGCATATACTACAGTAATGTCTGTTCTGTGTCGAGATACAGATGAAGGAGGTAATCATGGAAAATATAGTAAAAGAACTTCAAGAGTCGAATGTTGGAAAGGTTATAGAGAATGAACCTTTATCTAAGCATACAACCATCAAGATTGGTGGTCCGGCAGATTTATTTATCGAACCAAATAGTATAGAATCCTTAAAAAAGACCCTTGAAATAATAAAAAAACACGGAATTAAATGGCGGGCAATCGGAAGAGGTTCAAATCTTCTAGTTTCTGATAAAGGTATTGAAGGGGCAGTTATTAAACTAGGCAATGGTATTAATCATATGGACTTACAAGGTACAACATTAACCGTGGGTGCTGGTTACTCAATCGTAAGTCTTGCTGTACAAATTGCAAAAAAAGGATTGTCAGGACTTGAATTTTCAAGTGGTATTCCTGGTTCCATCGGTGGTGCAGTCTATATGAACGCTGGGGCACATGGGTCTGATATCTCCAAAATATTAACTAAGGCACATATTTTATTCGATGACGGTAGTCTGGAATGGCTTTCAAATGAGGATATGGAATATTCCTACCGTACCTCGATCCTTCAAAAGAAACGACCTGGAATTGTAGTAGAGGCAACGTTTCAATTAACTGAAGGGGATAAAGCGGATATTTCGGCAGTCATGAAAAAAAATAAAGACTATCGAAGGAATACACAACCATGGGATCTCCCTTGTGCTGGAAGTATTTTCCGAAATCCACTTCCGCATTATGCAGGACAATTAGTAGAAAAATCAGGTTTGAAAGGCTACACCATTGGCGGAGCAAAAATATCCGAAATGCATGGTAATTTTATTGTGAATGCCGGAAATGCAAAAGCGCAGGATGTTCTTGATCTCATTCAATTCGTAAAGGAGAAAATCTATACTTTACACGGTGTGCGGATGGAAACAGAAGTTGAAATAATTGGTCGAATCTAGACAGATTCTACACCCATTTCTTAGGAAAATATGATATAATACAATAACATGTATGTGTTACTGTATAAGTTTCTAAACGGCATGTATACATGCCGTTTATTCTTTCGTTCAAAGGATTTTTACACTGCATGTTTTCGCCTATATAAAATGGACATGTTGTTATATTAAGATGATTACAGGAGATTTTCGATTCGCGGGGTGAATGTATTTGGCAAAGCAAAAGGTTGTTACAATAGAAGACCGAATTCCAAAGCTTAAGCAAAGAAGAAAACAAAAAGCTAATCGTCGTTTGATTATGTACATAACCTTTTTCTTTTTATTGCTTTCCGGAATTCTTTATTTCCAATCTCCTTTAAGTAAAATCGGTGAGATCACTATTACAGGCAACCAAAATATCACATCCGAACAAATTTCAAAGCTAAGCAAATTGAATGTTGGGACAAGCTTTTGGAAGGTTAATCAGGATGAAGTTAAACAAAATATTAAAAAACACCCTGAAATTAAGGACGTTACGATTCAAAAGCAATTTCCCAATAATATAAAGATAAATGTCAATGAGCTAAAAAGGGTAGGATATATAAGTGGTCATAATACTTTTTACCCAATCCTTGAAAATGGGAAGATTATTGAGAATGCCCAAAAATTTGGTTCAAAAGCGATCCCAGTGGACGCGCCAATTTTAATTGACTGGGATGATGAAGCATTAAAGTTGCTTACAAAGGAACTGAATAAAATCCAACCCTCAATTTCAAAGCTTATTTCTGAAATTCACCATACTCCTACAGAATATGATCCTCTTCAGATGACCCTTTACATGATTGATGGGTATGAAGTAAAAGCTACTGTACGAAATTTCGCGAAGAATATTACAGCATATCCTACAATTGTCAGTGAATTGGATCCATCACTAAATGGATATATTGAACTAGATGTAGTACCAACGTTTATTCCATACGAACAAGAGAGCACCAGTGAAGAAGGAGAGATGGTAACAGATGAAAGTGAAGGGTAAGCATGTGGTTCTTTCATTTGTTTGCTTAGTCCTTGGCTTTATGATTTCATTCTCGTACCAATTTACAAAAGAACAAATGGAATCAAGTCATGTCACTGAACAACAATGGAATGAAGAGACAAAAATACGAACGGAATTGAATGAACAAAATGAAAAAAATAATGAGCTTCAACTGAAGCTCATTGAGAAACAAAATCAAATCCAAGTAATCGAAGAAGATCTTGCCAAAGAGGAACAGGAACAAATTTACTATAATCTTGTTGAAGAAGTAGAAAAATATCGGATGGTCGTTGGTGAAATTGGTGTAAAAGGCCCAGGAGTTTCAGTTACACTTGAAGATTCCTCTTACGTTCCATCAGGACAAGATGTTAATAATTACCTAGTGCATGAGAGTCATTTATTTAAGGTAATTAACGAACTTTATGTATCTGGTGCCCAAGCGGTTTCTGTAAATGGAAAACGACTTAGTCATGATTCGTATTTATACTGTAATGGACCAGTTGTAGTGGTTGATGGCAAACCATATCCGGCACCATTTGTGATCACAGCAATTGGTGATCCCGATGTCCTCATACCGGCTCTAAATATGAATGGTGGAATTACAGACCAATTGATTCAAGATAATATAGTCGTGAAAATTGAGAACAAAACACAAATTCAAATGGACCCATTACTTAAAGCGAATGAATAAACCGGATGTTTGATAAAGAAGGCTAGGTGGTTTTCTTGGACAAAAAAACAGGAATTAGCTTCACTGTGATTACGTGTATAATTGGTTTTATGGTTGCTGTCCAATTCCAAACCATTAAAGAACCTGAAGTGCGAGATACACGTGATTTATGGCAATTGCGTGAGGATTTAAAGCAATCACAAGAATTATATACAGAATTATTAACAAAAATTTATACATATGAAGCAAAGTTGGAACAATACAAGAATCAACGAGATGACAGTAAAATGCTTATTCTTAAAGATACGCTTGATGAATTAAAGAAACAGGCGGGACTTACTCAAGTATCAGGTCCTGGGCTTACGATTACAGTTGAGCAATCGTTCAATGAAGCAGGAAGACAAGCAACAACTATTTCTCCGAGTTTGTTGAGATGGCTAGTGAATGAATTGAATTCTTATCAGGCAAAGGCGATTTCAATTGACGGCCACCGTGTTATTACGACAACGGTCATACGAGAAATTCAAGGAAGACCGAAAATTGATTCGTATTCTCTAAATCCATTACCAATTGAAATAAAAGTTATAGCAGACGATGCTGAAAGACTTTATAACAAGCTAAAAGCATCAGAAGCAGAGCGTCAATTCTTTATTGATAACCTGCGATTAAAAATATCAAAGCCAAGTAAAGTTGTAACAATTCCTGCATTTGATGACCCAATTAGGATTACAGAAATGCAACCTAATATGGAACCAGATAAAAAGTGATAAAGGTGGAACATAGTCATGTGGCTTCCAATTTTCGGTCTAATAGTCGGAATCATCCTCGGACTGTTATCGGAGTTCAAAATTCCAGCAGAGTATTCGAATTATTTATCGATTGCCGTTTTAGCAGCTCTTGATACTTTGTTTGGTGGGATTCGTGCCCATCTACAAAATATTTATGATCAGTCCGTATTTGTTTCTGGTTTCTTTTTTAATATCTTATTGGCAGCAAGTTTAGCTTTTCTAGGTGTGCATCTTGGTGTAGACTTGTACTTGGTAGCCGTTTTCGCATTTGGAGTAAGGCTATTCCAAAATATTGCGGTGATCCGACGAATTATTTTATCCAAATGGAGCCTTTCTCGTGATAAAATAGAAAAAAATTGATTTTTATAAAGGGAAAACCCCTATGGTTGTTGAATATTTTTCATATACAAAAATTATTATGAAAAATGTCAATTGTTGTTCGAAAAATGTTATAAGAAATGTGTTATGTAAAAAAGGAGGTGCCACAGAATGAACAGCAATGAAATATGTGTTAGTCTTGACATCGGTACATCCAATGTTAAGGTTATCATCGGTGAGATGGTTGATGATTCTCTTAACATAATAGGTGTGGGTAATGTTAAATCAGAAGGTTTGAAAAAAGGTTCAATTGTAGACATAGATGAAACCGTTCATTCTATTAAGAAGGCAGTTGAGCAAGCAGAAAGAATGGTAGGCATTTCTATTAATCAAGTAGTTGTATCCGTCCCTGCTATCAATGTTCAGTTACAGGATGCACATGGAGTAGTGGCAGTTTCTACAGAATCTCGTCAAAATCGCGAAATAAGCAATGAAGATGTCCTACGTGTAATCGATGCCGCACAATTTATTTCTCTACCACCAGAAAGAGAAATTATCGATATGATTCCAAAACAATTTATTGTAGATGGATATGATGAAATTAGTGATCCACGTGGTATGTTAGGTGTTAGGCTTGAAGTAGAGGGAACTATTATTACAACTTCACGTACGATTTTACATAACCTGCTGCGTTGTGTAGAAAAAGCAGGACTTGATATTACCGCAATTTCCTTACAACCTCTAGCATCAGGTTCAATTTCCTTATCTGATGATGAGAAAAACTTAGGGGTTGCTCTCGTGGATATTGGAGGAGGTTCTACAACTATTGCACTCTTCAAAAATGGTCATTTAAAAACAACAAGTGTTCTACCTGTTGGTGGGGACCATATTACGAAGGATTTAGCAATTGGCTTACGAACATCTACTGAAGATGCTGAGAAAATCAAAATTAAACATGGACATGCCTTTTACGACGATGCTTCTGATGAAGAAGTATTTGATGTTCCAATTATTGGCAGTGATCAACATGAAAGATTTACCCAATTACAAATTTCTGAAATTATCGAAGCTAGATTAGAAGAAATTTTACAATTAGCACAAAAAGAAATTAAGAAAATGGGTGTAGGAGATCTTCCTGGTGGCTTCGTTCTTACAGGTGGTGTAGCAAATATGCCTGGAGTATTAGAGTTATCTCAAATTGTGTTACGAAACAATGTTAGAATTGCAAAGCCAGACTATATTGGTGTTAGAGAACCTCAATACGCAACAGGTGTAGGGCTGTTACAGTTCGCATATGAGCAAGCAAGAATCCAAGGAAGAAAAATAAGCACCACTGTCCAGGTGGAAAATCCTGAGAAAAGACCTGCTAGACAGCCTCAAGCGAAAAGTCACCCTAAAAACTCAAAAGAAGAGCAAAATATCGGGAAAAAAGTTAAAAGGTTTTTCGGTCTCTTCTTTGAATAGTCAGTTTAAAAGAGAAGTATATTTGCAAATTAGGAGGATCTTATAATGTTAGAGTTTGATACAAACGTTGATCAATTAGCTACTATAAAAGTAATCGGTGTAGGTGGCGGTGGAAATAACGCGGTTAACCGAATGATTGAACATGGTGTTCAAGGCGTGGAGTTTATCGCAGTTAATACAGATGCCCAAGCCTTAAATCTTTCAAAAGCTGAAATAAAAATGCAAATCGGTGGGAAATTAACTCGCGGTTTAGGTGCCGGAGCCAATCCGGAAGTAGGAAAGAAAGCTGCGGAAGAGAGCAGAGAACAAATCGAAGAAGCTCTCAAAGGAGCCGATATGGTATTTGTTACTGCAGGTATGGGTGGTGGAACAGGTACAGGAGCTGCACCTGTAATTGCCCAAATTTCAAAAGATTTAGGTGCTCTAACAGTAGGTGTAGTAACTAGACCATTCACTTTTGAAGGTAGAAAGCGTCAAACGCAAGCTGCCGGCGGTATTAGTGCAATGAAAGAATCAGTTGACACGCTGATTGTCATTCCGAACGACCGTCTCCTAGAAATTGTTGATAAAAATACGCCAATGCTTGAAGCATTCCGTGAAGCAGACAATGTGTTGCGTCAGGGGGTACAGGGTATTTCTGACTTAATCGCTGTACCAGGGTTAATCAACCTTGACTTTGCTGACGTAAAAACAATTATGTCTAATAGAGGTTCTGCTCTTATGGGTATTGGTGTAGCAACAGGTGAAAACCGCGCTGCTGAAGCTGCAAAGAAGGCTATATCAAGTCCATTGCTTGAAACATCAATTGATGGTGCACAAGGTGTCCTTATGAATATTACAGGTGGTACAAACCTAAGTCTTTATGAGGTACAAGAGGCCGCAGATATTGTTGCATCAGCTTCAGATCAGGAAGTTAACATGATTTTTGGATCTGTAATTAATGAAAATCTAAAAGAAGAAATCGTCGTGACTGTTATTGCTACTGGTTTTACAGAAGCTGAAGTAAATCCAACACGTCCAGTTCGTCCTTCACTTAGTACTAAACCACAAGCACAAGCACAACCTCAACCACAGGTTCAGGTTTCGCCAAGAAGAGAGATTAGACGTGAGGAGCCGGTTCAGGAAATAAATACACGTAGTGCAGTTCATGTAGAAGAAGAAATTGATGTACCAACATTCCTACGTAACCGTAATAGAAGAGGATAAAAAGAAAAGCCCCAAGGCGCATACCTATCGGCAACAAGTATAAGAACAGTGCTGACAGAAGGCACTTTTTGCAGCCTTCAGAAGCGATGGGCTTTGACCTAGAACCAGACAATAAAAAGGACTTCATAAATATTTAAAAAGGCATTCGACAATTTAGTTGTCGAATGCCTTTTTTCTATTTTTTCACCTATTTCTTTATATTCCTCTTCATTCTAACTTAACTGACAAAATAAGAACTAATCTTCCAAAATTTCTCTTTTATTATCGGCATGAAGTGACAGACTTCCATATAAGATGTACTATATACTATTTTTTAAGCTAACTAGTTTACCAATTGCAAATACATGTTTCGAAGGTGAAGTAACTTTTGGTGAAAGGAGAAATGGGGTGTCTATTTATTTAGATGTAATCTGGCTGTTAAACTTTTTCTTTGACGCCTTATTATTACTTTTAACTGCAATGATCCTAAAGAGAAAGATTGTAAAATGGAGAATCTTAGTAGGTTCATTTATTGGATCTTTGCTAGTGCTCTTAGTGGTTTCTCCTTTTGCAGAAATTGGGTCTCATCCTGTTACAAAACTTCTCTTTTCAATCGTAATTGTAGGAGTTGCTTTCGGATATAAACGATTTCGCTATTTTTTACAAGGATTATTAACCTTTTATTTTGCTACTTTCATGATTGGAGGTGGGATGATAGGGGTTCATTATTTTTTAGAATTTGATGTTCAGGTTTTTGATGGAACAATCATGACTCAGTCTACCAGCTACGGAAACCCAATTAGTTGGGGGTTTGTGCTAATCGGTTTTCCACTCTTATGGTACTTTTCAAAAAATAGAATGGAAGACATTGAAACGAAGAAAGTTTTCTATGATCAGATTGTTGCTGTGAAACTTGAAATAGATGATGTCATCTTGCATTTACAAGGTTTAGTCGACAGTGGAAATCAATTGTTCGACCCAATTACAAAGAGCCCAGTTATGATCTTAGACACAACAAAATATGAGGGTCAATTTCCAAAAGCACTGATGGAACAATCCAAAAATATTGAGCTCTTAACCAATGATTCTGCAACAGAATCTCATAAATGGGAAAGTCGTGTAAGACTTATTCCATATCGTGGGGTTGGCCAAGAACATCAATTCTTATTGGCAGTTAAACCTGACCGAATAACAATCTATCATCAAAATGAAGAAAATATCGTAAAAAAAGGATTGGTGGCATTCAACCATACTACCTTATCAACTGATGGGGAGTATGATTGTATCGTACATCCGAAAATGCTTGTTTCAAGCTCCATTCAGACAGCTTCATAATAAGTAAGGCTGTGCTAAAGGTCGATGTTGTTCTTTTTACTTTGTTGATTGGAGTGGAAGGTACGAGACTCCTGCTGGAAAAGCGTGTCCAAGGGAGACCCCGTAGGAGCTTAGCGACGAGGAGGCTTCCGGACCGCCCGCGGAAAGCGAGTACCTGCAGCGGAAATCAACACTATTGTTTAACAGAACCTAAGGAAAAATAAACAAATTTATTCTAATAAATATCATACTCACGCTTTTTACAAATTAGAAGGGAGAACTTATCTGTGGCTAAATTAAAATTAAAACTTACATATTGGTGGTATAAACTTTTAATAAAATTAGGTTTGAAGACAGATGAAATTTATTATATTGGTGGTAGCGAGGCTTTACCTCCACCGTTATCAAAGGATGAAGAAGAGGTTCTTTTAAATAAGTTGCCTAGTGGCGACCAAGCCGCAAGGTCGATTCTTATTGAAAGAAACCTAAGACTTGTAGTATATATCGCACGAAAGTTTGAGAACACAGGAATAAATATCGAAGATTTAATTAGTATTGGAACAATTGGGTTAATCAAGGCTGTCAATACCTTTAATCCTGAAAAGAAAATCAAACTTGCAACCTATGCATCTAGATGTATTGAAAATGAGATATTAATGTATTTACGACGAAATAATAAAATAAGGTCCGAGGTTTCCTTTGATGAACCATTAAATATTGATTGGGATGGTAATGAACTATTATTATCAGATGTTCTAGGAACAGACGAAGACATCATTACAAAGGATTTGGAAGCGAATGTCGACAGAAAATTATTAGTGAAGGCTCTGCATCAATTAAATGATCGTGAAAAACAAATCATGGAATTAAGATTTGGATTAATTGGTGGAGAAGAAAAGACGCAAAAAGATGTTGCCGATATGCTTGGGATATCGCAATCGTATATTTCAAGACTAGAAAAGCGAATCATTAAACGACTTCGAAAAGAATTTAACAAAATGGTGTAAATAAAAATTATTTTTCCTTTATAGCTATTGATTTTACTGTTTTTATAAACAAGGTATGGAAATAGTTGTGAATTCGAAATGCATATTTTTCCCTCTAACGGAGATACTTAACTTTGTACAGCAACTCCTGTTAGGAGGGAAAGAATTGACTCGAAATAAAGTAGAAATTTGTGGTGTTGATACTTCAAAACTTCCAGTACTAAAGAATGAAGAGATGCGGCAATTATTCCGACAAATGCAAAGTGGCGATTTGTCAGCCCGCGATAAGCTCGTAAATGGGAATTTACGACTTGTTCTCAGTGTAATTCAACGGTTCAACAACAGAGGAGAATTTGTGGATGATTTATTTCAGGTCGGATGTATCGGTCTGATGAAATCAATCGACAACTTTGATCTTGGTCAAAACGTAAAGTTCTCCACCTATGCAGTCCCGATGATTATCGGCGAAATTCGGCGCTATTTACGAGACAACAATCCTATCAGGGTGTCGCGCTCATTGCGGGACATTGCCTATAAGGCTTTGCAAGTAAGAGAGCGTTTGATGAGTGAAACATCAAGGGAACCTACAGCAGAAGAAATTTCAAAGGTTCTTGAAGTGCCACATGAAGAAATTGTTTTTGCACTTGATGCGATTCAAGACCCTGTATCATTATTCGAACCGATTTATAATGATGGTGGGGATCCAATTTTTGTGATGGATCAATTAAGTGATGAACGAAACCGTGATTCAAATTGGATTGAAGAGATTGCCCTAAAAGAAGGAATGAGACGACTAAATGATCGTGAAAAACTAATCCTTCGAAAACGATTTTTTCAAGGGAAAACACAAATGGAAGTTGCTGAAGAAATCGGAATCTCTCAAGCTCAAGTTTCACGTCTTGAAAAAGCAGCTATTAAACAAATGAATAAGAACATCCAAAATTAATGATGGATTCGTCCAGTAAATGGACAAGTTATAGCATGTATAGTGTGAAATATCAGACATTCGGTGAAATCGAATGTCTTTTTTATCGCCTTTTTATCGTGTGAAATTAAAGCCTTTCACTTCGTCTAATTTTGTCTCATAAAAGGCAGTAATCCAGTCATATAGTTTACTATAAGGAGGCGGAGGGAAATGGTGAAAATTTCTGATTTTCAGGCGAAGGATGTTGTAAGTGTTGTTGATGGAAAAAGACTTGGTAATATTGGCGATATCGACATTAACTTAACAACTGGAAAAATAGAGTCCATTATTATAGGTGGCTATGGAAAAGTATTAGGCATATTTGGTCGTGAGGAAGAGATTGTGATTCCATGGAGAAACATTATCAAAGTCGGTAAGGATGTGATTTTAGTGCGAACTCAGAATACAATTGAGTAATCGCGCTAAATTTTGACATTTTTCCTAACATATTCTCCTTTCTTTTGCTAAGATGTGATAAAATAGGCAGAAGAAGGAGTCATTATCTGAATACAAAATATTGTCATCATATCTAGGTCAGATGTGTTGATAAATGTGAATAAAAGGATGTTATTATGAAGCTTGAACCATTTACTCAAAAGGCAGAACAAGTTTTAAAACTTTCCAGTTGGAGCCATATTTCAGATGAACTGGTTGCTGGTTTTACGACTAAAAATGGTGGAAATAGTGAAGGTGATTTTAAATCCTTTAATCTTGGTTTACACGTAAAAGATGAGGACAACTTGGTTATTTCAAACCGAAAACAGCTTGCAGATATTCTCCGCTTTCCACTTGAAAACTGGGTATGCTCCGAGCAAACACATAAAAATAACATCACTAAGGTCAGTAAAAAAGATCTTGGTTCAGGTGTTTTTACATACGAAGGTAGCATTAAGGATACAGATGGGTTATACACGACAGAGAAAAATATTCTGTTAACCCTCTGCTATGCAGACTGTGTTCCACTTTATTTTTTTGCACCATCTAATCCAATCATTGGAATTGCTCATGCAGGATGGAAGGGAACTGTTCAGGATATTGCTGGAGAAATGATTCGTGTTTGGGGTAATGAAGGTGTTAAACCAGATAATATCCAGGCAATAATTGGACCTGCAATAGGCAAATGCTGCTATATTGTGGATGATTACGTTATAAATTTCGTGAAAAAAATGGACAAAATAGATTCAAAACCATACGAAATAGTGAATGACAACCAATATCGGTTAGATTTAAAAGAACTGAACTATCAGCTGATGGTGAGTGCAGGAATTCCTCCTGAAAATATTCAAGTTTCCTCGTATTGCACGTCCTGTGAGAATCAGAATTTCTTTTCGCATCGAAGGGATGCCGGGAAAACAGGAAGAATGATGAGTTTTATTGGCTTTAAGGAGGATTAATTTTTAAATGAGTGTAAAAGAAAATCTATGCAACTTACAAGAAAAGATTGAACAAGCATGCAAGCGGTCAAATCGGCCAGCCGATTCTGTTTCAATTATTGCTGTAACGAAATATGTAAGTGTTGAAACAGCTAAGGAAGCAATTGCAGCAGGAATTACGCATATTGGAGAAAATCGTGACGAGGGTTTGATTAAGAAGAGAGTAGAAATTGGGAATGAACCAACATGGCATTTTATTGGTTCTCTTCAAACAAGAAAAGTTAAAAACATGATTGAAAAGGTGGACTATATTCATTCACTCGATCGATTATCGTTAGCAGAAGAAATTCAAAAGCGGGCTAGCAGTAAAATAAAATGTTTCGTACAAATCAACGTATCTGGAGAAGAGTCGAAACACGGAATGTCACCGGAAAATCTTGAGTCATTTCTAAAGGAACTTGAAAAGTATCCCTCTGTCGAGGTAGTCGGATTAATGACAATGGCTCCATTTACTGATGATCAAGATGTTATTCGCTCATGCTTTCATAGACTTCGAAAACTAAGAGATGATGTACAAGCTCTTGGTTTGCATCATGCCCCATGTACTGAATTATCGATGGGTATGTCGAACGATTTTGAAATTGCAATTGAAGAAGGGGCTACCTTCATTCGAATAGGTACTTCATTGGTTGGTAAAGAATTTTAACTTTATTCGTCAAAAGTTATAACGTATAAAAATGGAAAATGTGAGATATTATTCAGTTAGATCTAAAAAGTCCGACTGAATAAAGTTAAAGCTTTCGGCGTAGACATGCGATTTTTAAAGGAAGTTATTCGAGCAGTAAGATCAAAGACTAATCCTGTGGCAACGTCTTAATGACCCACTACCTGTGCCTAAAATCTGGGCGCAAATACGCCAAGGCTCATTTGATAAGAGAGAGGTGTTACAATTGAGTATAAAATCCAAATTTAAAAGCTTTTTTGCATTAGAAGATGAATATGATTATGATGAAGAAGATTATTTTGAAGAAGAAATAGAACCAACAAAGGCTGTAAAACCAGCTGCAAAACAAAATGTAGTCAGCTTACAAAGTGTTCAAAAGTCTTCTAAGGTTATTTTGTTTGAACCTCGAGTATATGCAGAGGCACAGGAAATTGCCGATCATTTGAAAAACAGACGAGCAGTTGTTGTTAATTTACAACGTGTTCAACACGATCAAGCAAAGAGAATCGTTGATTTTCTAAGTGGAACTGTTTATGCCATAGGTGGCGATATTCAACGCATTGGTGCAAATATTTTCTTATGTACACCTGACAATATAGATGTGTCAGGAAATATTTCTGAGATTGTTTCTAACGAAGATTTTGCTGAAAAGGGGTGGTAATCGAAAATGGGTATTATTTTCGGTATCTTAAGTCAAGCGCTGGTACTTTATTCTTATGCGCTGATCATTTATATTTTGATGTCTTGGTTTCCAAATGCACGTGAATCTGGGATTGGTCAATTTTTAACAAGAATTTGTGAACCATACCTAGAGCCATTCCGTAGATTTATTCCACCACTAGGGATGATTGATATTTCCCCAATTGTAGCAATCCTAGTGTTAAATTTCGCTGGTAGAGGAATTCATGCTTTGCAAAGCATGTTCTAAAAAGGGCCTTCATACAAGGTCCCTTTTCTTTATTTTTTGTTTAGCTCCAGGTGCCATCAGTTCTCTGTCATAAGTCAATCGCTTCGGAAGGTCGGAGTTTTCTTATGATTGTCGCGTAAATCAGCGCGTCTTGAACTTTTCTACTTTAAACGAGGTATTATACATATGAATTTATATCAACATTTTCGAAAAGAAGAGCATGCGTTTATCGATCAGGTGTTGGAATGGCAACAGACTGTCCTGAATCAGTATAGTCTTAGGTTAACCGACTTTCTTGATCCACGTGAACAAGAAATCGTGAAACAAGTTGTAGGAAACGGTGGAGATGTCCTTGTTCATTTTTTTGGTGGAAAAGAAGGACTTGAACGTAAACGAGCATTATTGTATCCATCTTACTTTGAACCTACTGAAACGGATTTCAATCTATCCTATTTTGAGGTGAAATATCCTGTAAAATTTGTTTCTGTTGACCACCGAAAGGTTCTTGGTTCCTTAATGTCTCTCGGTTTAAAACGTTCCAAATTTGGTGATATCTTAACACAGGACGAGCGTATTCAAATTGTTGTTGCTGGGGAGGTTGCTGATTTTGTACGAATGAATTTAACATCCGTTGGTAAGGCAACGATCTCATTATCAGAGATTGCAGCTGCAGATCTGGTATTCGTACATGATGAATGGACTGAGCAAACAGTCACTGTATCCTCCTTACGATTAGACGTTATATTGTCATCTATATTAAATTTGTCAAGACAAAAAGTGCAAGTCTTAATTGAAAATGGACTTGTAAAAGTGAATTGGAAAAAAATCGAACAAACATCCTTTGAATGTAAGGAAAGAGATGTGCTTTCTGTTCGTGGTTACGGAAGAAGTAGACTTCATTCAATTGAAGGGAAAACGAAGAGAGAAAAATGGAGAATAATTGTGGGAAGACAAAAATAATTGTAAATAATGCAGGAATTTCTTCTTTTTTGTCGAATTGTAAAGTATCATTTATTTAGAGAATGTTTGAAAAACAATCGCATTTATTAATTTTTGGAGGTGGCATTCGTGCCTTTAACGCCATTAGATATTCATAATAAGGAATTTAACAAAGGCTTTCGCGGCTATGATGAGGACGAGGTAAATGAGTTTCTTGATCAAGTTATTAAAGATTATGAAATGGTTATTCGTGAGAAAAAAGAACTTGAGTCAAAACTTTCAGAGCTGAACGAAAAACTAGGTCATTTTACAAATATCGAAGAAACATTAAATAAATCAATCTTGATAGCGCAAGAAACAGCTGAAGAAGTAAAACGTAATGCTTCAAAAGAAGCAAAGCTTATCATCAAGGAAGCAGAGAAAAATGCAGATCGTATTATTAATGAATCGTTAGCTAAATCTAGAAAGATATCAATCGAAATTGAAGATTTGAAGAAACAGTCAAAAGTATTCAGAAACAGATTTAAAATGTTAGTGGAAGCTCAGTTAGACATGCTTAATAATGATGATTGGGATCATCTAATGGAATACAATGTAGAGCCTGTTTTTGCAGAATCAGAAGAAAACTAGTCTCGACACTTGACTCTTTTGTTTAATACGCATATAATTTTAAAACAACTAATTACTTTAATATACTAGCAGCTTTGAAAGGGACAGTAGTTCTTGTCAAACTTATAAAAAATGTTGTTTCAAAAAGGAGGATGGAAAGGACCGAGAAGTTCGAGGCGGCGCAGTTTTGAGTAGTGGAGCGTATGTAGAGAATACGTGAGCAACGGAAAAACAAGCCAACGAAGAAATTCGATGTGTCATTTCCACCGGACTTATTGAACATCCTCTAAAAGCGAGTCAGGGATGGTGGAAGCCTGATATAAGTGATAAGAATGAAAATCACCCTGGAGTTCGGTGCTGAACAAATAAATTGATTCAAAAGAGAGTGTCTTTTGAACATTTCTAAGTAAGCATTTCGCGTATCATTCACGTTACGAATGTCGAGTGGACGAATGGAATTTCGTCTATAAGGGTGGTACCGCGAGAGGCCTTCTCGTCCCTTTTTGGGATGAGAAGGCCTTTTTCTATTCTGATTAAGGGTATCACAAATCATCCATACTGTAACAAGCTGCAAATAATTAGGAACTATTATTAGGAGGAAATGGTAATGGAGTATAAAGACACGTTATTAATGCCGAAAACAGATTTCCCAATGCGTGGAAACCTTCCAAATCGCGAACCACAGATTCAAGAACAATGGGAAGAAATGAATATTTATCAAAAGGTTCAGGAACGTACGAAAGGTCGTCCATTATTCGTTCTTCATGATGGGCCTCCATATGCGAATGGTGACATTCATATGGGGCATGCATTAAACAAAATCATTAAGGATATGATTGTTCGTTTCAAATCAATGAACGGCTATTGTGCCCCATATGTACCAGGATGGGATACTCACGGACTTCCAATTGAAACAGCTCTTACAAAAAATAAAAAGGTTAATCGGAAGGCAATGAGCGTTGCTGAATTCCGTAAACTTTGTGAAGAATATGCTTACGAGCAAATCAATAACCAACGCGAACAATTTAAACGTCTAGGGGTTCGTGGTGACTGGGAAAACCCATATATCACATTAAAACCAGAATACGAAGCTCAGCAAATCAAAGTATTTGGTGAAATGGCAAAAAAAGGCTATATCTATAAAGGACTTAAGCCCGTTTATTGGTCTCCTTCGTCTGAATCAGCACTGGCAGAAGCTGAAATTGAATACCAGGATAAGCGGTCACCATCTATCTATGTAGCGTTCCCAGTGAAGGATGGTAAAGGTGTCTTAGAAGGTGACGAAAAAATCATCATCTGGACAACAACACCATGGACAATTCCAGCAAACCTAGGAATTAGTGTACATCCTGATCTAGAGTACTCTGTTGTTAGTGTTGACAACAACAAATACGTGGTTGCTTCTGCACTATTAGAAGCAGTAACTAAAGAAATCGGTTGGGAAAATGTATCTGTTTTGAAAACATTTAAAGGTCGTGAATTAGAAAATGTTGTAGCCAGCCATCCAATTTATGGTCGCGATTCCCTTGTAATGCTTGGTGAACATGTTACAACTGATGCAGGTACTGGTTGTGTACATACAGCACCTGGACACGGGGAAGATGACTTCATCGTTGGACAAAAATATGGCATCGGTGTTCTTTGCCCAGTTGATGAAAAAGGCTACATGACAGCTGAGGCAGAAGGGTTTGAAGGTTTATTCTATGATGAGGCTAACAAACCAATCACTGAAAAATTAAATGAAGTTGGTGCGCTTCTAAAGCTTTCCTTCATCACTCACTCTTATCCACATGACTGGCGTACGAAAAAACCAACCATCTTTAGAGCGACAGCTCAGTGGTTTGCATCTATTAAAGATTTTAGAAACGAACTAATGGAAGCTGTTAAAGAAACCAAATGGGTTCCAGCATGGGGTGAAACAAGACTTTATAACATGGTTCGAGATAGAGGAGATTGGTGTATTTCACGTCAGCGAGCTTGGGGAGTGCCAATTCCAGTATTCTATGGTGAAAATGGGGAACCAATTATCACAGACGAAACCATTAATCATGTCTCTGACCTATTTAGAGAATATGGTTCAAATGTTTGGTTTGAACGTGAACCTAAAGACTTATTGCCAGACGGGTTTACACATGATTCAAGTCCAAATGGTATTTTCACGAAGGAAAATGACATTATGGATGTATGGTTTGACTCTGGTTCATCCCATCAGGCAGTCTTATTGGAAAGAAAAGATCTACAACGTCCGGCTGATCTTTATTTAGAAGGTTCTGACCAATATCGTGGTTGGTTTAACTCATCATTATCAACGGCTGTAGCTGTAACGGGTAAAGCGCCGTATAAAGGTGTACTAAGCCATGGTTTTGCTCTCGATGGTGATGGCCGTAAAATGAGTAAGTCATTAGGAAATGTTGTTGTTCCAGAAAAGGTTATGAAACAACTAGGTGCTGATATTTTACGTCTTTGGGTCGCCTCAGTTGACTATCAGGCAGATGTTCGTGTATCCGATGCTATTTTAAAACAAGTGGCTGAGGTTTACAGAAAGATTAGAAATACATTCCGTTTCTTACTTGGTAATTTAAGTGACTTCAATCCTGAAACAGATGCAATTCCTGTGAATGAATTGCGTGAAGTAGATCGCTATATCCTTGTTAAACTAAACAAGCTAATTGATAAGGTAAAAACATCTTATGAAAATTATGAATTTGCAGGTGTCTACCATTCCGTTCATAATTTCTGTACAATTGAGTTAAGTTCATTCTACTTAGACTTTGCGAAGGATATTTTATATATTGAAGCAGCAGATCAACATGATCGCCGTTCAATCCAAACAGTCTTATATGACGCTTTATTAAGCTTAACTAAGCTTGTAACACCGATTCTTCCACATACCGCAGATGAAGTATGGAAACATATCGATTCTGTTAAAGAGGAAAGTGTTCAATTAGTTGATATGCCAAATTCAGTTAAAATTCCAAATGCAGAAGCTTTGGAAGCAAAATGGGATTCATTCATGGAACTTCGTGATGATGTATTAAAAGCTTTAGAAAAGGCGAGAAATGAGAAAGTTATTGGGAAATCATTAGCAGCTAGCGTTACTTTATATCCAAACAACGAAACAAAAGCTCTCCTAGATTCAGTTGAAGAGAACTTAAAGCAGTTGTTTATTGTGTCAGGATTTGAAATTGGTGGATCATATGAAGATGCTCCAGAAAATGCTCAAGTTTTTGATCAAGTAAAAATAGTTGTTGCTGTAGCAGAAGGAGAAACTTGTGATCGTTGTTGGGTAGTAACTCCAACAGTTGGTGAAGACCCAGATCACCCAACGATCTGCTCACGCTGTGCATCAGTTGTAAAAAACAATTACCAAAACTAAATTAGGAAAAACGCCATGAAATCATATGTTCATGGCGTTTTTTTTGCGTAAATTTGGTGTCTTGAAATATTTCATTAATAGAACTGTAAACCAACAATTTGCCTGTCTGCCGTCAAAAATAAATGAGAAAAACGTAGTATGTAATTAGAAACAGTAAAAAACGTCATTTTTATCCTACAGGAAAAACTTGTTGGCTTTAACGGAAACCATTATGGATAATACTATTTCTACTACCTTATAAAGATGTTCTTAAGCATTAATCAAAAGCATGATAAGGAGGCGTTCCAATGAACGATCAGTATGCAGAGATTAAAGCGGAATTGGAATTAACAAAGAAAGAACTCATATCCAGGTTAATGAAGTCAGCACAATATGAGCTAAGTCAAGAACTACTTTTTCAGAATGAACAATCTGAGAAAGAAAAGATTGTAATGAATCATATAAAAGAAGACTTAAGCGATGTCGAAAGAGCTTTAAATAAAATTAATTCCGGCACATTTGGAATTTGCGAAGAGACTGGTGCTGAAATTCCGATTGAAAAACTACGGATACTTCCAACAGCTCGAACCATTTTCGAATTTTCCTTCACTGATTTATATGACAGAAGTAATGTCATACCCCTTCAGCGTAAAAACCATCTTTCTTTAGTCGAGCAAAAGTGAGACCTTTGCTTTTGCTCTGCTTTAATCCCTTAAATAGATTGTACAGCCGTCCATTCATATGCTAAAATTCAAAAGTATAGTTTGTATGGATGGGGGCGTATTCGTGTATTATTATTTAATTGCTTTATTTATCATTTTGTTAGATCAGGTTACAAAATGGATTATTGTCCGTTACATGGAGCTTGGAGATTCGATTCAAATCATTCCTAACTTTTTGTATATAACCTCGCATCGAAACCGTGGTGCAGCATGGGGAATATTACAGGGACAAATGTGGTTTTTCTATATTGTGACCATTATCGTTGTTGTAATGCTCGTTTTATACATACGGAGCCTCAAACCAAAACAGCGCCTGTTCGGCATTGCGCTTTCATTTATGCTTGGAGGTGCAATTGGTAATTTTATTGACCGTATCTTTCGTAAAGAAGTTGTCGATTTTATAGATACATACATTTTTACATATGACTTCCCTATTTTTAATATTGCCGATTCAGCACTTGTAATAGGTGTTGGTTTGATTTTAATTTTAACTATTTTTGAAGGGAAATTAGAAAAGGAGAAAACAAATGAATCAATTCGAACTAACGATTGAGGAACAACAGAAAAATGACCGAATTGATAAAGTCGTTTCAGCTTTTAATTCAGACTGGTCGAGGACACAAGTTCAGTCATGGATTAAGGATGGAAATATAAAAGTCAACGGGAATAATGTTAAAACCAATTATAAAGTTAATATTGGGGACCATATCCATATTGAAATTCCCGAACCGCAAGTCTTGGATGTGGTACCAGAAGAGATGAACTTAGATATATATTATGAAGATGCAGATGTTCTCGTTGTCAATAAGCCAAAAGGTATGGTCGTACATCCAGCTCCAGGCCATGTTAGTGGCACATTGGTAAACGGACTTATGGCTCATTGCAATGATTTATCAGGAATCAATGGTGTTCTACGCCCGGGGATTGTTCATCGAATTGATAAAGATACTTCAGGCTTATT
>Ga0182742_1001258_pt1 | contig 33489 bp, 26 predicted proteins | sample eDN5th37CBELigMG_FD_128880 | JGI IMG/M metagenome (GOLD analysis project Ga0182742, IMG submission 128880) | Enriched Miracle-Growth compost microbial communities from Emeryville, California, USA - eDNA 5th pass 37_C BE-Lig MG (version 2)... ... | reverse complement strand
GGGAGGCGTTTTGCGAGCCTCCTCGTCACATACGTTCCTGCGCACGTCTCGCTTCAACGCTGATCCCCCAGGAGTCTACGCGCCTACCGATCCAATCAACTAAGCGGTTAAAATCAACATTAAGCTTTAACACAGCCTTTACTTTAAGGAGGAATTCTCATGAATAAAAATGTCATTATCACATGTGCTGTAACCGGTGCAGGAGATACTGCAAAAAAGAGCCAGCATGTTCCTGTCACACCAAAGGAAATTGCCCATGCAGCCATTGAAGCTGCCAAAGCCGGCGCTGCTATTGCACACATTCACGTCCGCGACCCAAAAACGGGCGGGATTAGCCATGACCCGGCTTTATTCCGCGAGGTAGTGGAAAGGGTTCGTGAGTCTGATACAGATGTTATCTTGAATCTAACAGCAGGCGGCGGGGGCGACTGGACCCCAAGTAAAGAGGATCCAACCGTTGGCGGTCCCGGAACAGACATCCAAACACCGTTAGAGCGCCATGAACCAATCCAAGCTCTGCTTCCGGAAATTTGTACCCTTGACTGTGGAAGCATGAACTTTGGCGATCAGCTTTACATCAGTACACCTGATTGGCTCCGCGAGCAAGCACGCCTAATCCAAAAGAGCGGCGTTAAGCCTGAATTGGAATGCTTTGATACTGGACACCTCCGGTTTGCCAAACAGCTGGTTGATGAAGGCTTAATTGATGGCGATCCATTATTTCAATTTTGCTTAGGGATCCCATGGGGAGCTGATGCAGATGCTGAAACCATGCTGTATATGCGTGACAAAATCCCTGCCAAAGCACACTGGTCAGCCTTTGGCATCGGCCGAATGCAAATGCCAATTGCGATACAGTCCATGCTTCTTGGCGGCCATATCCGTGTAGGACTAGAAGATAATTTATACCTTGATAAAGGGGTATTTGCGACAAACGCGCAGCTTGTTGATCGTGCTGTTTCCATTATGAATGGTCTTGGCGCCCAGCCAATGAAGCCTGCAGAAGCACGCGTACATCTAGGATTAAGAAATCCTCATAGGAAGGAAGATTAATAGGATGAAAGATGTGAAGCAAATTACTGTCGTTGGAACAGGCGTAATCGGAAATGGCTGGATCGCACGCTTTCTTGCCAATGGCTATGATGTCATTGCCTGTGATCCTGCACAGCATGCAGAATTACGAATGCGAAAAGCAATTGACCAGGCATGGCCCACACTAGAGAAGCTAGGATTAGCAGAAGGGGCATCCAAAAATCGGGTTACCTTTGAGTCCAACCTTGCAAAGGCTGTAAAAAATGCTGATTTCATTCAGGAAAATGTACCGGAACGTGAGGATTTAAAAAGAAAAGTCTTAGCGGAAATTGATCAGCATGCCAAACCAGAAGCCATTATCGCATCAAGCACTTCCGGATTGAAACCAAGCACGCTCCAGCAAGACTGCCAGATGCCTGAACGAGTGATTGTGGCCCACCCATTTAACCCTGTTTATTTAGTTCCGCTTGTTGAATTGGTTGGCGGGGAAAAAACCGATCAAAAGATAATCAAAATGGCTGAGGATTTCTATCACTCTATTAATATGAAGCCGCTTATCCTTTCAACGGAAATTGAAGGCCATGTCGCTGACCGCCTGATGGAAGCTATCTGGCGTGAGGCACTTCATATTGTGAATGATGGCGTAGCAACAACCGAGGAAGTCGATGCGGCAATCGTATATGGTCCCGGCCTTCGCTGGGCACTAATGGGGCCGTTTTTAACCTTGCATCTTGCTGGCGGAGAACAGGGAATGAGGCATATGCTTGAGCAGTTTGGCCCTGCGTTAAAACTGCCATGGACAAAGCTCGTGGCTCCTGAACTGACAGAGGAGCTAAGCAATAAGGTAATTGAGGGCTGTGAACAGCAAACCAAAGGACATTCTATCTCTGCGCTGGAACAGCGCCGCGACGAATTCCTCATTGAGCTCATGCAGCTCCTTAATAAATACTGGCCGGCAGCAAACCTGAACGGAAAAATCTAGCAAGGAGTGATCTGGGTGGCAAAGTTTAATGGACCTCTTTTAAGCGAAGCGGTACTTGAAGATTGGATAGACTATAATGGCCATATGACTGATTCAGCATATGCGATTGTCTTTAGCAGGGCTGTAGATCAGCTGATGATTGAATTAGGAATAAATGAAGCTTTCCGCGAGAAAGAACAGTACTCAATCTATACATTGGAAACGCATCTGTGCTATTTAGCTGAGGCCCATAAAGGACAGGAACTATATGTATCACTGCATCTATTAGACCATGATTCTAAACGGCTCCACGTCTTCTTCACTATGGAAAATAAAGCTGGAGAAAAATTGGCAACTAGCGAACAAATGCTAATGGGGATGGATATGGCTACAGGCCGGCCCGCTCCCTTTCCGGAGGTTATTCAATCGGAAGTGGACCTCCTTGCCGAAAGCCAGAGGGATACTCCTATTCCCCCTCAGGCTGGCAGAAAAATTGGCATTATTAGAAAAAACTAAGCGCGTGAAATACTGGTCAATTTTCAAGATAGAAAAATTTCACCTTCAGCAAGAGCCGATTCGCTTTATAACTATCAGATTTCAAATGGGTGCCAAAATAATTGCGGCACCCATTTTTTAATGAATACCCCCTAGTCACCTATATTTAACTAAAAACACGTATACACACCAAACTTTTAGTAAAAATGCAAGAAAAATAAAAAATCCTAGTTTCTATTTTTGTTAATGTTGCACATAGATAATATGGTGAATGATGATTTAGAATTAATAAATAGAATTTTTTGAATTTAGTAAATATTTTATTCGAAAGGAGGCTGATCATTTTTTGAAAGCGTTTTCTGTTATGAACAAACTTTATATTCGTATCCTCAAAGAAAATTAGATCCACTCTTCTTAGAAGCCACGCACATAAACATTTAGAGTCTATCCTATTTATAAGAACGAATATTTACCCCTAACAAATGAGAAAAAGGCTACCAATACAAAAATTTATCATAAGGAGTCGAGCTTATTGAAAGATAATCAAGTGGTATGGTCTTCGCGAATAGGTTTTATTTTAGCAGCTATGGGAATGGCAGTCGGAACCGGGAACATTTGGAGATTCCCGCGGATGGTTGCCGAGCATGGAGGCGGTTCCTTTCTAATTGGCTGGGCTGTTTTCTTATTTCTTTGGTCTCTGCCGTTAATCATGGTTGAGATATTTATTGGCAGAAGAACAAGAATGGGAACCATCGGCTCTTTTCGGAATTTCATCGGAGAGAAATTTGCTTGGTTTGGTCCATTTATTACCATTGTTCTAATCGGAATTACCTTTTATTACTCGGTCGTAGTAGGCTGGACATTTAAGTATCTTTTTCTAGCTTTAAAAGGTACGTTTTCCAATCATATTGATTCCAATCAGCTTTGGGAAGGATTTACTGGAAATCCCCTGGAAACTGTATTTTTTCACTTTCTAGCAATTGGTGTCTCTGGAGCAGTTGTTTATATGGGGGTAACCAAAGGAATTGAAAGGATGTCAAAAATTTTCCTGCCATTATTATTCCTTTTACTCATCTTTACTGCCATTCGTTCCGTGACTTTACCTGGTGCTATTGATGGAATCTCCTATATGTTTACACCACAATGGGAGTATCTTGCAAAGGCTTCTACTTGGCTTGAAGCGTTATCACAGTCCGCTTGGTCGGTTGGAGCAGGTTGGGGATTGTATGCAACCTATGCCATTTATACAAAGAAACGGGATGACATTGCCCAAAACTCGCTAACCGCTGGGCTAGGCAACAATTCAGTTGAATTATTAGCCGGATTAACGATTATTCCAGCCATTTTTGCTTTAGCGCCATCTCCAGAATACATTGCACAAGCAACTAGCTCAGGGAACACAGGAATAACGTTTATTTATATGGTTGAATTACTGAACGTGATGCCGCAGACATATATTTTCGGAGTTGCCTTCTTTGGTGCTTTAGCATTTGCAGCCTTTACATCCCTCGTGGCCATGGTTGAATTAATAACTAGAAATATTTCCGACCATGGTATAAAAAGAAAAAAGGCGATCTGGCTTTCAGTGATACTTATTTTCTTAGGCGGAATTCCTTCTGCGATTAATATGTCCATATTTAACAACCAGGACTGGGTTTGGGGAGTAGGTTTGCTTTTATCCTGTTTCTTATATTCCTATGCAGCAATTAAGTATGGGGTTGAAAGAATGAAGGAAGAAATTAATGAAGTGAGTTTTATTAAGATTAATAAAATGTGGGTATATTCAATCAAATATTGTATTCCAGCTTTATTCGTTATCGTTACCGCCTGGTGGTTATATCAAGCAACGACTTGGTATCCGGATACCTGGTGGAAACCTTTTGAAGAAGCGAATGTCGGTACCGTTGTTTTTCAGTTACTAATTGCCTTCCTCATTATCCCTTTCATCCTTCGTTTAAAACACAAACTAAGAAGTTCTGTAAAGGATGAAGGATTAGATCCTATGGAATTAAATACTGAAAACTCCAAAGATATTAAGGAGGGAGTATAAATGGGCATTTCATCAATCATTATGATGACCGTCATTTTAGGCATCTTTTGGGGAGGCTTCTCAGTTATGGTGTATCGCACCATAACAACAAAATATGAAGATTAATAAAATAGAAAAAACCAGTGAAGCTCAGCTTATTCACTGGTTTTTTCATTGATTTAAAAGAATCCATAGTACGGTTTTTGACTATTGGCGAAATGCACCCATTTAATCATAGTGATAAAATCATAGACAGGCAGCTGTACGGCTCTCTGAACATCCGCGGCATATGGGGGCATATCACTGCATTCTAATAAAATAGCTCCAACATCAGGGTTTTCTTTGACTAACCTGACCGCAGCCTCCACTACTTCCTGCCTGACTTTTTCATTATCAAATGTACCTCGATTTTCAAGAATTGCTGAAAATTCTGGCGCATGGCTTAAATCTGCTACGACTAAACCGCTTGAATCATCAACCCCACAGCTTTTAAATAATCTTTCCGTCAATCCATCTGCATAAGCAGTTAAAACCCCAATTTTTCTGTTTGGTTTTAACCCTGTTTTAATCCATGGGATTTGAATCATACTAGACAGATATACAGGAATATCAACTTCAGCAGCCACTTTATCCTGAAAATTCCCAAAGAATCCACATGCGGCGCATATAGCTTTCGCCCCTTCCGCTTCAAGCTCCTTAGCAGCACGGATAATTCCATCTTCCAAGGCGGTGTCGCCTGAAAGCAGATTTGAAGTATGACAGTTTGGGACTACCTTCAATCTTACCGGAAAGTCATATGTCTGCAAATTTGCAACATTTCCTGGAATGACAGGATACCAGCATTCGTCTAAATAGAGAATTCCTACCGAATAGCCTGTAACATATTGACCCTTTTTTTGGGTAACAATACTATTCTTATTTTCGGCTCCAAAATAATGATATCCTTTTGCTGAGTCTAGCTTACCTGTAACCAAATGAACCAACTCCTCATTAATGTCCTTTTTAATACTGTACTATTTACTGCGATTTTTAAGTATGTGCAATTTATACAGCAAATTAATTATTTAGAATTATTTTAATAGTCAATTTTCACAAGGGATTTTAGAATGAATAGAGAATTTACTTATATTAGCAATCTTTATCCGAAGGAGGGTTCCATTTGACGTTTTTAGAAGATATTTCGCAATCCATTGCAGATAACACGTCGAATATTATCGGGTATCCAATAAGTATTACAGATAATAAAGGATATATCATTGGTTCAACTGACCTATCTCGTTTAGGCACCTTTCATAAGGCCTCTATTGAGGTATTGGACCGAAAGGAAACGATTTGCTACGAACCAGAAGATGTGAAGGATTTCCATAATGTCTTACCCGGTGTGGCGGCCCCCATCATTATTAATAATGAACCTATTGGTGTCCTGGGGATTGTAGGCAGTTCAGCCGAGGTAAAAAAATATGCACAGGTAGTAAAAAGCCATGTGGAATTAATGTGTCACGAATATCTAAAGAAAGAAATGAGTGTGCTTGAATCAAAAACGCTCAATAACTTAATCCACTATTTATTGAACTATGTCGATAGTGAAGATGCAGATTATATTGTCAGATACGGAAAAATGCTCGGATTCAATCTAGACCTTAAGTTCAATCGGGTATGTCTTCTAATTGAAATAAACACGACAGATCAATCCCATTCCATTCAGGATGAACCTCTTCCCGATAAATTTTCGTGGCAAATTCTGCAGAATAATTTAGTTAATACATTAAGTTACTATTTAACTGACAATAAAGAGGATCTGCTTTCTTCATTAACATTGGATCAATTTATATTAATTAAAACTTTAAATGAAGATGAACCTTATCATCTTTTTGTTAAAAAAATGGAACACAAAATAAAAAGGATGATTCATTATTTAAAAATAAAATATAACTATACGGCAACTATTTCAATAGGAAGTGTAAATCAAGGAATCGCTGGTATTAAGGAATCCTACCATGATTCTTTAAAAGCTTTAAAAGGCGGAAAAAAAACAAGTATATCCCCGCGTATATATTATTATAATGATTGGAATATCATCTTAGAGCTTCTTGGAGATGGTTTGAATCCCTGCCTAGCCGAAAAAATCACCGATAAAATTCAAGATTTTATTCACCATGTTAATTTTCAAACACTAGCATCAACTTTTATTTCGTATTGTAAGTGCAATATGAACATCAGTGAAGCTGCACGGAAGTTATTTCTTCATCGTAACTCGCTGGTGTACCGCCTAGAGAAAATTAAGGAATTAACATCTTTAGATTACGCCAATTTTGAACATTGTTTAATATTATATTTTGCTATAAAAAATTTAGGAATCGATGAAAGAACCGCTATAGATACTAATATCGAAGAAACTGAAGGAGGCATTCTCCCCTAATGCATTCCATTACGATTGAGAAAGTGAAAAACCGCAGTCCTTTGAAAAGAAGAACCTGCGGTTTTTTAACACCTATTATTTAATAATATTATTCAAAAGAGATCCAATTTTCTCCAATAAGTTCTTCTTTACATCCTTATCAAGCTCAATTTCGTTCATGGCTTCTTCCATTGTGCCCATCCAAATCGCTGCACGTTCCGGTGTTGTATGGAATGGATGCCTCTCTTTAACTTGGTTCGTTTTTCCGTCTTCATCACTTTCATTAGCCAGCCGGCTGATGAAAGAACGCTGCCTTTCCTTCAGTAATTCAATGTCTACCCCGCGTTCTTCAAACATTTTGCTGTAGTAGGATTCCTTTGTTAATTTGCTGTAAAAAACATCTACTAACAGATTGATTTTCTCTTGCCCTAAGGTCATCGTCATGGTTGAGATCTCCTTTTCATACTACTGTTTCTAATATTATTATTGGTAAAACAGTAATTGAAAAATGTGATATAACTCACACTTATGATTCCCCTGGTAAAAACGATTTATTGCGGCGTCCCATGGAAATCACCGCTGCAGCAAAAGAAAAAATGACAATGAAACCGCCTGCGATGGGATTAATGTTAACGGATGACTGTTCAATGACAATCCCGCCAACAAAGGATCCAAAAGCAATTCCCATATGAACAGCTGAGTTGTTCAAAGTTTGCTGGATATCGGATGACTCCCGTGATAATTCAATCAGGTAAGTCTGAATAGCCGGTGTAATGGCCCAGCTAAGCATGCCGTAGATAGAAAGCAATATTAAAAAAAGAGGGACAGAAACTGCCGATGCAGGAATCATGAACATGCACACAGCAAAACTAATAACGATAAGAAAGATTGCGGACTTGGGCCCCAGCCGGTCTGCCATCATGCCGCCGATACCTCCTCCTGCTACAGCGGCTATTCCAAATATTAAATACACCATACTGACCCAAGTGCCATCCATGCCCATAACTGTTTTCAAATACGGGGTTAAGTATCCATAAAAGGTTAAATGTCCTGCAATGAAAATAAAGGAGGTCGCTTGAGCAAACACTATTTTACCCTTTTTTAAAGAACGAAGCTGATTCATAATCGGCACAGCTGGCTTCGATTCAATATTTCCTAAAAAGAAATGAACACCTAGCATGCAGATAAAAGTTAAAATAGAAATCATAACAAAAGGTGCCCGCCAGCCAAACACATTCCCAAGCATTAGCCCAAAAGGCACCCCAAGGACCAAGGAGGCACTAACTCCCATAAACACAATGGAGATGGCTCTTGCTCGATACTTCTTCTCTACAATCGTTGGCACAATGGTTAAGCATAAGGCGATAAGTAATGCCGCGCACGCTGCTGTAATAATTCGGCTAAGAATTAAAATCGAGTAAACTGGGCTTACTACGGCAACCAAGTTACCAATTAAAAAGACAAACAGACAAATCTGTGTGAGCTTCTTTCTCTCAATTTTTTGCGTCATTGTCAATATCACTGGTCCGGCAATGGCAAACGATAATGAAAAGACGGTCATTAAAAAACCTGCCTTACCCAGTGTGATATGTAAATCAGCTGCAACTAAATCGAGCAGTCCTCCGATGATTAGTTCCACCATCCCAACAACAAATGAGATAATGGCCAGTAAATATACACGTTTATTCATTGAAAGGACCCCCTATGGTGTCCTCTGTGAAAGGCTCAATATTCAATCTCCTCAAAATCCTTTGGCTGCGGAACTGGCTGTTTATGTTCAGGATTAGCAAAATCTTTAATAATCTCCATTTCATCATGAATTTCATTGTTTAAGTTTTTCTTTTCATCGTTTTTCATAGTAAATACCCCCTGTCAAAAATAGTATTTTTCCTAGCTTAACCCCGAACTTGGGAAAAATACGTTTTTAATAGAGGGTACCTATATTAATCAAACGTTTGATTAAGAAACCTTAATTATTGTAGCATACTTTTTCAAGTTATTCCTTTATTATGCCGTTTAGTTACGGCCATGACTTTGTCCCAGTACTTCCGGGTTTGCAATCCTTTTTGGTGAATTACTCATAAAAAAAGAAATAATATTATCTATTGATACATCAAGGAAGTTTTCAAACACTCGATCCGTTTTCCATCCGATATGCGGAGTCAAAATAACATTGCTAAGAGTTAATAATGGATGATCAGGGTCCAACGGCTCATGAGCAAAAACATCAAGTCCTGCACCGCCAATTTGATTTTCTTTTAGAGCTTTAACAAGCGCCTGTTCATCAGCCACTTCTCCCCTTGCAGTATTTATGAAAAAGGCATCTTTTCTCATCATCTTAAAATGAGATTCATTTAATAAATGCCTTGTCTCTGGAACAAGTCTGACTGAGACAGAAACGAAGTTCGATTCCTTCAGAAGAGATTCCAATGACGTATAGGTTACGCCATGCTCCTCTGCCCGCTCCGGCGTCAAGGTTGGACCCCACGCTAAGACATTCATATTGAAGGCCTTAGCGACTTTCGCCGTCCCTAACCCAATTTTCCCCAAACCAATTATTCCAATGGTTTTTCCCTCAAGGTTAAAACCGACGCTTTGCGGCCAATGGCCACCCTTTATAGCTTCATTTAACACTAGCATGTTCCTTGAATAAGCAATCATAAACCCAAAAATGAGCTCAACAACTCCTTGTGTTCCCCCTGGTGTTGTTGCTACAGGAATGTTTAGTCTAGTTGCTTCTTTCATATCAATATGAGCAAGACCAGCACCTGTCTGCGCAATCAGTTTTATACTTTTCATCTGTTGCAGAATTTCTTTCGTAAACTTGGTTCTTTCCCTGACTGCCATAATAACATCTGCTTGAGATATTCGCTTAATCAATTCTTCCTCGTCAGGCATATCATGATAAATTTCAACATCAAAATATTGTTTTAGCTTTGCTAAACTCGGACTGTGAAGAAAGTTCCTTTCCCAATCATCTAAAATAACTGCCTTCATATAGATCTCCTCTCCTTTTTGGTTATCTATATTTTACAACAATTCTGAAAGAATAAAATTCCTTCTTACTTATTAATTACTCATTTGCCACGGTTTGGAGGAAAAAGGAATCCCTGCTTTTTTAGCAGTTAATTGATCATAAGAAACTAAATCTTTTTTCGTTAACTCTTTTAAACTGCTTTTCCCCATTGCCCGCAGAGCGATTTTCATTTCTTCTATGCTGGCAGTAAGGAAATACTCAGCAGATTGTGCCCCGCGATCGGCACTAAATTTATCTTTAAATTTGCCATTATACCAGAGCATCTGGGTAGGCGGTTCAAAAGGCATAGCCTTCAAAGACTGGGTATGTGCCAAAGCAAACAAGATCGCCGAACCAAGGTATACAGCATCCGCTCCTAATGCCAGCACTTTTAGAAAATGACCTGGATTAAGGAGCCCGCCTGATATAATCAAGCTTATCTTATCTCGCATTTCTCTTTTTTCTAAATGATTAACAGCCCTGACAAGTGCATGAAGTGTTGGAATACCGAAGTCATCGCATAAAATGGGAGGAGCATCCTTCATAGCGGCTTGGCCGCCATCAAGGGCAATAAAATCAACCCCCATCTCTATTAAATGGTCAATGTCTTCTTCAAGTTTCCCTCCGGCCCCAATTTTGGCACCGATGGGAATTCCGCCAGTCATGTCCCTCAGCTCTTTCACCAGTTCTTTTAATTCATATAATGTTTGATTTTCAAAAAAATGTTCGTATATAACAGCGTCTTCATTTTCCTTGAGATTCATAATATCCCGGGCACGGCCTGTCAATTCCTGAGGCGGTATTTTTTTGCCCATGCCAAGCACGGCACCTTGTCCCAATTTGATTTCAATCATGTCAGCTCTCATGATTTCGGACTCATCCTTTGCCCAATTGGCTTTGGCAAACTGTAAGATATACTTTCCGGCGGCATCTAATTCCTCCGGCAGGATGCCGCCTTCTCCGGAATTAATAGCCGTTCCAGATTTGCTTGCCGCTTTAGCCAAGGCGATTCTTGCCTGCTCACTGACTCCTACTCCATATCCCATTCCGCTGATAAGAAGAGGAATCTTAAGTTCTAAGGGTTTTTTTGCTTTTGGGCCAATGGTTACCTTCATATCCACTTCTTGCTCGCCATCAATTGGAAAAGGCGTCGTTTGCGCAGGAATAAAAGTAATGGGATCTAAATGGGGCCATTTAATATAAGAGCTGACAAGCGGACGATAAATTACTTTACCGCTTGAAGCCCGCAAGCTATTTTCAATGACATTCTGAATGCCTATATGTCGAAGTCCAGGCATTAATTCCATAATATTTTCCTGGTAGCTGTCCGTTAAGATGATTTTCCCTGTCATTTGTACGATTTTTTTCACAATCCAGCGCCAGCCAATGACAATGATTAGCACAGCTAACAGCATAAGCAATAACATCGCTATGGTCAGATAGAATAATAAAAAGTGCATATGTCACTTCTCCGCTAAAAATTTATTTCTCATTTACCCATGAATCAAATGTATAAGGGATTCCAAGAATTTGCGCAGTTATCTCATCATAAGAAACGATATCCTTTTTGGATAATTCATTTAAAGAGCGTTTCCCCATGGCTCTTAAGGCTAATTTCATTTCCTCCGAGCTTGATTTTAAAAATTGCTCCGCAGCTTTTGCACCTTCTTCGATGTTAAATTGACTTTTGAACTTCCCCTCATTCCAAACCACCTGAGTAGGAGGTTCAAAGGGAAGGGCTTTCAGTGATTGCGAATTTGAAACGGCAAAAAGTATGGCTGAACCGACATAAACAGCATCAGCACCAAGCGCCAGCATTTTCAAAAAATGTCCGGGAATTAACAGCCCCCCTGAAGCGATTAAGCTGACTTGATCTTTCATACCTCGTTTATCAAGGTGTTCAACTGCTCGGGGAATGGCATGTAAGGTTGGGATGCCCATATCATCGGAAAGAATTGGCGGGGTACCATGAGTAGCTGCCTGCCCCCCATCGATAGCGATATAATCAATTCCCATTTCAAGGACATGGTCAATATCTTCTTCAATTTTTCCGCCTGCCCCGATTTTTACACCGATCGGTACACCGCCCGTTAAATCTCGGAGCTGAACAACCAGTTCACGCAATTCCTTAAGAGTCTGGTTTTCGAAAAAATTATCATAAATCACAGCTGTTTCATTTTCTTTCAGACCCATAACTTCACGAGCGCGGCCGGTGAGATTTTCAGGAGAAATTCTTCCTCCAATTCCAAACAAAGCTCCTTGCCCCAGCTTAACCTCAATCATATTTGCCCGCCTAAACAATTCCTCTTCCTTTGACCATTCCGTCTTGGAAAATTGTAAAATATATTTACCTGCTATATTCAGCTCTTCCTGCATCACGCCGCCCTCTCCCGAGTTAATAGCCGTCCCCGCAAGGCTAGCAGCCTGGGCCAGGGCCAGCCTCGCTTCTTCACTGAGTGCGATTCCATAGGCCATCCCGCTAATCATGATGGGGATTTCGATCTCCATAGGCTTTTTGGCTTTTGGCCCTATCGTTACGGAAATATCCACTTCTTCCTCGCTATCTACTGGAAAAGGACTTGTCTGCGCAGGGATAAAAGTAATGGGATCCAAATGCGGCCATTTTCGTCCGGAGCCAAGCGGCCGATGCAGTACGTCACCTGTTTCCGAGCGCAGGCTGTTTTCCAACAAATCTGCTACCCCAATATGCCGTATCCCCGGGAGCAGCTCAGAAATATTTTCATCATAGGAATCTGACATCGCTATTTTTCCATATTTCCTTACCATTAGCTTTGCAATTAGACGCCAGCCCAAAAGGATAGCAATGAACAGAACAAACATAATTGTTACCAATATAAAAGTCATATAATAAAAGAAGATTTCCATATTTTCCTCTGCTCCAATATAGGGATCATATCCTCATTGTTGCCAAAAATTTACTTTAATACCAAAAAGGGAATAAAATTGTTCTACGCCTGCAAACTAATTATGAAAAATAATTCGGAAGGTGCTGCTATTGAAGATCTTGCAGGATATCGCTCATCGCCCTTGGCCCCTGCCATCAAGCCTCTGGAACATGCAGCAAAAATGGAGAAATCTATTATTTTGCCATTGGCCAATTTCTCCAGACATACTTAGACCGTTTATTCCTTCGTCATTGCAGCTTGACACTTTTAATCAATGGGCTTGGATCGGAATCATTGTGTTTAAAATGGAAGGAATCTATTTGCGGGGAATGCCAATCATATCTGTTGTTCCTGGGTTTGCCGAAATTAATGTGCGGACATATGTTCAATATAATGGAAAGCCAGGGATTTTCTTTTTATCGCTTGATGTAGGAGACTGGGCATCATTACATATCGCCAAAAGATGGTATCACCTGCCCTATCAGGCTTCAGACGTCATCTTCCGAACGGAAAGTCCATTGCATTATTGCCAAAGCAAGCGAAGAAGGGAACAGTCCATTCCAGCTGAGTTTAAAGTGAAATATGCACCTAATTCAGATATATTTATTCCGAAGCAAGGAACCATTGATCACTTTCTTACTGAGCGCTACTGTCTTTACAGCACAGATCTGCAAGGGAATCTCTATAGCGGGGAAATACATCATCAAGCCTGGCCGCTCCAGCATGCGGAGGCAGAAATAAGCAGCAGCACACTTTTATCCCCTTTTGGGATTAGCATTACTGATGTATTGCCCCTTTTCCATTTCTCCAAAGGTGTCAATACACTATTCTGGAATATTAAGAAACTTTCAACTTAACCATATTTTTTTGGACAAGAAAAAACCCCTTACCAAACGGCAAGGGGACATCTGTTATCCATTTATAGCTCTGGCATTTCCAAAGCGAGGAGTTCTCTTTTTTTTGGTTATGTCATGTTTTTCATCAAGCCGTTTCTCAATCATTTCCAGCTGATCACGATCTCTCAGAAGCTCTTCTTTATTCTGTTTAATTAAGTCAGTTAATGTTAATCTTTTTCTTTTCATTGTTAGCTCTCCCTTGTTGTCAATTCTGATAAGTTTTATTCAAACACAATTGTCTTATTTCCATGGACAAGAACACGGTCATCCACATGCCAGGACACTGCTTCTGCAAGAACACTTCTTTCCACATGTCTTCCGGCAACTTTTAAATCTTCAGCCGTATAGCGGTGGTTGACGCGCAAAACATCCTGCTGAATAATTGGGCCTTCATCAAGGTCATTTGTTACATAGTGAGCGGTCGCTCCAATTAGCTTTACCCCCCGGTTAAATGCTCTTACATATGGGTTGGCGCCAACAAAGGCAGGTAAAAAGGAATGGTGAATATTGATAATCCGATTCTCATATTGGGCAATAAAACTAGGCGACAGTATTTGCATATACCTTGCCAAAACAATAAAGTCGACCTTCCCATCCATTAACTCTATTGCCCTCTGTTCAGCCTCTTCCTTCGTATCATGGGTTAATGGAATATGATAATACGGGAGTCCGTAGCTTTCAACCTCATCCGAAAGATTGGGATGATTACTGATTACCATTGGAATATCGACCGGAAGCTCCTTGGATTTCCATCTCCATATCAGCTCAAGAAGGCAATGATCCATTTTTGAAACAAGAATGGCCATTCTTTTTCTCTTTTTCGTACTGCTTAATTTCCAATCCATCGAATAAATCTCTGCAATTTCATGCAGATCCTGTTCAAGCTGGTCATATGATTGATCGAAATCCTCAAGGAAAAATTCAATTCTCAAAAAGAATCTGCCTGCAAACGGATCGGTTGTATGCTGATCAAAATGAACAATGTTTGCTTTATGTTCTACTAAAAAGTTTGAAATAATGGATATCAATCCAGCCTTTTCAGGACAGGAAATTAGTAATACAGCTCTATTTTTTTTATCATTTAATACCATACACATACCACCATTCTTCGAAATATTCATGAATAGCGTTCCCATCAGCAGCCGCAAGAATGCCTTCTGCTGTCATCTGCATGCGGCCTTTGGAAATAATAAATTGAAAAGCAGCAGATACGGCAACGTTTCTCCAATAAAAAAAAGGACAGAAAAGGATAATAATTATTACCCTTTCTCTGTCCTTTTACCTGAGAGTTTAAACCCACCTAAATGGGTCCCCGTTGGTGTCGTATCAGATACGATCTCTCCAGAGACGCGTCCTGTTGTGGTTCCTCTACCTGAGAGATTTGTTCCATGGGTCTTTTCAGGAACTTGCTCCTTCGGTGGCTACTGTTTTGCACTCTCCCACAACCGTCAACCGCCCATATTGAATTTTCATTAAATTTAGAATACTAGTTAATCGGCAAAATGTCAACCTAAAAACCAAAGTTTGTGTTAAAATTCACAAATTGTTCATTATTCAGGGGGCTTTCTAATCGATTATATTAATGTTGTAGTGTTTAAGCCATATATTTATTTGCACCAGATGGGCAATTAACTGAGGACCTGTCATGAGCTGGCCAAACCATGGCACTTTGAAGGATGACCCGTCAGAATCCAGTATCTCTTCTGCCTTTTGTTTTGAAACCAGTTCAAGAATGGGGTTGCTTTTATCGTTTAGAACATTTTTTAGCATCTTCTTTACGGCAATTAAATATTCGGGGTTATGTGTTTTTGGATATGGACTTTTCTTGCGGTATAAAACATCATGCGGTAATATGCCTTCCATGGCTTTGCGCAGTACTCCTTTTTCGCGTCCATTGAGCATTTTCATCTCCCATGGAATATTCCACACATATTCAACCAGTCGATGATCTGCAAATGGAACACGAACTTCCAAGCTTGCTCCCATACTCATTCGGTCCTTTCGCTCCAGCAATGTGGACATGAACCAGATCATATTTAAATAAAACATTTCCCGACGGCGTTTTTCTAAAGTCCCTTCCCCTATTAAATGCGGTACCTCAGCTAATGTATCCATGTACCGCCCGCTGACATATCCTTTTAAATCAAGCTTTTTCTGCCAATGCGGCAAAAGCAGCTGATTTCTTTCTTCTTCAGACTTCATCCAAGGGAAAGAATTTTCTTGCAGGAGTTCTTTACGGTAAAACCAGGGGTATCCGCCGAAAATTTCATCTGCACATTCCCCAGATAAAGCTACTGTATAGTTTTGTTTAATTTGCTCAGAAAACCATAATAATGACGAATCAACATCAGCCATCCCCGGTAAATCCCGCGCCTTAACGGCATCCTCCAAGCGTACCGCGAGAAGAGCATTATCCATATACTCAAAGTGATGCTGCACCTGTAAAAATTCAGCAACCTTTTTAATCCACGGCCCATCTGCATCAGGCTGGAATAAGCTAGTTTTAAAAAATACATCATTTTGCTTGTAATCAATGGAATACGTATGCAGGATCTCTTTTCCTTTTTCCTTGAAGTCATTGGCAGCAATGGCACTAATGGCGCTTGAGTCTATGCCCCCTGAAAGAAACGTGCACACAGGAACATCTGCCGCTGTCTGTCTAATGACAGCATCTTTTACGAGGTATTTTACCTGTTCAATGGTCTCTTCAAGTGTATGCAGGTGTGTTTTACTTTCAACATTCCAGTACCTTCTGATTTTCAATCCATTTCGGTCATACCTCAATATATGTGCCGGACGCAGCTCCTTAAGCCCTCTAAAAACACCGTGGCCTGGTGTCCGGGAAGGTCCCAGCCCAAAGACTTCCTGCAGCCCTTCCCGATCAATTTCGGCCAATACATCTGGATGTTCCAAGATCGCCTTAATTTCCGAACCAAACAAGAGCGATGACCCATGCTCCCTGAAAAATAATGGTTTGACACCAAGGCGGTCTCTAGCCATAAAAAGACTTTCATGCTGATGATTCCATATGGCAAAGGCAAAAATCCCATTTAAGTGTTCCACACACTTCTCATCCCATTCGATAAAGGATTTTAATAAAACCTCTGTATCTGAATGAGATTGAAATGAATGTCCTTTGCTTGCTAATTCCAGGCGTATTTCTTCTGTATTATATAACTCGCCATTATATACAATGGTATAGACTTGCCCATCCGTCGACCTTGTCATTGGCTGGGCACCTCCAGCGGGGTCGACAACAATTAGTCTCGTATGCCCCAGCAGAGCATGCCGGTCACTAAATACATTTGCTGCATCTGGACCCCGCTTTGCCAGCGTTTGCGCCATCCTTTTAACCACAGGTACTTGCTGATGTAAATCCTGATGCCAGTCAATCCAGCCTGTAATACCGCACACGTAACATCACTCTTTCATTGGGAATTTTCCTCTGGCTTTAAGAGTCTAATATTTTAATAAAGGGTCATATACTGTTCCCTTTCCCATGGATGTACTTGGGTTCTGAAGACATCCCACTCAATTTCTTTCGCCTCAACAAAGCGATTTAGGATGTGTCCTCCTAATGCTTTTGTGATGACCTCATCGGTCTTTAAGTTTTCTATGGCATGAGCTAATGTGGACGGCAGGTCGTAAATACCATTTTCAAGCCGTTCTTTTTTTGCCATTTCGTAAATATTTCGATCAATTGGCTCTGGAGGGGTTAACTTATTTTTGATTCCGTCTAAACCTGCAGCAAGCTGAACAGCCATTGCTAAATAGGGATTCGCTGACGGATCGACACTTCGCACTTCAATCCTGGTGCTTAAGCCTCTAGATGCGGGGATTCGGATAAGCGGACTTCTATTGCTGGCAGACCATGCAATATAACAGGGTGCCTCATAGCCCGGAACTAAACGTTTGTAGGAATTTACGGTTGGATTTGTTATTGCGGTAAAATTAGGGACATGTGCTAGGATTCCCGCCATAAAATATCTTGCTGTATCGCTGAGCTGCAAATCACTGTTTTGATCAAAAAAGGCATTTTCTCCGCCTTTGAACAAGGACAAGTTACAATGCATGCCAGAGCCGTTTACGCCAAATAACGGCTTAGCCATAAAGGTTGCGTGCAGTCCATGCTTGCGGGCAATGGTTTTTACAACAAGCTTAAATGTTTGAATATCATCACACGCTTTCAAAACATTTTGATATTTAAAGTCAATTTCGTGCTGTCCTGGAGCAACCTCGTGATGTGACGCTTCAATATCAAAGCCCATTTCTTCAAGTTCTAGTACAATATCCCGGCGGCAATTTTCGCCAAGATCAGTGGGGGCTAAATCAAAATACCCGCCATTATCATTTAATTCCAGAGTCGGTTGGCCGCTTTCATTCAGCTTAAAAAGGAAAAACTCTGGTTCTGGCCCAACATTAAAGTCAGTAAATCCCAGATCATTCATTTCTTTTAGCACCCTTTTTAGGTTATTGCGCGGATCTCCTTCAAACGGTGACCCATCAGGATGATGGATATCGCAAATAAGACGGGCAACCTTCCCCTTTTCAGCCGTCCAGGGGAAAATGACAAATGTATCTAAGTCAGGAAACAAATACATATCCGATTCATCGATACGGACAAATCCCTCGATGGAGGAGCCATCGAACATCATTTTATTATTCAGTGCCTTTTCCAGCTGGCTCACTGGGATTTCAACATTTTTAATAGCTCCAAAAAGGTCAGTAAATTGCAGGCGGATAAACCGTACATTATGCTCCTTTACTAATTCAAAGATACTCTCTCTCGTATAAGACTTTTTCATAATAACTCCCCCTAATCATTTTTTGTTTAAGATAAAATCCCCATTACATATATAAGCTGCTTCGCCTCTTTTCCAAACACGGTTGTTTTTATCCCATGTTACCGTCAAATCTCCCCCTGGAAGATGAACAGTGATAGGAGCATGTTTGTCAATCAGGTTATTTAACGTTGAAGCCACCACGGCAGCACATGCTCCCGACCCGCAAGCCATGGTAATTCCTGAGCCTCTTTCCCACACACGGTATTCAATTTCCCGGCGGTTTTTCACATGAACGATTCCGACATTAACCCTATCCGGAAATAAATCAGCGTGTTCAATTACTGGGCCAATTTTCTCTAAAGGCACCCCTTTAATGTCATCTGTGAACAGGATGGCGTGCGGGTTGCCCATTGAAACACAAGTCAGATGATAGCTTTCACCTCCTATCGTTAAAGCCTCATTGATGGATGTGGAACTAGGATCACCCAGCATCGGGATTTCCCCCTTTAAAAGCTTTGGCTCTCCCATATCAACGGTCACAAACCGGACCTTACGCGTCCCATTTCCCTCAACCATAACGGTTGCGTTACCTGCCAGTGTTTCAATGTCAAAGGCAGATAAATCAGTGTACATATGATCAGATAAATATTTAGCGACACAGCGTAAACCATTACCGCAAGTTTTTCCTTCTGACCCATCCGCATTAAAGATTCTCATTTTAAAATCAGCTGACTTAGAGGGACAAATGAGAATAATCCCATCCGAACCAATCCCGAAATTTTTATCTGAGATTTGCTTAGAAAGCTCCGAGAAGTCAATGTCCTCCATCGGTTCTTCTAATAAGTTGAAGAAAATATAGTTATTGCCTAGACCTTGCATTTTTGTGAATTGCATCTTATTCATCTCCATTTAAAAAATAAAGTCTGTTCTGCTGAGTCTAGCTTTCACCTCCTCCATAATCTGCTTTTCCTCTTCGATCCCATCAGCCTCAAAGGTAACGGAAAATCGGACATAGCGTCCTGTCTCATCCCATGGCACAGTAGATATCAAATGTTCCAGGATTAAGAATTGGCTGAATTCCTCTGCTGAGGTAAAGCCTGGGCCGTCTTTGACACCAATTGGGGCCTTTGTATATAAGAAGAAAGATCCTTTCGGTTTTACTGCATCAAAGCCGCATTCCGATAATGTCTGTGCCAGCATTTCATGCCGTCTTGCATACTTTTCTGCTGTCTGTTGAGTTATTTCTGGGTGAGACAGGGCAAATGCCGCGGCCTTTTGAATAGCCATAAACTGCCCTGAATCATTGTTGTCTTTAACTGTTGCAAACGCCTTGACCAGCTTTTCATTCCCTGCAATAAATCCAATCCTCCATCCAGTCATATTGAAGGATTTTGACAGAGAATGAAGCTCTATGCCAACCTCCTTTGCTCCCGGAACTGATAGAAAGCTAAGAGGCTTTTCGCCATCAAAAACTAAAGCAGCATAAGCAGCATCATGAACGACTATTAATCTATTTTTCTTCGCAAACCTGACTGTCTTCTCGAAGAACTCTCTGTTTGCAACAGCCCCAGTGGGGTTATTTGGATAATTTAAATAGAGCAGTTTGGCTTTTCCAAGAACTTCAGCACTCAATGAATCAAGGTCTGGCAGAAAGCCATTTTCCTCTAAAAGTGGCAAATCAATAATTTCTCCGCCAAAATACTTCGTATGTGTAGCCAAAACTGGATAACAAGGAGCTGGCATCAAGGTGACATCTCCAGGGTTAATAAAAGCGGCCGGCAGCATAGCCAAAGCTGTTTTCGACCCAATCACATGATTGATTTCTGTTTCCGGATTAAGACCGCTTACCCCGAATACCTCTTTCATATATGACGCCGCAGCATGGTTAAATTCAGCTATCCCATTGTCAGCATAAAAGCGATTTTCCTTTTTTCCAGCTTCTTCTGCCAGCTTTTCTACAACGCTCCTTGCCGCCATTTCATCCGGTTCCCCTACTCCAAGGTCAATTAATCTTACATTCGGGTTCTTTTTTACTGCCGCCCTCTTTGCCCTTTTAATCTTTTCGAATTTATAAATTTCTTCTTTTAATCCAAACTCAGCCCCGCCAATCCGATCTGCAAACAGCTGTTGGATATAATCATTTTCTGCCATATTAACTAGATCCTTTCGTTAAAGAGTTTCCTAGACTTTGCTGCAAAATTCGCTGATATTCTTTCGGTATCACTTTGACCCATTTAGACAAGTTCTCATTCCAATGATTAAGGATATAGGCTGCACGGGTACTTTCTGTATAATCATAGTGATTTTGAATGAGCTCACTAATCTTTGAAATATCCCCCTCTTCAATGATTGGTTCGATTTCAATCAGCTCATGATTGCAATGCTTATAAAATTGCTTTAGGTCATCTGCAAATACATAAGCAACGCCGCCTGACATTCCTGCAGCAAAATTTCTGCCGACCGAACCAAGGACAACCACACATCCTCCAGTCATATACTCGCATCCATGGTCCCCTACTCCTTCAACAACAGCTTGGATTCCGCTGTTTCTTACACAGAAGCGTTCACCGGCAAGGCCGCGAATATAAGCTTCACCCGAGGTTGCACCATAAAATGCCACATTGCCTATAATCGTATTTTCTTCAGGAATAAATATTGACTTTTTCGATGGAGAAACAATTACCTTGCCTCCAGATAGACCTTTCCCAACATAATCATTTGCGTCGCCCTCAAGGGTGAGTGTTACCCCTTTTGGCAAGAAAGAACCAAAACTTTGCCCCGCTGAACCATTAAATTGAAGATGAATGGTATCCTTGGGGAGCCCCTGACCGCCATATCTTTTTGAAATTTCACTGCCTAAGATGGTCCCCACTGTCCGATGAGTATTTTGAATGGAAAAGCTTGCGGTTACCTTTTGTCCGCTGTCAAGTGCCGGCATGCAAACCTCTAATAATTCTTTTCTATCAAAAGAGTTCTCAAGCCTATGTTCCTGCACCTTCCGATTGTACAAGCCTGTATTTTCGGAAATAGTAGGCTTATAAAGTATCTTTGATAAATCGAGGTATTTTGCTTTCCAGTGTGACTCCGCTTTTTCGCTGACTGTGAGCAAATCCGCCCGTCCTACCATCTCATTAATTGTTCTAAAACCTAACTGGGCCATGATTTCACGTACATCCTGGGCAATGAACCGCATGAACGTCTCAACATGCTCGGGCTTTCCCATGAACTTTTTCCGAAGCTCAGGATCCTGTGTGGCTATGCCAACCGGACATGTGTTGAGGTGACATTGCCGAACGAGAACACATCCCAATACAACTAAGGCAGCTGTTGCAAAACCATATTCTTCTGCCCCCAATAATGTCGCCATAACAATATCCCTGCCGGTCATCATCTTTCCATCGGCTTCGAGTACGACCCGGTCACGCAATCCATTCAATACGAGTGTCTGCTGGGTTTCCGCTAAGCCAATCTCCCATGGAATCCCGGCATGCTTGATGCTTGACCTTGGCGCTGCCCCGGTTCCACCGTCATAACCGCTGATTAAAATAACGTCAGCTAACCCTTTGGCAACACCTGCCGCGATTGTTCCCACACCTGCTTTTGAAACAAGCTTTACGCTAATTCGTGCTCTCGAATTGGCATTTTTCAGATCGTAAATCAGCTGGGCCAGATCCTCAATGGAATAAATATCATGGTGTGGCGGCGGGGAAATTAAACCAACGCCTGGCGTTGACCCGCGAACTTCCGCAATCCATGGGTAAACCTTATGCCCCGGAAGCTGACCGCCTTCACCCGGCTTCGCTCCTTGAGCCATTTTGATTTGAATTTCATCCGCACTCACTAAATAATGACTGGTTACTCCAAATCTTCCTGAAGCGACCTGCTTGATTTTGCTGCGCTTTGAATCGCCATTGGCATCTGGGACAAAACGATCCGGGTGTTCTCCGCCTTCTCCGCTGTTGCTCTTCCCTCCGAGACGATTCATAGCTATCGCTAATGTCTCATGGGCTTCCTGGCTTAAAGAACCATAGGACATCGCCCCTGTTTTAAATCGCCGAACAATGGAATCAACAGATTCAACTTTATCGATAGGAATACTCGGATTATCAGATGTCTTTTTAAAGGCAAATAAGTCACGGATAAATATAGGCTGCTTCTCATTTGCTTTTTCTGTGTATTTTTTAAATAGCTCATAATCATTTGTTTGGCAGGCGATTTTCAGCAACCGGTTTATTTCTGGATTAAAGGCATGGGCTTCGCCGCTTTTCCGATATTGGAATTCACTTCCTGGTGTAAGCGGCACCTCTTTTGCAGCAAAAGCTACCCGGTGTCGCATTAGTGTTTCTTCTGCAATGGTATCAAGCTTGATACCGCCAATAGCAGACACAGTTCCCGAAAAATATTTGTCAATGACCGTTTGATCAATGCCTATGGCTTCAAAAATTTGTGCTCCCTTATAGCTTTGAATTGTGGAAATCCCCATTTTAGAGAGAATCTTGACAATTCCATCTGAAGCTGCCTTCACATAGTTTTTAACGGCAGCCATTGAGTCCAGCTCTTTTCCAAGTTCCCCATTTTCAGCCATCTCTTCAATGCTTGCTAATGCAAGATAAGGATTAATTGCATCAGCTCCATATCCTACAAGCATGGATAACTGATGAACATCACGAGCCTCACCGGTTTCAACAATAATACTTGCTTGTGTCCGTATCCCTTTACTAATTAAATAATGATGGAGACCGCTGAGCGCAAGCATTGCTGGAATGGCAGCCAAATCCTTGTTTATGCCCTTATCAGATAAGATGATTAAAGGTACGCCGCTGGCAATAGCTTTTTCCACATTTTTAAATAGCTGCTCTAATGCCCTTTCTAAAGCATTTTCCCTATTATCTGCTGGAAAAAGTATTGGAAATGTCTTTGCTTTAAATGGTTCGGTATTATATTCGCGAATCTTTGCCAATTCCTGATTGGAGATAATCGGGGTATCCAATTTTAACCTTCTGCAGCTTTGTGCCTTTGCTTCAAGAAGGTTTTCCTCATTCCCAAGAAAAGTTAAGGATGAGGTGACAAACTGTTCACGGATAGCATCAATAGGCGGATTTGTTACTTGTGCAAATAACTGTTTAAAATAGCTATATAAAAGCTGTGAATGGTTAGAAAGGACAGCTAATGGCGAATCATATCCCATTGAATGAATGGGCTCCTTTCCATCAGCAGCCATGGCTCCAATTACTTTCTTTAATTCTTCTACCGTATAGCCAAATGCTTGCTGATATTGGGATATAGGCAGACCAACATTCCCTTGTGCAGGCTGATGACTCTGTAATTGGTTAATATGAACAGTGTTTTCATCTAGCCATTCGCGATATGGATGTTCATGCGATAATTCGCTTTTCACTTCTTCATCTGGTATCATTCGCCCTTCTTTCAGATCAACAAGGAGCATTTTTCCTGGGCTTAATCTTCCCTTTTCTAAAATCCGATCCGGTTCAATATCAATGACACCTGCTTCAGAAGCAAATATAATCGTTCCATCAACAGTGACATAATAGCGTGCTGGGCGAAGACCATTGCGGTCCTGCATCGCACCAATCTGCAGACCATCTGTAAAGACAAAAGCTGCAGGTCCATCCCACGGCTCCATTAATTGACTGTTAAATTCATAAAAGGCTTTTAATGAATCATCCATGGAGTCATCTTTTTCCCATGCCTCCGGGACCATCATCAGCGCTGCCTGTGCAAGCGACCGCCCTGAACGGGTTAGGAACTCCAGGCAATTATCAAATGCAGATGAATCACTCCCATTTGCATCGATAATTGGCATAAGGCTTTTTAGTTTTTTACCAAAAACAGATGATTCCATCCTATGTTCCCGAGCGCGCAGCCAATTTATATTGCCGTTCACTGTATTAATCTCACCATTATGAATCAGCATGCGGTTTGGGTGGGCCCTTTCCCAGCTTGGAAATGTATTAGTACTGTAACGGGAATGAACAAGCGCAAATGATGATTGAAAAGCCTCATCCTGCAGATCTAGGTAAAATTCCTGTAATTGCTGCGGAGTAAGCATTCCCTTATATACGATTGTTCTTGCAGATAGACTTGAAACATAAAAGTTCTCATCCCTAGCAAGCTTTTTTTCTTTAATTCTCTTCTCGGCTAATTTCCGAATCAAATACAGCTTCCTTTCAAAGGACTCCTCATCTCTTATTTCCTTGCTTTTGCCTATAAATACTTGCCGGATAAAGGGCTGGCTTTCCTTTGCATTTTTCCCAATACAATTATTATTTACAGGAACGTTCCGCCATGTTAAAACCTCTTGGCCTTCTTCATGAATAATGTGATTTACCGCCTCTTCACATTCCTGTCTTGCCTTACAGTTTTGCGGCAAGAATAGCATTCCAACCCCGTAGCTCCCCTGTTCCTTAGCTTTCATCTCCTTACAAGCTTTTTGAAAAAATATGTGCGGAAGCTGCGTCAGAATTCCCGCTCCGTCACCCGTATCCGAATCACCAGACTGTGCTCCCCGGTGATCTAATCGGCAAAGCATCGAAATCCCCTGCTTTACTGTTTGGTTTGAAGCACCTTGATTTAAATCAGCAATAAATCCAATTCCACAGGCATCATGTTCAAATGCTGGATCGTAGAGTCCCTGTTTATTCGGTATTTTATTTCGCTGCATTCTTACACCCTTTCTCTCCGCTCCTGCGGAATAATTTTTTAATCAATCCCAATAGTCAAAATTTTAGGGCGAAATTTGAAAGTTCTTATGGATTTTATTGTATTCGTTCGTATCCAATCTGAACAATATCGATTTTTCATAAAACCAATCTATTTTTGATATCAATATTTTTGTAACCGTTCACATTTTTGAATAATTCATCTTAAAAAAGTGATTTCATAACTGGGATGGACATTATTTAAAGAGGTAAAAGAACCATTACTGTCCTTGTATTATTTTCCCAAACCTAACTGCTGCTATTTCTGGTATAATAGATAAGCTTTTGATTCAAGCCGTGGTTCGAAAACATCCCACGATAAAAAACTAAGGAGAGAGGTTTATGAATATAAGGACTTTAGCGGGGAACGGCATACTTGCTGCGCTATATATCGCTGTTTCCATGCTCATTCAGCCGTTTGGGTTTACACAGATCCAGTTTCGTGTATCGGAAATGTTTAATCACCTTGTTGTTTTTAACAAAAAATATATTTATGGTATGATATTAGGCGTATTCTTAACGAATTTATTTTTTTCACCGATGGTCGCCTACGATCTTATCTTCGGCGTCGGGCAATCACTTCTTTCGCTGTTAATTACCATTCTGTGCTGCAGATTTATTAAAAACCTTTGGCTGCGAATGGCTGTGAACACACTTGTGTTTACTTTTACGATGTTTTTGATCGCCTTTGAGCTCAAGCTGGCCTTTGGTTTACCATTTATGTTTTCATGGCTTACTACCGCCATTGGCGAATTTGTTGTCATGGCTGTTGGAATGCCTGTTATGTATGCATTAAATAAACGAGTGAAGTTTGAAAAATTAATATAAAAAAAATCTGATGCATCAAAAGTATGCATCAGATTTTTTGGTTATCGCATAATTACTATTTTATTGAACGGTTACTTTTGCAAAAAACTCATTATAGAGCGCTTGAACAGCCTTTTTCTCATCTACTTCTTTCACGCCAAACATCATGCTGACTTCGGATGATCCCTGGTTAATCATTTCAATATTAACGTGGGAATCGGCTAATGCCTTCGAAGCTCTGGCGGTTGTGCCAATGTTATGGCGCATGCCTTCTCCAACCACCATGATTAATGCAAGACTATGCTCGATCACCACATGATCTGGATCCAGCTCGTTTTGTATGCGGGCAATAATCTCCTCTTCCACACCTGGACCAAACTGATCTTCTTTTAAAATAATAGAAAGGTCGTCAATACCTGAAGGAATATGCTCGTACGAAAGTCCGTAATCTTCCAAGATGGCTAGAAGCTTTCTGCCATAACCAATTTCCCTGTTCATCAAGTATTTGCTTACATAAATACTGCAAAAACCTTCGTCGCTGGCAATTCCAACAACTGGCCCATTTGTATTATCACGCTGATTAACAATTCTAGTACCCTGGGCAGAGGGGTTGTTCGTATTCTTAATATGTACCGGAATCCCCGCACGAAACGCTGGCACAAGTGCTTCATCATGCAAAACTGTAAACCCGGCGTAGGAAAGCTCACGCATTTCCCGATACGTTAATTCCTTAATTTCCTTAGGCTTTTCAACAATAAATGGATTAACTGTATAAACTGCATCTACATCAGTAAAATTTTCATATAAATCGGCTTTCACTCCATTAGCTAGAATGGAACCTGTAACATCTGACCCGCTTCGAGAGAAAGTGTATACTTCACCATCCCGGCTATAGCCAAAGAATCCCGGGAAAACAATGATTCCTGATTTTTCACGCAAAGAAAATAGCTGTTCATAAGATTCAGGCAGCACCTGTGCATTGCCTGGTTCAGGAGTAACAATAAGACCGGCATCCTTAGGATTTACATACTGGGCTTCCACCCCCATCTTCCTAAAGAAGGCCGCTACTAATTTTGCATTGTTGTCTTCCCCGCTAGCCTTAATTAAATCCATAAATCTGTCAGGATTACTTTTATCTGATGCAAATCTTTCTTGCAAATCCTGCTTGATTTCATCAATAATCTCATTTGGAATATCTAATTCTTCAGCAATTAATGCATACCGTTCCAGTACTGCATTTATCTTATCTTGAGGATTTTTATTCTTTAAAGCAAGCTCAGCACCTTCAATTAATAAGTCTGTTACTTTTTCATCATTTGAAAATCTTTTTCCTGGCGCGGATACGACAACAACCCTTCTCCCAGGATCAGATACAACAATCTGGAAGACCTTTTCGAGTTGCTTACCAGATGCTAAAGAAGATCCGCCAAACTTAACGACTTTCATCCTGACACTCCTAACTGTTAGATAACCAGCCTATTAGCTAGCTGTACTCATGCTAAATACTCGGCTTCCCCTAACTCCAAAATTTTTAAAATTATTTAACTTTGCCTAAATATATCCTCATTTTACTCCTATTCTGAAAATAATCAAGAGTTTTTCCCTCAGGTATAGACAGTTGTTCACCCATAAAAGACAAAATAGACCAAAAGGCCCGTTATAAGCACCCTTCATATGAACCAGATTTCCTTACCTATTTAGAATATGCTTATTCCTAACAACTTTGCCTAATTTTAAAATATAATAAAAGTATGTATGCCTTGATTTAACATCTGCAGATTAAAAAATTCGGATTAAATTAGCCATTGCATATTAGATTTAGCAGCTAGTTTAGGAAAGGGGGCTAATCATGGGAATTATCATTGTAGACGACAACCCGACAAACATCTTTGTCATTGAAAATATACTTAAACGCGCCGGTTATAAGGAATTTATTTCCTTCACCTCCGCAATAGATTTATTTACATATTTTGATAACAAGCCTCCGATGCAAATCGGCAGGCAAACAGATATTATACTTATGGATATCATGATGCCGGGGATGGATGGCATCGAAGCCTGCAGGCAGCTTCAGGAATTCCCCCATTTAAGGGACATTCCTGTTATATTTGTGACGGCATTAGAGGATACAAATAAAGTGGTTGAAGCACTCGATGCCGGAGGAATGGATTATGTAACAAAGCCAATTAACAAAACGGAGCTTTTAGCTCGTATTCGGGTAGCCCTAAGGCTAAAATATGAAAAGGATTGGCATATAGAGCAGGATGAGAAGATCCGGACTGAACTAGAACTCTCCATGCAGGTCCAAACAAGTCTATTAAGCGAGCCGGTCTATCAAAACAATATCATATTAAAAGCTTCCTATTTGCCCGCTTATAAGCTTGCCGGCGATATGTATTATTGGCATAAAATTGATAACCACCGCTTTGCGGCTATCCAGCTTGACATGATGGGCCATGGCATATCAGCTTCATTAGTCTGTATGTTTATTTCATCCATTTTAAGAGATACAATCAGTCATTGCCCTGATCCGGAATATGTCATTAAAGAATTGAACCGATGGATGGATTCACTGAATTCAAGAAATAAGAAAATTCCTTATTACTTTACAGCAATTTATTTAGTCCTTGATACAAAGAATAAAACTTTGGAATATATTAATGCCGGCCACCCCAGCGGCTATGCCCTGCTAAATGGCAAAGAGCTGATAGAAATGCCAAGCAATACATGTGCTATCGGTTTTTTTGAAGACATTAGCATGGAAAAAACTATCATTCCGTATGACGACTCCATCCAGCTGCTCCTTTGCACAGACGGGGTTGCTGAGGCAGTCGAAAAAACTGACCAAAATGTCTCCCAATTCCTTAAGGAAAAAGCAGCACTATTTTGGGAGGACGCCAGGAATAAACAGCCCATTGATTACCTTCTAACCAAACAGCAGCAGATTAATGCTGATGATGACATGTGCATTGTCCTCATTCAGGCCAAATAAAAAAAGGAAGCAAAGCGCCTATCTAGACGTTATGCTTCCTTTTTCTGTACCATTTTTCTATAAGGTTGAAGTCGTTAAAAATACCTTGTTCCGTTCTAATGGTTTCCTTGCTTCCAAGCCCGAGGAATCCCCCAGGCGTGAGGCTTTCATTGAATAATTGAATAACCCGTTTTTGGAGGTCGACATTAAAATAAATAAGCACATTCCGGCAAACAATCATATGAAATTCATTAAAGGAGCGATCTGTGACTAAATTATGCTGAGCAAAAATAACATTATCAAGCAAGTCCTCATTTAAATAGGCCGCTTCACAGTCAGCGGTATAATATTCAGAAAAGGAGCTTTTCCCGCCTGCCAGCAGGTAATTCTTTGTGTACAGCTGCATTTTTTGCAAGGGAAGCTGCCCCTTTTCCGCCTTTTTTAGGACTAGTTCATTCATATCTGTCGCATAAATTTTTATCCGGTTGCCAAGCCCCTCCTCATTCATCAGAATAGCCATGGAATATACCTCTTCCCCAGTGGAGCAGCCTGCATGCCAAATTCTGATTTCCGGCAGTTCCCTTAATAAAGGAATAATATCCTCCCTTATCGTTTTAAAAAAAGTTGGGTCACGAAACATTTCCGTTACATTGATAGAAAAGTCACTAAGCATCTTTTTTAGATATTCCTCATCATGAATGACTTTTTCCGTCAAGGCTGTAATGCTTGGAAGACGCTCCTGGTTCAAACGGTTTTGTACCCGCCTCATAATGGAGGATTTCATATACTGCCGGAAATCATAGCCAGAAACACGAAAAATAGCTAACAATAAAAGTTCGAGCTCGATATCTTCCTTATTTATTTTTAACACCCTTCATCAATCCCAATAAAAAGTTATGAAAGCCATACACGCATAACAGACAATAACTGATCTAGCTTCAATGGCTTACTGATATAATCGGAAGCTCCGGAAACTAAACATTTCTTCCGATCATAATTCATCGCTTTTGCGGTTAAAGCTATTATAGGTATTTCCTTGTATTGTTCAGTTGCACGGATTCGTTCCATCGTTTCATACCCGTCCATGACAGGCATCATGATATCCATTAATACGATGTCAATTTCTTCGTCCTTCCCCATCACTTCAAGACAGCCCATGCCATTTTCTGCAGTCAGCACCTTCATGCCTTCTTTTTCTAAGGCATTTTTTGTAGCATAAATATTCCGGTGATCATCATCTACTACAAGAACTTTTTTATTATAAAGAACTGAAAACGGATTCTTCTGCTCTTGTTCATCACCTTTATCACCTGATGCGGACTCCTCCTTAAGGGGCCTTAGATCTAATTCAACTGCAGAAGCTGCTTCATTGTTCAGCTTTTCTTTGGCCTTTTCCGGCACCCCTTCAGGGAGGCTTGGTATCAATAAGGTAAAGGAGCTTCCCAATCCTTCCTTGCTTTCTACTTTACATACCCCTCCGAGAAGAGCGGCAAACTCTTTTGTTATGGAAAGTCCGAGTCCTGTTCCTCCATATTTCCGCATTGTCGCACCATCTACCTGCTGAAACGCCTGGAAGATTTCCTCATATTTATCGGGCGGAATGCCAATGCCTGTATCGGAGACAACCACTTTTAGCCATGCATCAGAGATCCCCGCTTGAGGCAGTTGGGCAAGATCCTCTTCTCCCGCCCTATTGAACCTGAGTGATACAGAACCCTTTTCTGTAAATTTAAAAGCATTTGACAGCAGATTTTTGATCATTTGCTTCAACCGCTGTTCATCTGTAAAAATGACTTCAGGCGTATTTTCATCAGCTGTAACTGTGAAATTAAGCTCTTTCTGTTTGGCGATAGGAATAAAGTTTCGATCAATGAGACTTGCAAACTCAGAAATAACAACCTTCTCAAAAATAATTTCAAGCTTACCAACTTCGACCTTTGATAGATCTAGAATATCATTGATCAAATTGAGCAAATCTTGCCCTGAAGAGTGAATCATCTTTGTAAATTCGATTTGCTCCTCGCTTAGACCATGATTCGGATCATCTGACAGCATCTCCGAAAGCAACAAGATACTATTCAGTGGTGTCCGAAGCTCATGAGACATATTTGCAAGAAATTCTGTCTTATATTTTGAGCTTTGGATCAGCTCTTTGGCCTTTTCCTCGAGAGCCTCCTTCGCTGCTTTAAGCTCTTCTGACTTTAGCTCAGCATCATTTGTTCTTTCTTCCAGCTGTTCATTAATCATGCGGAGCTCTTCAGCTTGTGTCTGCAATTCTTCTGATTGGGATTGCAATTCTTCTGATTGAGTCTGCAGCTCTTCTGACTGCATCTGGAGTTCCTCAGTTTTAGCTTGTGATTCCTCTAATAAATGGGCGATTTCCATTCTTCCTAATATATTTGTAACAGCAATGCCCAGTGTATCTAAGACCTCTTCCAAAAGCTTAGTCTGTACAGGGGTAAATGGTTCCAGACTGGCTAATTCTATTACTGCACTTACATCGTCTTTCATCAACACAGGCGCCATCAGTATGCTCTTTGGTTTGATATGGCCAAGTCCTGTTGAGATCACATGATATTCTTCTGGAACATCATTCAGAATAAAAATCTTCTTATCTTTGGCACATTGGCCGACAAGTCCCTCGCCAAGTTCGAAGATATCTCTTCCCGCCTCTCCTGTCTCATTAGCATAAGAGGCAGTCTTTTTAAAAATAGTTCTTCCTTCAAATTGTTCTTTCAAATAAAAGACACCCAAGCTTGCCTTCGTCACATAGGCAAGCTTATAAATAAAGTCTTTAGCAAGCCCATCAATTTCTACATGCTGGCTGTATAAATGAACAATATCTGCTGAATGTGACTGAATCCAATTCTGCTCTGAAATCTCAGCCATATATTCTGTCTCTTTTTCAACATAAGTTTCAATGGACGCAGCCATGGAATTAAAGGCTTTGGCAATATTGCCAAACTCATCCTCCGTCTTCACATCCAGCCTTGGCAGATCTAAAAGATCTTTTCCGTAATCAATTTTCTTTAATCCGTTTGTAATGGAGTAGATGCTTCTGCTTGTATCACGGATCAGCCACAGTGTCACACTCACAATTAATAATAGCGCAATGCAGACCGCCGCAATGAGCAGGATCACCAAATTGGCATGTGTATCCCTTGCCCTTTGCAGAGATTCATCCATCAATGATTCCTGATGTTTGATGAATTCTTCTAAATAAATTAATAATTGATCACGATTCGGCCTTTCCGCATCGTACAGAGGCCTTAATTCTTCTTTATCGCTAGTGGAAAGTTTGCTGAGAAATTCCCGCTCCATTTTATTATAGGAGGCGTAAGAATTCTCCACCTGTCTTAATAGCTGTCTCCCTTTGTCTGTAGTGACCGTTTTTTCCAGTTCAAGAAAACTTAGCTGTATCTGTTCTTCGTTTCCCTTAAGCGATTGTGTAATATATTCAGGCTGAACTTCCTCATTTATAATTAATATTCTAAGCAGCTGGCGGTCTGTTACATCAAAAATCCGTCTTATTTCAGAAGCCTGATTTACTTTATAGTAACGGTCCTTTACGAATTCAATCATATTAGCTTTCATAATCCCAGACATATATAATATAACGCTCATGAGCAGAAGCATAAAGAACACAGTCAGCCCAAGTCCAAGGAATTGCTTCCTCTTAAAAGTCACCCAATCGCCCCCCTTCTTCTTTTTCTCGCAGATTTTAGCTTTGCAGCATCAGACATATTGAATATCTGTCTTTTGATTCGTCATCCATTCCTGCTGACGGAGCCTGATTTGGAAAAGGGTAAGCGGGTCACGGTAATTTTCTGGATTGGTTCTAATTTCCTTCAATGCATTCTCGTTTTGCTCAATTTCTTTTTCTGATTCCTTTACAGCTTCTACCAGGGCCTCCAGCGGCTGGCTAAAGAACATGCTTACATCTCTGTCTATGGCTCTTTCGAATAATTCGAATGGCCTAAAGACTTGTTCAGCCACCACTTCAGCTACCCCGCTATAATCCTCATTTTCTATAAACTGTTTATATTTTTTATAAAGCATCGTTTGATTTTGCCTCATTCCCCCTAAGAGTTTCCCTGCACTTTTTAATAAAAATTGTGCTGGAGAAAAATGAAGAAGAATATTTATCTTATCAATTTCTATTCCTCCTCTTGTCATCCGATCGACATCCCTCCGCCAATCATCAAGCACCCTAAAATCACAGGCAAGGACTAATCTCTCCCTTTTATATAGTTCGTTGAATCCTGCACCCAGCTCATCTAAGAAGCGCTGACTTTCATCAAATTCCTTCTCTGCCTCCATCATCCAGTGATGAATACCGTTTTGAATTCTTGGGGACACAGATTCTTGCAGGTGATTTTGAATTCGTCTGTTCATTTCTTCATTGAGTTTGGCATCAAGGCTGCTAAAGTCGCTGTTCTCTGTAATCAAATCAGAACAGCCCTTAAGGACAGCAG
>Ga0182742_1001256_pt1 | contig 33496 bp, 25 predicted proteins | sample eDN5th37CBELigMG_FD_128880 | JGI IMG/M metagenome (GOLD analysis project Ga0182742, IMG submission 128880) | Enriched Miracle-Growth compost microbial communities from Emeryville, California, USA - eDNA 5th pass 37_C BE-Lig MG (version 2)... ... | reverse complement strand
GAGCGAACCTGCGTCACCGAACGCTGGCGCGAATGGGTGCCGGGCTGGGGCTGGCAGGTGCATCGGCGAACGATGTGCCACTAACCTGACAGGCGAGAAGAGGTCCGCACCCTGCGGATCTCTTCTCATCCGCTATCTGAAGCGGTCGCACGGACCAAACACTGGGTTGGATGAAGGAAGGCACGCAATGACGAAGCAAACCCGCTTTAACGTTGGCTATGCGATCGCCGCGTTCCTAGGCGTCCTCGTTATTCAGTATTTTATCGCCAGTACCCAACAGATCGCAGCCATTCCCTACAGCCAGTTCCAGGAGCTTCTACGCAGCGGCAAGGTTGCGGAGATCGGGGTTTCCGACCGCTTCATTCAAGGCCGACTGAAGGAACCTCTCCCAAGCGGCCAGACATTGTTCGCCACGACACGCGTGGACCCGGATTTCGCCCGGGAGCTGGAGCAATACGGGACCACCTATACCGGTCAGATCGAAAGCACGTTGTTGCGTGACGTCCTCTCCTGGGTTCTGCCCGTCATCGTCTTTCTCGGATTATGGAGCTATCTGGCCAAGCGTTTTGCTGACAGCACGGGTCTCGGCGGCGGGCTGATGCAGATCGGCAAGAGCAAGGCCAAGGTCTATGTCGAAACCGATACGGGCGTAAAGTTCGACGACGTAGCCGGCGTCGACGAGGCTAAGGACGAGTTGAAGGAGATCGTCGAGTTCCTGAGAAACCCGGTCGAGTACAGCCGCCTCGGCGGCCGCATGCCCAAAGGCGTTCTGCTCGTCGGCCCGCCCGGTACCGGTAAGACCCTGTTGGCGAAGGCCGTCGCCGGCGAGGCTAAGGTGCCGTTCTTCTCGATCTCGGGCTCCGAGTTCGTCGAGATGTTCGTGGGCGTCGGGGCGGCGCGCGTGCGCGACCTGTTCAGCCAAGCCCGCGAGAAGGCACCGGCCATCATTTTCATCGACGAGCTCGACGCCCTTGGCCGCGCTCGCGGCATCGGCGGACTAGCCGGAGGCCATGACGAGAAGGAACAGACGCTAAACCAGTTGCTTGTCGAACTCGATGGCTTTGATTCACGCACAGGGCTGGTGCTGCTCGCCGCCACCAACCGGCCGGAGATCCTCGATCCGGCCCTGCTACGCGCCGGTCGCTTCGATCGTCAGGTATTGGTGGACCGGCCCGACAAAAAGGGGCGCGTGCAAATCCTTCAGGTCCACATGCGCAAGGCGAAACTCGCTCCCGACGCCGATCCCGAGAAGGTGGCAGCCCTTACGCCGGGATTTACCGGCGCGGATCTGGCCAACTTGGTCAACGAGGCGGCCTTGCTCGCGACGCGGCGCGGAGCCGATGCGGTGACCATGGCCGACTTCAACAACGCGATCGAGCGCATCGTAGCAGGTCTGGAGAAGCGCAACCGCCTCCTGAACCCGAAGGAACGCGAGGTCGTGGCCTATCATGAGATGGGACACGCCCTCGTCGCGCTGGCGCTGCCCGGCATCGATCCGGTACACAAGGTCTCGATCATCCCCCGCGGCGTCGGCGCCCTGGGCTACACGATTCAGCGGCCGACCGAGGACCGCTTCCTGATGACCAAGGAGGAGCTGGAGAACAAGATGGCGGTGCTGTTGGGAGGGAGGGCCGCCGAGCTGATCGTGTTCGGCCACCTATCCACCGGAGCGGCGGACGATCTGGCCCGCGTGACCGACATCGCCCGTTCCATGGTGACGCGCTATGGCATGTCGGAGAGACTGGGGAACGTCGCATTGGAGAAGGATGAGCGCTCATTCCTGAGCCCCGATCCGCTCGGCACAGGTGGGCGCAATCGCTCCTATTCGGATGAGACGGCGACCGTGATCGACGATGAGGTTCGAATAACGGTGGACCGGGTCTTCGAGCGGACCGTCGCGCTCCTGCGCGAGCGGCGGGATCTTCTGGAGCGAACCGCCCGGCGCCTCCTGGAGAAGGAAACCCTCGACGAGGCAGAATTGCAACAATTAGTCGGGTCCGGCCAGGTATCCGCAATCGAGCACGCCGCGAAATGATGCAGGCCGCGTCAAATCCCCCCGCATTGTGACCAGCTTCGCACCGCACTGACTGTAACGGGATTGCCAGGACGGGAGACCCGGCACGAGCCGTCCTCCCGCCCTGCTTATCAGATCGAGCTGGCCCTTGAGTGTCTGGCCTATTCCGCAGCCACGCGATAGACGCTGCCGCGATCAGCCCGCGCCGGTATGCTCGGAGCGCCTCGATCGAGGCGGCGGCGAGGCCGCGCCATTCCATACCAAGCCAGATGCTTGTCGACCCGCCTGGCCTTGTCCTCACGCAACTCGCGCTTGGTCCGCCGCAGCTGCTTGGCGACCTTCTCAAGGGCAAATCTGAAGGCACCATAGATATCGGAGTTCTGGGCCTCGCCGCTCATCATCTTGAGCGAGCCCATCTGGACGTTGACCGTGCATCGGTACATGGAACCCTCACGGTTGAAGTACACGGTTGCAGCGTTCAGATGCCCGAAATACTTGCTCGCCATCTGCAGGATGCTTGTTCGGACGTAGCGGGGGAGCACCTCTCCAAGATCGATGGTCGAGCTCTGCACCAGAATGGCGCGATCCACACCTTGCAGCTTCATTCATTCCTCCATCGGGTGAAGGTTCGTACACGATACATTATGGATATGAGAATCTTTCAGCGAATCCGCAAGCGTCTGCCGGTGCCACGGAGAGAGCGCTTCAGCCTCCTGGCTGCATCTTCTTGGAGGATCTCCAGTGGATGTCCTGAACGTCCACCGGGGCGGAGCTGAGTGTCAAAGCCGAGAGCCAGATCGTATTATTTATAGGCGATCGCCGCACTGGCTGGCCCGGCAAGATGGAGCACCTCACAGCGCTTGAACCCTGCCTCCAGACACCAGCTTCTGAAGTCCGCACCGGTAAAATCAAACGCGTCGCCGAACTCGATGAGCATGTTGAGCGACATCAGGAGACCAAACGCATTATGCCGACGCTCGTCATCGATCAGATTTTCGATGGCCACGAAGGCACCTCCCTCGGGAAGCGCCTCGTAGGCTTTGGCAATCAGCATCTTCTTCCGTTCCAGATTCCAGTCGTGCAGAATCATCCCCATTGTGACGAGGTCCGCCTGCGGGAAGTCATCGACGAAGAAGTCGATTGTACCGGCTTGGACCCGATCCTGAAGATCCGCCTGCTGGATATGGCGCTTGGCAATCGGCTCGACAGCGGGAAGGTCGAGAGAGCGGCATTGCATATGGGGATGCTCGCGTGCCACGATGCAGGATAGCTGGGCCGTAGCGCCGCCGATGTCGATCATTGTCTTATAGGGAGTGAAATCGAACGTTCGGGCGAGTGTCTTGAAATTCATCAGCGACACACCGGACATCGCGTTCATGAACTGCTCCATGCGAGCCGGTTCCGCATAGAGCTCGTCGAAGAGAGGCTTGCCGGTGTGCTTGATCTCGTTCTGCGGTTTGCCTGTCCTCAGCGCTTCAGTCAGGTCAGTCCAGAAAGGATAGAGCCGCGCATTTGCCATCTCCAGGATACCACCCACATAGGTTGGGCTCTCCTTGTCGAGAAACGCCGCTGTTTCCGGAGTATTCTTATACTGGGCCTGCGAACCGTCGCCGGTGCGCTCAAGCATCCCAATTGCCACCAACGCATCGAGAAAATCATCGGTCGCTCGCGGATGGAGCTTCATGCTGCGCTCAATCTCGACACTCGTCTTTGAACCCTTGGCGAGCAAGCTGAACAATCCCAGTTCAACGGCGCTGAGAAGGAGCTTGGAAGGCCAGAAGCCCATGCCGATCTCAAGAATACGGGCGGGCGTCACATCAGTCATGAATCAAACCTCGAGAATCATTCGGGCTCATGAGAGGCGTCAGAAGGCCTATGAGGCATTTCGGCCAATCGCGCCGTGCCGTTGCGCACTCAGGGGGATGATCCCGCAGGTCTGATGTAGGCGGGTCTTAAGGCACTGGATGCGCGAGCTAAACCTGAAGCCTTCAGGGACTAACGGGTAGCCATCCGGCAACGCAGCGGTAATTTACACTATACAACATATCTTTTTGATGTGGTAGCCTACCCTTAACTGATAGCTTTATTTGCCACTCGTCAAAAAAGTATCATTGTGAATTGCGAAACGTGCTGGCACTCGCTCGCAGCGAAGACTACCGTAAGGTTTAAATGAGAGCTGGAGCCAATACAGCCGACTGGGATTGAGAGGCGCCTCAGACGCCTGCGCCCGCCCTGGAGGAAACGGAGATGGAGCCAGATCTCGAAGTCGTCCAGATTAGGCCTGGCGAGTCATTTGCTGCCTGGTCGCATGGATATCCCTATCGGACGGTACGATGGCACTTTCATCCCGAATATGAACTCCATTTAGTTGTCGCCACGTCTGGACGCTATTTCGTCGGCGATTTCATTGGTGAGTTCAAGCCCGGCAACTTGGTCCTGACCGGCCCGAACCTTCCGCACAATTGGGTCAGTGATATTCCGAAGGACACGAGCGTTCCCCTGCGCTGCCGCATCATACAGTTCAGCGAGGAGTTCATCCGCGGCGCCTTAATGACTTTTCCGGAAATGACCGCCTTAACGCCCGTGCTGGAAGCATCCAGACGGGGAGTACTGTTCAACGAGGTGACTAGTCGCGAGATAGTGCCATTCATGGAAGAATTGATGCAGGCGCAGGGCATACGCCGCATTGAGCTATTCATGCTGATTGCTGGCTTGCTGAGCCGAGCAACGGGGTCTCGAATGCTTGCCAGCGCCGGCTACCTGCCCGATCCGCCCGGTTACATGTCGATGGGCATCAACAAGGCTCTGGCCTTTATCCGCGAGAACCTGACACGGCCTTTCGCTGAGGCTGATCTCGCAGCAATAGCCGGACAGTCGACCAGCGCTTTCTCACGCGCATTCCGCCAGCACACCGGCATGTCGCTCGTGCAATATGTTAAGCGTCTGCGTATCAACCTCGCCTGCCAGATCCTCATGAGCGACGAGCAGGCATCGATCACCAGTATCTGCTACGAAGTCGGCTACAACAATCTATCCAACTTCAACCGGCAGTTCCTCGCCGAGAAGGGTATGACGCCCTCCCGATTCCGGCGACTCGTGCTCGACAATATAAACACGGCCATGGTCAGAAATGGAGGATCCAGCAAAGAACAAATCAGCCAGCGCCAGCTGATCCGAGAACCTGCGTACCTTCAAGCAGCAGATAGCATACTGCTCTGAAAACCGCAGATACAAAGCCACGATGGGATAACCCAAGTCCTGACGATGGGAACGGAACATCTTCAGCCTCAAGGGTCATTCAGATCAAATGCAAAATTAGGCAAGAGGGAGAGAACGAAATGCCGAAGACTTCATGGAGATTCGTTAGCCTAGCGGCTTTGACCTTACCGCTCCTCGCAGGCAGTGCCGTGGCCCAGGATGCGAAGATTTCAAACGCCACTGTCGCATTCCTCATGCCGGATCAGGCATCAACACGCTACGAGGAGCACGACTATCCCGGCTTCAAGACCGAGATGGAGAAGCTCTGCCCGACCTGCAAGGTCATCTATCAGAATGCCGATGCCAACGTGTCGCGCCAGCAACAGCAGTTCAACTCGGCGATTTCACAGGGTGCGAAGGTCATCGTGCTCGATCCTGTCGACTCGACCGCAGCCGCTTCGTTGGTGAAGCAGGCACAGAGTCAAGGCATCAAGGTGATCGCCTATGACAGGCCTGTACCGGATGCAAAGGCCGACTTCTATGTATCCTTCGACAATCAGGCCATTGGCAAAGCCATCGCGGATTCGTTGGTACAGCACATGAAGAAGTCCGGCGTGACCGCAGCAAGTGGCACAGGCATCCTGCAAATCAACGGTTCACCGACAGACGCAGCTGCCGGTCTCATCAAGAAGGGCATCCACGAAGGACTGGACAACAGCGGCTACCCGATTCTTGCCGAATACGATACGCCGGATTGGGCTCCCCCAAAGGCACAGCAATGGGCCAGCGGCCAGATTACCCGTTTTGGTAAGAATATCCTGGGCGTCGTGGCTGCCAATGATGGAACCGGCGGCGGCGCAATTGCCGCCTTCAAGGCCGCAGGCGTCAATCCGGTCCCACCCGTCACCGGTAACGATGCTACGATCGCTGCCCTGCAGCTCATCATCGCGGGGGATCAGTACAACACCATCTCCAAGCCGAGCGAGATCGTGGCGGCGGCAGCTGCCAACGTAGCCGTCCAACTCCTGGCCGGTGAAACGCCGAGAGCCGAGACTACGCTTTTCAACACGCCGTCACAGCTGTTCGTCCCGGCAGTGGTTACGGCAGAGAATCTGAAGGCCGAGATCATCGACAAGAAGATCGCAACGGCCGATCAGCTCTGCTCCGGCCGTTACGCCGAAGGCTGCAAGAAATTGGGCATTACCAATTAATCCGTCAAATTCGTCCGGCTGCCATCAGGCGGCCGGACATGCGCATGCTGTGGGAGAGTACCATTGAGGCACACCAAATGACGAACCTCAATGAAGCGCGCGACAACGAGCGTGAGCGGGTGCTCACTCTGCGTGGCATATCGAAGAATTTCGGCGCAGTATCCGCCTTGACGAATATCGATCTCGACGTACATGCCGGCGAGGTTGTGGCGCTGGTCGGCGACAACGGCGCCGGCAAGTCCACGCTGGTCAAGATCTTGGCCGGCGTGCATCAGCCGAGTTCAGGATCTATCACTTTCCGCGGAAAGCTGGTGACGCTGGACGATCCGAGCACAGCCTTAGGCCTCGGCATTGCGACAGTGTTTCAGGATCTGGCGTTGTGCGAGAATCTCGATGTGGTCGCCAATATCTTTCTTGGCAGGGAACTTAATCCCTTCCGCCTTGACGAGGTCTCGATGGAGGTCAAGGCTTGGACTCTCCTCAACGAATTGTCTGCCCGTATTCCAAGTGTGCGAGAGCCGGTAGCTTCACTCTCCGGAGGACAGCGCCAGACCGTCGCCATCGCTCGTTCGCTGCTGCTAGAGCCCAAACTCATCCTTCTTGACGAGCCGACGGCTGCCCTTGGCGTCGCCCAGACGGCGGAAGTCCTTGATCTCATCGAGCGCGTACGCGACCGCGGCCTCGGCGTCATCATGGTCAGCCACAATATGGAAGATGTACGTGCGGTTGCGGACCGCATCGTCGTGCTCAGGCTGGGCCGGAACAACGGATTCTTCGCTCCGGACGCATCCAATCAGGAGCTGGTCAGCGCCATCACGGGAGCAGCCGATAATTCGGTTTCCCGCCGTGCCAGCCGGCGCCAGACCCAAGGCGGACAAATTCAGGACCAGCAGGCCCGCCGCCCGGAGGCGAGGCGATGACCAAGAGCATGGACCGAGATCCGCAGGTTGCCCCGATGCTCGACCGCAGGGACGAACGTGTCAGGCATGCCGAAGGGTTTAGTGCCTCGATCCGCGCCTTCCTGGACAGGATCCGGTCAGGCGACCTCGGTTCTCTTCCCGTCATTGTCGGCCTTGTGATCATCTGGACGGTGTTCCAGAGCCTCAACCCGGTTTTTCTCGCACCGAACAATCTCGTCAATCTTCTGTTCGACTGCTCGACCGTCGGTGTGATCGCGCTTGGCATCGTTTGCATTCTGATCGTCGGCGAGATCGATCTTTCGGTTGGCTCCGTCAGCGGTTTTGCATCCGCACTGGTGGGCGTTCTATGGGTCAACCAGGGCTGGCCGGTCGTGGCTGCAATCCTGGCAGCGATCGCTTTCGGTGCGCTGATCGGCGCGATTTATGCTTTCCTGTTCAATCGCTTCGGCATGCCGAGTTTCGTATCGACGCTGGCCGGACTTCTGTCGGTCCTAGGCCTCCAGCTATACCTCCTCGGCTCGACCGGTTCGATTAACCTCCCGTATGAATCTCCCCTGGTCAATTTCGGCCAGCTGCTCGTCATGCCCGATGTGGTCTCGTACATACTTGCGACACTACCCGGAATCGTGCTCTTCGTGCTCGAGTTCCGAACTGCGGCTCGCCGTCGCGCGGCTGGACTGTCTTCGTCCCCTCTCGGCAAGCTGCTTGCGCGCGCCGCGATTCTCATCGTATTTCTGGAATTCATCGTCTACTACCTCAATCTCGACCGAGGGATTCCCTGGATGTTTGGCCTATTCGTCGGCCTTGTGGTGGCGATGAACTATGCCTTGACCCGAACCAAGTGGGGCCGCTCGATGATAGCCGTGGGCGGGAGCCGCGAGGCCGCACGCCGGGCCGGCATCGATGTCCGCTTCATCTACATGACGGCCTTCATGCTGTGTTCCGCGCTGGCTGCCACCGGGGGAATTCTATCGGCCGCGCGCTTGGCTTCCGCCAGTCAGCAGGCCGGAACAGGTGACGTCAATCTCAATGCTATCGCAGCTGCCGTGATTGGCGGGACCAGCCTGTTCGGCGGACGAGGCAGCGCCTACTCCGCCCTGCTCGGCATCATCGTCATCCAATCGATTGCCAGCGGTCTGACGCTGCTCGATCTCTCGTCATCGCTTAGGTACATGATTACCGGCGCCGTGCTTGCCATTGCCGTCATCGTCGACTCGCTGGCGCGTCGCTCACGCGTTTCACACGGCCGGGCCTGAACCAATCGATTCAAGGGAAACTAACATGGGCGAAAAGCTATCTGGGAAAGTCGCCGCCATCACAGGAGCCGCCTCCGGCATTGGCCTTGAGTGCGCCAGGATCATGCTTGCCGAGGGTGCGCGGGTTGTTCTGGTCGACCGTGATGAGGAAGCGTTGAGAGCCGTCTGTGGCGATCTCGGAGCGCAGGCAACCCCTCTGCGTGTGGACGTGACCGATCCGGAGAGCGTCGCCCGGATGATGCCGCAGGTTCTTGAGCAGGCCGGACAGCTCGATATCTTCCATGCGAACGCTGGTTCCTATATTGGCGGCGAGATCCTGGAAGGTGATCCCGATTCCTGGGACCGCATGCTGAACCTCAACATCAACGCCGTCTTTCGGTCCGTTCATGCCGTTCTGCCGCATATGGTCGAGCGCAAAACCGGCGACATCATCGTGACAAGCTCGATCGCCGGCCTCGTTCCTGTCGTCTGGGAGCCGATCTACACCGCCTCGAAGCACGCGATTCAGGCATTCGTGCATACGGTTCGGCGGCAGGTCGCGAAATACGGGCTGCGCGTCGGCGCTGTAGCACCAGGCCCGGTAGTCACAGCCTTGATCAAGGATTGGCCCAAGGAGAAACTTGAGGCCGAGCTGGCGGCAGGCGGCCTCATGCAGCCTGTGGAGGTTGCCGAGGCTGTCCTGTTCATGCTGACGCGACCACGCAATGTCACCATCAGAGATCTCGTGATCCTGCCGCAAAGCAACGATCTATAAGTCCTTCCAATTACCCCAGCCACACAGGAGCGAGCTTCTCGCCTCGTCAGATAAGAAGGCCGGGCCCGTCTTGGTTCATTCTCTGCACGGTCATTTCTCTGTCAGAGCCGCGCGACGACTTCGGCGACCGCAGTTCCAAGTCTGCGATGCGCCTCCGCCTCGAAGTGGATTCCGTCCACTGGGCTCACTTCGATCACCGACCCGGCATCGAGAAACTCTACTCCCCTAGCCTGGGCGAGCGACGCATAAAGCTTGCGGAGTTGGAGCGATACTTCGCGCGCGCCGCTGAACTCGGGCCGGATTGGCCCCTGCTCCAGCACAGGTGGAGGGCAGATCAGCAGAATACGAAACCCGCTGTGTCGCTCCTGCATCTCAAGGCTCATGGCGATGTCGAGGAGTCCGGCGATACCTGCCGTGATCTTCTCGGGCGTGGCGCCGAAGCGTGTCTTCGTGTCGTTCGTTCCGAGCATAATGGTCAGCGCGTCAATGGGACCATGGCTCTGAAGCGCGATCTTCAACCCGTTACGCCCATCCATGTGCGCGCCCATCACGGGATCCTGGAACTGCGCCGTCCGACCCGGCAGCCCCTCCTCCACGACCTCCCATCCGGGGAGCCGCGACGCGGCCACGCGCGGCCAACGCGTATCGGCACCAAAACGGCGATAGGCCTCCCCTCGTTTCACAATAGGTGGGGTCCCATGGGTGTTGCTGTCGCCGAAGCAGAGAAGCGTGCGCATCACGAAAGCCTCCGTCACAGATAGCATAACGCTAAAGCAACTTTTGGCGGAATGGACCTAGTGCAATGGCAATAAGGCGGTCCCATCGCGACCTCAGCCCGAGATACCGGCCCTGGCTCGCAACGCGATATCAGGACGATCCGTCGTAATCTGCCGAATGGGCTGATCGAGCCAGTGCCGGAGATCAGCCTCATCGTTCGGCACCCATGCACCAATTCGTTCAGCTCCGAAGACTCCGGAGAACTGCTGAAGCGTATGGATCAGCAAGGTTTTTTCGACGGCTACATAGATGCCGGGAATCACCTTGAGACGATCGATTGCCCTATCCAAACCTCCCAGCATCTCGGACGAACGCCGATCTATGGATGCGAGAACTGGAATTGTCGAATCCAGCACTCGAATGGTCTCAAGCACCTCCAGCATGAAGCAGGTCAGGATCGACCTCTTCTCGAGCCCGTGCCTGCGAACCGCTTCCAAGACCTTGGCCTCCATACCCGTGTAGGCAGTTCCCATCATATCGGTCTTCAGCTCGATGTGCAGTTCAAGCGAGCTTCCGCCGAGCACTTCCAGAACCTGGTCGAGGCTCGGGATGCTCTCAGTGCTGTCCCGCAGCGTCGTCATCTGGAGCTCTGCTAACGTCCGAGCGCCAACTGGCCCTATCCCGGCCGTCGTCCGCTCGAGCGTCGGATCGTGAATGACGGCAAGGTGACCATCCGATGTCATATGCACATCGAATTCTACGCCTTCGACACCGAGCTCCGCGAGCTTACGAAAGCCTTCCAGGCTGTTCTCGGGCCACAGATTCCGCGCCCCGCGATGACCGATAATCATGGCCATGAGAAGATCATCCTATTTGCTGCTGTCGACGAGGCCGCGCACGAACCACCGCTGCATGACGAGGACTACCAAGACTGGCGGGAGCATCGCCAGGAGCGCAGCGCTCATCGCCACGTTCCAGGCCGGCTCGGTATCAGAGCGTGGAATGAGGTGCTTCACCCCGATGACGGCCGTGGCCATATCCTTATCGGTCGTGAAAAGCAGGGGCCAGAGATACTGATTCCACCCGTAGAGAAACAGGATGATCGATAAGGCGATGATGTTCGAGCGCGAGAGTGGCAGCAGGATTGTCCAGAAAAAGCGCATGGCCGATGCCCCATCGAGCCGTGCCGCTTCGAGAAGCTCCTCAGGGACGGTGAGGAAGAATTGTCTGAACAGGAAAGTCGCGGATGCTGAGGCGATCAGCGGCAGAATGAGCCCCTGGTAAGTGTTCAGCATATTCCATTCGAGGGCGATTTCGATCCGGTTGCCAGAGATCCACTCCCAGAGCCCTTGGATGTTCAGGAGATCGATCAGCCACTGGATCGGCAAGGCGGCATTTGCAACCGCCTCGTAAGTGGGAACGATCCGCACCTCCACAGGCAGCATCAGCGATGTGAAGATTAGCCAAAAAGCCAGAATGCGGAACCGGAATCGGAAGTAGGTGATGGCGAAGGCGGACAGGAGAGAGATTGCCACCTTTCCGATCGTGATTCCCACCGCGACGATGAGCGAGTTCACGAGGAGCTGGCCAAAATCCACCTTCGTCCAGGCAGTCGCAATATTCTCCAGGAAATGTCCACCAGGGAGCCATGGCATCGGTACCTGCTGCACTTCCTCCATCGTCAGGGATCCGGCGATGAAGGCAAAGTAGAGCGGCATGCATACGAGGATTATTCCGCCGATCAGGATCAGGTGGCAAATTGCCGTAAGAATGGGTGAGCGTTCGACCATGATCAGATACTGTAATTGACTTTGCGTTCAATGTACTTGAACTGCAGCAGGGTCAGGAGAAGCGCGAACGCCATCAGGAGGACCGATTGGGCGGCTGATGACCCGAGGTCGAGATTGATGAAACCATCCTGATACACCTTATACACCAAGATGTTCGTGGCTCCGGCCGGGCCGCCGCGGGTGACCGCATCGATGATGGCGAAGGTTTCGAAGAATCCGTACACGAAGTTCATGGTCGTGAGGAAAAAGAGGGTCGGCCCGAGGAGTGGCAGCGCGATCTGGGCGAAGCGCCTGACAGGCCCTGCACCGTCCACCGCCGCGGCCTCCATCAGGGAACCCGGTATGGCGAGCAGACCCGCGACAAGGAAGATGTAGTCGTAACAGATGTGCTTCCATGACGCAGCGAGGACCACAAGCAGCATCGCGTCGGAGCCGTTTCGGTTCGGATCCCATGCAATGCCGAGCGATTTGATGAAGAACGCAATCGGTCCGACGGCCGGGTTGAAGAGGAAGGCCCACATGACGCCCGCGATGACGGGTGCGATTGCATAGGGCAGAAGGATCACACCCTTGTAGGCGGATTGGAAGCGCACCACCCGGTCGGTCGCGAAGGCGAGGACGAGCGCGACGACGATCGTCACGACATTTTGGGCGAGCGTGAACCAAATCGTGACCCAGACGGAGTTTCGGTAACTCTCACTCGCGAAAAGCGCAGTGAAATTGTCGAACCAGACGAAGTGAACCGTTGCACCGAACGGATCGGCCAGCAGAAATGCCTGAAAGAGCGCCCGAATGGAAGGGATGAAGAAAAAGAACAGCAGGATGAGGAGCTGCGGCAGGAGCAGCATGGCCGGAAGGCCGGCGGTTCGGAAGTGGGCGTGCTTCAGACCCGGTTCATGAGTGGTTGCGACCACGTCAGATCTCCGCTCGACAGATGGTGTAGCGGCACGGACCACATCTCGGATCCATGCCGCTTCAATTTCGTCAATACTTGCCTTTGTTGAGTCGCTCGTACTGGCGGAGGATCTCATTGCCCCGCTTCACGGCGTCGTCCATAGCCTGCTGGGCGTCCTTCTTGCCAGCGAACAGTGCCTCGACTTCCTCACGTTGAGCAAACATGGCCTGTGTGAAGTTGCCGAAATGGAATCCGAGCGAGTTCTCCGTCGGTGTGCCGCGGTTGAGCTGCTGGATGGCGATCTCGCGGGTTGGGCTTTCCTTATAATAGCCTTCCGCCTTCGCCATTTCGTACGCCTTGTTGGTGAGCGGAACATATCCCGACGCCTTGTGCCACCAGAGCTGGGTCTCCGGCTTCGCAAGATAATCGAAGAAGGCCGCGATCGCCTTTTCCTCCTCGGGCTTGTGGCCCTTTATCACCCAGAGAGCGGCTCCACCGATGGTGCTGTTCTTAGGCTGGTGCCCCTCCTCCCACGGCAGGAAGGTGGCATTCCAGGAGATCTTGCTGTTGCGCTCGATCCCACTATGCGCCGCGGTGGATGCGAAATAGGTGGCGCATTTTCCGGAGGTGAAGAGCTGTTCCGGGCTGAAGCCCTGGCCGGCAATCTGGAGCACGCCGTCGTCGAGCCATTTCTTCAGGCGGGCCACCTGCGGTACCACCAGCGTCTTGTTGTAGACGAACTCCGTGTCGAGCCCGTTGTAGCCATTCGCCTTGGTGGCATAGGGTTGGTCGTTGACCGCGCTGTAGTTCTCGATGAGGCTCCAGTGATAATCCGTCGCGAGCGCCGTGCCACATTCGGCGGCGCCGGACTTCTTGATGGCGTAGAGCTGCTTTTCGAACTCGCCCCAGGTTTCCGCCGGCTTGTCGAAGCCGGCTTTCTGGAACTGCTCCTTATTGTAGAACAGGATGGGGGACGAGGAATTGAAAGGCATCGCCGCGAGCTTGCCCTTGTAGGAATAGAACCCGGCGACCGGCTTGATGAAATCGGACCAATCGACCTTGTAGCCGGTCTTGTCCATGAGGTCCTGCACGGGAACGATGGCGTCCGAGAGTAGCATCGTCATGAAGCCGCGCTCATAGATCTGGACGATGTGGGGCGGGCGCTTGGCGCGGTAGGCAGCGATGGTGCTGTTGATCACCTCGTCATAATTGCCCTTGTTGATCGCGACGACTTTGTACTGGTCATTGGACTCGTTGAACTTCTTGACCAACTCCTCCACGCGCTCGCCGTTGACGCCATTCATGGCATGCCACCATTGCACCTCGACAGGTGCGGCCCAGGCGGCAGTTCCCGACATGATCAGTGCCAGCACCCCGGAGACGAGGCTTGGCGTTGACGAAGAAATTTTCATTTCGTTTTCCTCCCTTTCGATTCTTGCCTTTGGTCTCAGGCGGTTGCGACGCGCCTCCCCTGCCCTTTCGAGCGTCGCCCCCAGAAGCCGTCATCGGCCATGAGGGCGGCGACACCCCTGTCGAGCCATCCGAGATCGTCGAGAAGATCCAAGATGGTGAAGCGCCGACGGATCAGCCGCGCGCGGCGATATTCCGCGGCCAGCGTCGCCAGAGATACGCCTAGATCGGCGGGATGCGCCGGCGCACCCGCTTGCCTGAGCCAACTTTCCATTTGATCCGGTGGGATGCAGAAGCGACGCAGTTCGTCACGCAAAGCGGGCCAGTTCGCCGCAAGGGTTGCAAGGCGCTCGTCCCGGCGTGCCGCCTGCTCCAGCTTCGCGCGCATCTCCGTGCGCGCACTATCGGCGATATGCGGTTCCCGGAAGGCGGAGCGGATCTCGGCTTCGATCTGTTCGGGTGAGGATGCGGCACCCTTGGCCTGAGCGATCGCGGCCTCGTCGATGTCTTGCGACAGGAACCATTCGTAGAGGGCAAGGATCGCCACTGTGCCGATTCCCACACAGGCGCCATGCGCGGCTGGCTCGCCCTGATGAGTCAGGCGCTCCATCTCCCAGACGTGGGAGATCAGATGCTCGGCTCCGCTCGCCGGCCGGGAATTGCCATGGGCCTGCATGGCAAAGCCGGAGACGAGGAGGCCGTTCACGAGATCGCCCAGCGCAGCAGGATCGCCGCGACCGACCTCGCCGGGACGCGACAGCCAGCCGCGAACATTGTCCTGCACCAGAGCGAAAGGTTCGGAACTGATGGGCTCCTCGCCGAGGAAGTCAGCAAGTTTCCAGTCGGCGCCGGCAACGATCTTTCCGGCGAGATCACCGTATCCCCAGCCTGCCATGCCCCCTGGTGCCCGGGCGATCACATTCAGATCTGCTACGATGCTGACCGGTGGCGCACAGCCGAGCGTTCGCTTGAAGCCATCGTCGAGCAAGGCGGCGCCCGACGCGGCGTAGCCGTCCATTGAGGCGGCCGTCGCAACACACCCATAGGGTGTACCGGCGAGCTCGGCCGCATATTTCGTGAGATCGTTGATGACGCCCGATCCGACCGCGACCGGAAGCGCTTCCCGCTCCCGGATCACGCCGGCAATGTCCCGCGCAATGCTGGCATGCGGCTTCACGCGCGGCGCAACCTCGAGAACGATCGGCGCAGAAGGAGACAAACCAGCCTGCGACAGAAGCGCGAGCGCATCCCGTCCCGCGGCCTCCATCGTGTTCGGGTCGGCGACGATCAGCGGCGGCCGATCCCCGGCGGCTCGCACAGCGTCGGGCAGCGCAGCAAGTGCCGAAGGAGCGACGAACACATGGCGCGTTGTTGTTGCCCTGCGTACCGCTTCGTTGAGAACCTGCGCCTGATGTGCCATCGACCCCTCACTGGCGATACATTTGAATATTCTGTATTACATTTGTATGACACTGGCAACGGTGTCTTCCCTGTTCTCATTGGAAGGGTTTTTCGGATAATGGGCTCGATATTTTGTTGCGATGCAGCGAGCGTCTTCGCATGATAGGCGCAGGTTTCCGTATCCGTATCGCCTCCTCTCTCCTGGTCCCATGATGAACTCGGCACACAGCTCCGTCGAAGCGCGAATCGCCTGGCTCTACTTCATGGAGGGCATGACGCAGGCCGACATCGCGGAGAAACTCGGGATGACCCGGCTTCGCGTTAACCGGATGCTCGTGGAGGCCCGCACCAGCGGCCTCGTCAGCATTACTCTCAACTCGCGCTTCGCCACCTGCGTCGAGCTTGAGCAGATCCTTATTCGGGAATTCGGACTGAAGGATGCAGTCATCATCCCTACTCCCGCCAATTCTGATCTTGTCCCGGTCCTGCTCGGACAGGCGACGGGCGAGTATCTCTCGAACGTCCTCGAGATGAGCCCTGTGAAGGGCCTCGGTCTGGGCTGGGGCGCTACCCTGCGCGAGACCATCCGCAACATCCACGCGGCTCGCTATCCAGATTTATGCGTCAACTCCATGATGGGAGGTCTGACCCGTGGCCTCGAACTTAATACATTCGAGACTGCGAGCAGCCTCGCGAACCGTCTGAACGCACAATGCCAGTACTTGGCGGCCCCCATCTACGCGGGCAGCCCCGAATCCCGAGACATCATCCTCTCGCAGGATGTGTTTCGGGAGGCATTCGAGAGGATTTCAGCGAATGACGTCGCGGTGCTCAGCATCGGTGATCTTTCCCCTCGCTCTCTGCTGATCCGTTACGGTCTGCCGCGGGACGTGACAACGGACGAGTTGGTAGATCTCGGCGCCGTCGGCGATATCCTGGGGCAGTTCTACGATGCAGACGGCCGGCTCATCGACCATCCATTGAACCTTCGCGCCATCGCGTTGCCGCTCGGCGAACTCTCCGGCATTCCAACTGTCGTTCTCGCATCCGGCGGGCAGAACAAGATTCCTGCCATCGCGGCAGCCCTGAAGGCCCGCCTCGGTTCGGTGATCATCTGCGACGAGGACACAGCCAGGGCCGCCCGCGATCTGGCCCTTACCGAAAGAACAGCCGAGAAGTCCCGGCCGCTTAGACGCAGCAACCGCCAGTAATCAGTTCTCGGGATGCGGCAAAATCCAAACCTGCGAGCATGGCCATCCAATCGAAATTCTCCGCCGCGCTCTCGGAGGGTTTAGGCGCAACCGGAAGCTTCAGTCCTCGGCCGATCTCGCGCGCCTTGATGCCGCCTACGACCGCTTGAGCGACGGCCATCGATATGAAACGGAGCATCGACCGAATGCCGATCAGCTTGCACCTCGATCCATCCTGAAATTTTGAGTGGAAGCGTCACTCGAGCCGCACAGATACGCTATCTGTGGCTCCTCTAGCATCAATAACAGAGACACGGACGAAACCAGCTCCATCCGGTTGCCAAAATGCTTCGCGTCGCAGGGTGCTGATCTCTACAGGGGCGCCGTCCACCATCCAGGTTAGAGGCGGAACTCCGCCCGATGCCTTGAGAACCAAGCTGCCCTTCTCGTCCGCTGGCTGGGAGAGGCCAAGATCGACCCGTGATCCATCAAGTGGAAACGCGATCTTGAGAGGCGCTTGGACGGTCGAGGCGATCGTCTTCGGTACATCCTGCCGGATATGGCGGAGCGGCGGCGGCAGGGTCACGGTGCTGGCCTGCAGAACGAAGGGCGGCATCGGCAGAGCTTCCGGCTCGATGCCCAGACGACTATAGGCATCGAACAGGATCGGAGCGGCCACGAGGCGGCCAATGAGACCCGGTACCGCCGTCCCGTCAGGCCGTCCCACCCAAACTCCAACGGTCAAACGTCGGTCATAGCCGACCGCCCATGCGTCGCGGTACCCGTAAGATGTCCCGGTCTTGAAAGCGATCCGTCCGGCCAATGCGTTGTCCGGCGGCGGCGCGCCACGCAATATATCGAAAACGTACCAGGCTGAGACAGGATCGACGACACGCAACGTCTGTTCTGATGCGGTGCTCACATCCGCATAGCGGATAAGAGGCGGCATCTCCCCTCCGCGCGCCAAGCCGGCGTAAAGCCGCGTGAGATCGGTGAGCGTAATGCCGAGACCGCCGAGACCGACGGCGAGTCCAGGCGCCGCCTCCTTCGGCAAGGCGATAGCAATCCCCGTCTCCTTCAACCGTGCAAGCAGGCGAGCAGGGCTAAGCTCGTTCAACAACTCTACGGCGGGCACGTTGAGAGACAGCTGCAATGCCCTCCGTGCGGTGATCGTGCCCTGGAAGGCGAGATCGAAGTTTTCCGGTTGATAGCTTCCATAGCGGGAGGGTCTATCATCGAGCAACGTCTCTGGATGTGCCAGGCCGCTTTCAAAGGCGAGTGCGTAGATAAAGGGCTTCAGGGCGGATCCGGGTGAGCGCACGGCACGCGTCATATCGATGGCACCGGCACGTCCTTTGTCCCAGTAATCCGGACTGCCGACCTGCGCTCGTACCTCGCCTGTCGCATTGTCGAGCACCAGGATTGAGACGGACAGTCTGGGATCGCGCCTCTCAATCCGCTCTCGGGCCAATTGTTCGAGCTTTGCCTGCAAGCGCGCGTCGATGGTGAGGCGCAGCATATTGCGGTCGCGCCGCTCTTCCACGGCAGCCTCGGCCGCGTGGGCGGCCAGCATGGGGAATGCTCGGCGGGCCACCGGCACCGGCGTAACCTTCGCGGCTTCGGCCTCCGGCGCAGAGATGACGCCACGCTCCCGTGCCCGGTCGAGGACGCGGTTGCGCGCCGTCAGCGCTGCGTCGGCGAAGCGATCGGGACGGCGTGTCTCTGGCGATTGCGGCAATGCGACGAGAAGCGCTGCCTCGCCGAACGACAGGCGCTTCGGCTCACGGCCGAAATACGACAGGCTTGCCGCACGCAATCCCTCCAGATTGCCGCCATAGGGTGCGAGCATGAGATAGAGGCGCAGGATCTCATCCTTCGAGAAACGTTGCTCCAGCTGCAGTGCCCGCACCATCTGACGGAGCTTTGCGGGAAGAGTCCGCTCGTGACGAGGCTCAAGGAGACGCGCCACCTGCATGGTCAATGTCGAGCCGCCGGACACGACCCGGCCATTGCTGACGAACTGCACCGATGCCCTCAGGAGAGCCAGAATATCGATACCGGCATGCCGGTCGAAGCGCGCGTCCTCGTAAGCCTTCAGCATGGCGAGATGACGCGGATCGACATCAGAGGTCGAAATCGGAAGCCTCCAGCGCCCATCCTGCGTCGCAAACGGGCGGAGCAATTGGCCATGACGATCGAGGACCACGGTCGAGCGGGTCTCGGTCACGGACAGGTCGAGCGGCCCCAGGTGATCGACGAAACGCCACAGCGCCAAAGCTGTGATGAGGATGGCAATCATGAGGACGGCGGCGAGGATCCTCCCTCGCCGCGGCCATCGCTGCTTGCCGGAGACCACCATTGCTATTTCGCCTGAACGATCTCGACCGAGCCGAAGGCCGTGCGTCCATAGCGTTCGGGCCGATACATGTCCTCAACCTGCGCCGCAGGATACACGTAGATGCCCGGGGAAACGGCGCGCACCATGTAGGCGACCGTGAAGAAGGCAGGTTGATCCGGCTTGCGGTCGAAGGCAGCGACAAACCGGTCGTCCCGATACTCCGTGTGCGCAGGCTCCACATCCCTCTTGATCCAGGAGAGGCTCGCCACTGTGTTGCTGTCTACTAGGTTCGGATTGTCGATCTCAAACCCGGCCGGCAGGCGATCCACCAGCAGCAATCGCGCTTCCTTGGCTTCCGATTCGGTGACCTTCAGCACCACCACCATGCGGTCGTTCTGCTTCACGTTTGAGGGTTGAACCTGGCTGCCGTCGAGGCGGTAGTAGCTGCGTTCCACCGCATAGCCCCGGGAGATTGCCGGCTCCGCTTCGATCGGATTACCGGAGACCGTCACCACCACCTGAACCGGTTCCGATCCGGCATTGGCGAGCACGACCGCATCACGTTCGAGCGCCGAGTCCTTGTAGGTGCGATAGAAGGCGCCGCGATGATCAGTCCCTTCGACCCGCAGCACGATGCTGTCTACGGTTCTGGCGACCGCCTGGGCGGCGAGAACCATCCATGCTTCCTCCTGCGTGCTCGTGCGCCGTGTGCCGCGCTCCTCCTCGATGATCCGTGTCAATGACTGAACGATTGGCGAGTTACTCTCCACCTCGGACGCCAGCGTCAGAAGCCCTGCGCCGTCGCGCAGGCGAGAGCCGTAATCGGCCCGATACGCGCCCGTGTCGCGCTCACTCCGGATCAGGTCGACGGCCGCCGCGAACGCCGCCTGCGAACGCCCGCGATCGCCGAGCAGTGCGAGGGCCGCCGCGATCTGGCCGCGCGACAGCGGCGAGGTGAAGGCTTCCATCTTCGTGTCGGCCAGATAGCGCAGATCGCCCATCACCGGTCGCCCATTGCGCGCCAGGACATAAGCCGCATAGGCGAGATCCGCGGCATTCTCCTCGACTTGCGTTGTATTGGCGACGAAGTTGCGCAGCCGGTCGAGGGCGAGATTGAACGCCACCTGCGGGACCGAGAAACCCTGCTCCCGCGCGCGCGTCAGGAAGTCGGCGACATAGGCATCGAGCCACAGATCGTCACCGCCCACCGACCACAGACCGAACGAGCCGTTGGAATCCTGTCGCGCCAGGATCCGCTCGATAGCGCCCCCCACGCGCTCGCTCGCTTTGTCGTCAAGCGAGAGGTTTTCCTCCTCGGCCAAGCGATTGACGTAAAGCAGCGGGAGCGCACGGCTTACGACCTGCTCCGTGCAGCCGTAAGGATACCGGTCGAGTGCCTTGAGCAATCCTGGCACATCGAGGCTCGCGAGTGGCGAGGCCGAGACTGAAACGGTCCCCGAGCCCCCGACGATATCGGCCACGAGATCCTTGGACAGGGTAAGGCTACCCCCCGGGGCAATGCTTCGCACCGTCCTTCGTGCCAGGACTCCGGTTCCGGGCTGGATGGCGACGGAGAAGCTCTGCGTGAACTCGTCACCGTTCGGCCCTTTCAGGGTCACGTCGATCGTAGCCATGCCCTGACCGGCTGCCGTGACCGGAATGGCAATGCCGTTCTTGGCCATGGCCTCAAGCCGGACCGTGGACCGCAAGGCGTCCGCCGCGACGAGGATGGGGCCGCGGATATCGAGATCAATAGTGTAATCACCCGCTGATCCCTCCACATTGTCGATCTGCATGAAGAAGCGGGAGCGATCACCGATGGACAGGAACCGCGGAAGCGTGCCGGCCAGCACCACGGGATCGCGAACGATCACATCGGCGGTCGCACTGCCGACGCGTTGTTTCGTCCAGGCGACGGCCATGACGCGCACGGTGCCGTTGAAGGCGGGAATATCGAAATCCACATTCGCGGATCCATCCGCCTCCACCTTCACTACACCGGAGAATTGGGCTAGTGGCTCCTGCGTCGGTGGAATGCCGTCGAGAGCCTTCGGCTCCATGTCGCCGCCCGAGCGGATCGTGCCGCGTGTGCCCTGCATGCCGTCGATGAGATATCCATAGAGATCGCGGATCTCCGAGGAAAGCTGTTTCTGACCGAAGAAATAGGTAAGCGGATCAGGCGCCTCATAGCGGGTCAGGTTGAGAATGCCGACATCCACGGCAGCGGCGGTGATGCGGGCCTCCTCGCCGGGCGCAAGCCCTGCGACCTTGATCGGCAGGGTGAGACTGCTCCGCGGCCTGATCTTGTCCGGCGAGTTGAGGTTCACCTGCAGATCGCGATTGTCCCGATCGATCTCGAACCAGGCCGTTCCCAGAGAGCGGCCCGGCATGCGCTTGGCGGCCTGATCGAGGGGGCGATGGGCCATGGCGACAATGTAGGCGCCCGGCCCCCAATCGGCCTGCACCGGCAGGCTGACCGTCGAGCCATCGTTGGCAATATCGACGACACGGATATCGTGCATGCGGTCGCTGACGACAGCAACCGTCGCCTTGCCCTTGAAGCGCGGGTTGAGGCGCAGCTGCATCGTCTCCCCTGCCCGGTAGCTCGCCTTGTCCAGATTCATGTCGAGAAGATCCGGGGTGTCGGCCGTCTGGTCGCCCGACCATCCGACCGTGAAGGACAGGCTGGTCTGTGCGGACTCGCCGAGGTCGGGAGCGCTTACATCGAGCCTGTAGGTACCCCACTCGACCGGAGCCGAAATGCGGGCGGGCCCATCGGATCCGACGGCGATGCGGCCGTCCGCGACACGACGGGTGGATTTGATCGGCTCGTAGCCCCAGCGCCCATCGGAATTGTACCATTGGTAGCGACGCTCGACTTTATACAAGCTCCAAGCGACGTTACCGCTGGCAAGACGCTGGCCCATAGGATCGGACAGAAGAACATCAAAGGTTGCATTTGCACCTTCGCCAAGCTGTCCGCCAAAGGCTTTGCGCACGGCCACAACGGGCCCCTTGGGCAGGATCGGCAGCGTCACGCTGCGCTCGACGGCCCGTCCACCCGCCTCGGCCACGCGCAGGGTGATCCGTGCTTCGGTGGGCCGCACCGCTGCCATCTCCTGCACGGGGATCTGCAGGCTGATACGGCCCTGCGCGTCAGTGGTAGCACCCTCTTCGATCTCCGTGGTCGAAGCCTCCACAGGCTCGTCGTCGAGCCCGATGGCGTAACCATCCAGGCCCTTGACGCCGCTGGACGAAGATGCAGCCACCGAGATCTCGCCTGTGACGGCCAGATCGCTTCCCGGTGCGCCGTAGAGATAGCGCGCGGCCAAGTCGATGGGAGCCGGCTGCCCGGGCCGCAGGGCGTCCACCTTCGGTGTCAGGGTCAGTTCCAGACGCTCGGGCACGTAATCTTCGACCAGGAAGCTCACCTCTCCGACCGACGAGCCCTTGGGATCGGTATAGGCGGACACGCGCCAGGTGCCCCGCAGAGATCCCGGCAGGATCGGGATCGACAGGGCCCGGCCGCCGAGACCCTGATCCTGCACCACATCGCGACGATACTCGACGCCATCCGGGCGCCGCACCACGATCGTTAATGGCAATCCTGAAACAGCCACACCTTTGCTGTCCCGCAGCAATGCCGTCAGCGCCACCGTTTCACCGGTGCGATAGACACCGCGCTCGGTATAGAGAAAGGCGTCCATGGCGCCTGAAACGGCGCGTCCTTTCACGCCCCGATCCGTCAGATCGAAGGCGGCGGTACCGAGATCCAGAAAGCCGTAATCGACACCTTCCGTCGCCACGACAAGTCCGGGAGCCAGACCGCCTTCGCCGCGGGCGAGGCCAGGATCGAAGGTCGCTACGCCCAAGGCATCCGTCTTCTTCATCGCCAGCACCTCGTTGTTGCGGGCGACCAGCCTGACCTCCACATCGGCCTGAGGCTCGGCGCTGGCGAGCGAACGGACGAAGACCTGCACGCCGCCCTTGCCGGTGAATGCCGTGAGGCCGAGGTCGGACACCACGAACCATTGCGTGGAGATGTTGTTCCAATCGTCAGCGCTTTCGTTGTCGCTTGCCGTACCATCATGAGGCTTCGCCGTCATGACATATACGCCAGGCTGGAGTTGTCCGACCGCCTCCATAACGGGAAATGCCGTGACCACATCCCGATTGAGGTCGGATGCGGTATCGAGCATGCCGCTCCAGATCTTGACACCCTTATCGCGGGCAATCTCGGCTGCGGAGAAGCGGGTGAGCTGGCCAAGGAAGTCGTAAGAGCGCACGGTGGGCAACAGATTGCGGTCACCGATGCGATAGACCTCCACGTCGACTTTGGATGTGTTGACGGAGACGACCGGAATGCCCTCCTGCCCCGTGCTCGGCAAAACGTAATTGCGTCCCGTGAAGCGTGCCTGGGGCGAGCGGTCGCGGACATAGATCTCGTAGTCAGCCGATTTCAGCAGGCTCTCGCCCACGGATGACGGCAGGCCCTGCCGCAGCACGACGGCATAGCGTTGGCTGTGCTTGAGCCCATCGACGCAAAGCTGGTGTCCTTCGGCCGAGACGGCGGCATTGGCACTACCCGAGACAGCCACAAAAGGAGCAAAATCAACCTTCCCGGTCGCAAGCGGATCCGAAAACTGGAAGCAGGCACGGGGAGAAGCCGCGTCGGAATCGACCTTGAAGTCCGTGACCCTGAATCCATGCTCCTCGCGCAGTTGCTCATAGGTCGAGCGCACATTGGCATCGTCCTGAATCTTCAAGCTCGCCGCGTAGGCATTCAGAGACGGTCGCCATGCCTGCCGCACCGCATAGACCTCGCCGAGAAGCGCAAGCGCCGCAGCCTCGTCCGCTGGTGTCGCCGCCCGGAGATAGGCCCCATAAGCTGCCGCGGTCTGCCGTTCCTGAAGCTTGTATCGCTCCTCCCAATTGTTTCCCGGATTGACGGCGAGTGCCGCGCGAGCATAGCCGTACCAATTCGCGGCATTCACAGGCTCCGCCGAGACGGCGGCAGCGAATAGGTCCAAGGCCTGTCTTGAATTGCCTCGCGCCAGAGCCGCATCGCCGTCACGCCGCAGTTGCTGGCCCGGCCTGCCTGCGACCAGACGGGCACCTTCGGTGGTCAGGGCCTGCTCCAGCCGGACGGCTTGGCTTGCCAGATCTTCCGGGTTGAAGCTTTTCTGCGCCTGAGCGGCAAACGCGGAGGCCGTGAGGCCCGCAGCAATCAGAATGACGCGCAGCAGAGACCGGACCATGGGATATTCCTCGTTTTCACCCGTCGGTGGATGCTCTGACTTTAGCATCGGTCACCCAACCCGCACTAGCGCCGCACACCAGAATTTGGGAAAATGATCCAAATTCGGAGGTTTCCCTGATGGACCATCCCCGTCCGCGAGCACTAATCCTGTCGTCCCTCATGCTCGCCGCCTTTATGGCTCTCAGTCCCCAGCCGATCCGTGCGCAAGGGCTCACCTCCGACGCCGTCATCGATGCCGCACGGAGCGCCTTCGAGGCCATGGCCGATATGGATCGAAGGGCGATCCAGGATGCCCTAATCTGGACCGGAGACCATAGCGGCATGGCCGACGGGACCTTCGGCCGTCAGACCTTTGCAGCCATCACCGCCTATCAAAGGCGCACACGGCAATCGCCGAACGGAATTCTGACGACCCAGGCCCGCGCCGCCTTGGTTGCCACCGCCCAGCAGGCCAGAACTGCTGCCGGGTTCACCCTGGTCGACGATGCGAGTACTGGAATACGGATTGGCATTCCGACGAAGATCCTTCCGAAGCGGAGTGCGAACCCGAATGGCGGAGGCCGCTGGCAGAGCGCGGACGATCGGGTGACGCTCGATACGCGATCAGCGCTGCCGGATGCGACCTTGCAAGCGCTCTACGACCGCAGTGTTGCGATTCAATCTCCCGGTCGGGTTGTGAACTATAAGGTGCTGCGTCCCGATTTCTTCGTCGTCGCGGGCGATACGGCGGGAGGAAAATTCTACATTCGCTATAACAGCGGGCCTGGAGGCCTGCGCGGGTTCTCGATCGGTTACGACAAAGCGATCGCGCCACAATTCGACCGGCTTGTCGTTGCCATCGCCAACAGCTTCACGCCATTCCCCGGCCAAACTACGTCAGTACCGGTCTCCCAAAATCCAGCTCCTGCGCCGCAACAGATTCAGGACAAGTCTCAGGCGTCAGTTGTGATCGGCACAGGAATTGCGACCGGCGTCTCGCAGATCGTGACTATGGCCCCCATCGGATCCTGCAACGATGTGCATGTATCCGAACTAAAACCTCGTCAGATCAGCAGCCAAGCCCCCTTCGTGCTGGACTTCGCAGTGCCTTTGAAGGCGCAGCCACTGAACGTCAATCGCGGGAACCTTCTTGAGGGAACCTCTCTGCTTGTGGTCGGATTTGTCGGCGAAGGCGGGAAAGCCAGTCTCGTTGCTCTGCCGGCGCAATCCCAGGCTGCCGGCCTGCTCTCGGGCCCTCTCCAACCTGGAACAAGCGGAGCACCGGTTTTCGACCTGCATGGTACACTGGTTGGATTGGTCGGCCCTGTTCCAACGAACCAGCGGACGATCGCCGGAATCACGCCGGCTTCGAGCTATCCGGTCATTCCCATCACCGATCTGACCGGAACGGTATGGGATCGTGTCGGGCAGAAGAGCGAACCCGAGATGCAAAGTCCCACGATGGCCGATATTGTTAGATCAGTGCAGCCGGCCCTGATGGCGATTTCGTGTAAATCATGAGTTTTCAGGTGTCGGGATGGATGACAGGACCTACCACACGCGTCCAATCTGGCTCGTCTGCTTCGAAAGCTACAATTCTGGCAAAGACTCGAACCGTGGCCTGGGAACAGGTTCGAAATGGAACTGCGTTTGTCCGGTCACGCCATTCGGCTCAATTCGCGATCACCAACCCATGCAGAGTCGATTTCAGAGCAAAGTTCGGGCTGTCTGCATGCGAGAATGTCCTCTGACAGACAGATGTGGATTCTCAGAAATGACTGACACAACGAAATCCATCACTGCCCGTACTGCAGGGGTATTGCGCAGGTCACGATGAGCCACAAGCCAGATGTCGCGTGCGAATTGTGGAATGTCCTGGTCGATTCGAACGAGATCAGAGTCTCGCTCTCCAAGAAAGCAGGGTAAGCCAGCCACCCCCACGCCTGCCCGCACCGCTACCAGATGCTCGCTGGAATGCGTTAGCTCGCAAACCACTGAACGACTGCCTGCGATGTCGAGGAGCCACGATTGCGCTGGGCTCGGGGCATAGGTTTCGTCCCAGCCTATGAATTCCCAGCGCTCTGGCTCCTCCAAATGGACATAGGACCGGTGCGCGTAGAGACCGAAGGCCATCGTGCCGAGCCTTCGCGCCACACTGCCTGTTTCGTCCGGTCGAACGAGCCTGACGGCAACGTCGGCTTCGCGGCGGCTCAGAGAAATCTGCTGGCCCTGGGCGGATAGCGAAAGCCGGATATCTGGATATTCCTTGCGGAAGCGCGGCAGATGCTCGGCCAGAAGATGCGTTGCAAGGGCCGGCGGTGCACTGAGCGTGACTCGGCCGGCAAGCGGGGCATGGGCGGCCTTCGCCAAGCGGGCAATTCCATGGGCCGCAGCCTCTATTTCCATCGCTCGCTCGAAGACTTGAGTTCCAATTGTGGTGAGGCGGCAGGATCGAGGCAACCGATCGACGAGCCGCACGTCGAGTGCCGCCTCGAGCGCAGCCAGTCTCCGGCTTACTGTCGCGTGATCCACTTTCAGGCTTCGAGCGGCGCCTGAGAGCGTACCGCTCTGGGCCACAGCCAGGAAATATCGGATGTCTTCCCAGTCGACCATCTGTGCGAAATCTCAAGGATCCTCTGCGTATATATCGAATATCCGCACGGAGAGCACGACCGTATTTTCATTTCGGAAGCAGCCTTGGATCGCATCGATGGCAGTCTCGCGATTGCCGCGTCCGAGGCAAAAGGATGTAAGGAGGGTCAAACGTCGTGCCAGGAAATCGTTTCAAGGTTGGTATTGTCGGATTGCAACCAGGCAGGAGTTGGGCTGCAAGAGCCCATATTCCCGCGCTGCGCGCACTTTCCGAAACATTTGAGATCGTCGGGGTCGCCAATACAAGCAGGATCAGCGCCGAAGCGGCCGCTGCGGAAACTGGACTGCGCCGCGCCTTCGCCGACGTTGCCGAGATGATCGCGGAGCCGGAAGTCGACATCATCACCGTCGCTGTTAAGGTTCCTCATCATCTCGAGATCGTGAAGGCTGCGGTCGAAGCAGGCAAACACGTTTACTGCGAATGGCCGCTCGGTAATGGCTTGGCGGAGGCTCAGGAGATGGCCGCGCTTGCCCGGACTAACGGGGTCTTAGGAGTCGTCGGCACTCAGGCGCCACTTGCTCCCGAAATCGTCCATCTCCGGAATCTGATTGCGGACGGGTTCGTCGGGGAGGTGATGTCGACCACGCTCGTTGCGTGGGGTGACGCTCCGCTGGGCGGTGGCGTCATTCCCGACAAGAAGACCTATGCCTATCTGCTTGATCGAGCCAATGGCGCCACGATGCTGACGATCCCGGTAGGACATACTTTGGCAGCGCTCACGAGTGTGCTCGGCGAGGTTGCGGAAGTCTCGTCGATCTTGGCCGCTCGGCGGAAGACCGCAGTCGCGGCCGATACCGGCGAGATATTGCCCGTATCGTCCCCTGACCAAGTGCTTGTCAGTGGCGTCCTGGCCAGCGGCGCCCCAATTTCCGTCCATTACCGCGGCGGCCCACCCCGTGCCGGCAATGGCCTGCTTTGGGAAATCAATGGGACCCACGGCGATATTCGAATCACGGGTTCCTCCGGCTACACTCAGATGGAACAGCTTCACCTCAAGGGCGTGCGAGGTGAGGAAAAGATGTTCCGCCCACTGGAGGTCCCCGCGTCATACAGGTTCGGCTGGCCCGACGATGTGGAGCCGGGAAATGTTGCCCGATTATACGCGAGAATGGCTCAGGATCTGCGAGACGGCACCCGGACGGCACCGAGCTTCGAAGACGCGGTCGCAGTGCATCGGATCATCGCAGCGATCGACAAGGCCGCCGAGACCGGAAGCCGGATTGTGACAACCTGATCCAGTTCCGAAAGAGCATCGGGCCAAGATCCGGAGCCCGTTACCTGTGCTCCTATCCCATGGACGGCAGCCCCATCAGTTCCGTCGTGAGGCCCGGTCGAAAGCCGTAAGGGCATGGTCTACGACGGATGCCAGTTCCTCGCGGGATGCACCGTCTCGGGCCTGGATCGACAATCCGTGCAGAACGGTCACATAGTACAAAGCCAGGGAAGCCGCATTCACATCGGATGGCAGCAGGCCTTCCGTGACAGCGTCCTCGAACTTCAGGCGTAAGGTGTCCTGCACGGCCCGGCGAATCTCGCGCAATTCCTGCTGGACCCGCTGGTTCTCGGGTGCACAGTGGGTGGCGCCGAGAGCGATCATGCAGCCCTGCGGTTTTCCCGCCTGAGTGGCGCTCTCGATCGATGCCCACAGCATCCTGGCCAGCCCCTCTCGCAAGGAAGGAGTTTCCGTGAGGGCTTTCAAGGGGCCCGAACCCATCGTGCAGCCGAAGTGGCGCACCGCTTCAAGGTACAGTGCCTCCTTGGATCCGAAGGCTGCATAGAGACTGGGCGAGTTGATCCCCATGGCATTCGTCAGGTCGGTTAGAGACGAGCCTTCGAATCCGTACTGCCAGAACACCTCCATGGCTTTCTCCAGGACTTCCGTCCGATCGAACAAGCGAGGGCGGCCACGGGATGACATCGGATCTCCTTTTTTGTGCTGATCACTATATAATTCGATTGACACCCATCCGCAACTCGGCCAGCATTTATGTATTGATCACTACATAATGAGTCGGAGCATGACTGGTACGACCAAACGGGTGGCCCTCGTGACAGGGGGAAGCCGCGGCATCGGAGCCGCCATCGTGCAGCGCTTGGCTGCCGACGGCATCGATGTGGCATTTACCTTCGCCAACAATGGCAGCGCAGCCGACGATGTTGTGACCCAGGTCTATGAGGCCGGCGGCAAGGCAAAGGCCTATGCGGCGGATTCAGGCGACCCCACTGCGATTCAGGAGGCGATCGGGCAGCTTGTGGCCGACTTTGGCCGCCTCGATATCCTCGTGGCCAATGCCGGGGTCATGCTGGCGGGGCCACCTGAGAACGTGACTGTGGATGCCTTCGACCGCCTGCTGGCCGTCAATGTGCGGGGCGTCTTCTTCGCAGCGACTGCCGCTGCTCAAGTCATGAAGGCGGGAGGTCGCATCATCAGCATCGGCTCCTGCCTGGCGGAGCGCAGCGCGGGACCTGGCACCACGGCCTATACGCTCACCAAGTCAGCCTTGGTCGGCATGACCCGCGGGTTGGCACATGACTTCGCACCGCGCGGCATCACCGTCAATCTCGTCCATCCGGGGCCGACCGATACGGATATGAATCCGGCCAGCAGCGAACGGGCCGCCCAGCAGAGGACCAAGATTGCGCTTGCCCGGTACGGTTCGGCCAGCGAGGTGGCAAGCGCGGTTGCCTATCTGGCCAGTCCGGAGGCGAGCTTCATCACGGGCGCGGCCCTCGCAGTCGATGGTGGATTTGCGGCCTGATCCCGAGATCCAACCGTCCCAGAATGATCCGGGGACAAAGGCGGACCGCCTGTAAGATTTCTCAATCGTCGCCCGTCCCGGACCGCACTCATCACGCCAGGAATTCAAGCGGTTGAGCCGTGGCATTTCTATGAAAGGTCGAACCGATGGATCACCTGTTCAAGACAGGACAGGCAGTACACGCGCAGGAAAAGCCCGCGTGGGGAGCCGTTCTTGCGATGAGTCTCGGCGTTTTCAGCCTCGTGACAGCGGAGTTCCTGCCTGCCAGCCTGCTGACACCCATGGCCGCCGATCTGAGCGTTACAGAGGGGGCGGCCGGACAGGCCGTGACTGCGACCGCCGTGATCGGAATGCTGACAAGCCTCCTGATCTCTGCTGCCACGAGGCGGATCGATCGTCGGATCGTGCTCCTGGCCTTCTCGGTTCTGCTGATCGCCTCGAATCTTCTCGTGACACTTGCCGCGAACCTGCCACTCCTCCTCGTAGGACGTGTCCTGCTGGGTATTGCGCTCGGGGGGTTCTGGACCATGTCGGCCGCAGTCACCATGCGGCTCGTGCCGGAAGCGCAGGTACCCAGGGCCCTGTCGATAATCTTCTGCGGCGTGTCCGCCGCAACGATCCTGGCAGCTCCGGTCGGCAGCTTCCTCGGTGGCGTCATCGGATGGCGCGGCGTCTTCCTGATCGCCGCAGCCCTGGGCGCCGTGACGCTGATCGTACAGTTCGTGACGCTGCCCCGCATGGCCTCCACCGGGGAGACGCGCATGCGCACTCTGGCCGATGTGCTGATGCGTCCCGGTGTTGGCATTGGCATGATTGCCGCGATGCTGGTCTTCACTGGACATTTTGCGTTCTTTACATATATCCGCCCCTTCCTCGAGACGGTAACCGGCGTAGGGCTCGGTACGGTGTCTGCCGTTCTCCTCGGATTCGGGATTGCCAACTTCCTGGGCACTCTCCTGGCAGGGCGGCTGCTGCAGCACAGCCTGCGGCTTACGCTCACCGCGATGCCACTTCTGATTGGAGGCCTCGGGCTGAGCCTCGTGGTGCTCGGCACCGAGCCTATGGCGGTCTTCGTCATGGTAGGGCTTTGGGGACTCGCATTCGGCGCGGTGCCGGTAGCCTGGTCGACCTGGCTCACCCGGACAGTTCCCGATGAAGCAGAAACCGCAGGCGGCCTGCTGGTCGCGGCCATTCAATTGGCGATCGCCATGGGGGCCGCCGCCGGGGGCGCAATCCTGGACATGAGTGGCGTGACCGGAGTCTTTGCCGCCGGCAGCACCATCCTCCTGCTAGCCGCGCTGATGATCCTGATCGGCATCCGCTCCCGGACCACCGCAGCGGTTGCCTGCCCTTGATCCGTTAACATCATCATTGGCACTAGCTGTTCTGAAAAGCTCTCTGCTCAGTTCGCCGTTGCAAAGAGGTTCTGTACCATGAACTGGACAAAGGCACGCAGTTTCGGCGACGGATAGCGGCTGGATGGCCAGAGCAGGCGAAAGGGACCGCTGTGCTCGACATAATCATCGAGAACAGTCCGCAGCGTGCCCTCCTCAAGCTGTCGCTGAAGGGCATTGTCCGGCAGGCAGGCAATGCCTAGTCCCTGCTCGACCATGGCAATCAGGGGCTCGATCGTATTCGCGACGGCAGCCGCAGGCAGCACCAAATCGGCGTTCTCACCATTGCGCCGCAGGGGCCAGCGTTCGAGCTTGCCGCTGGTCGCATAGCGATGGTGCAGACAGGCATGCTTCATGAGATCCTCTGGCACACGTGGAATGCCTCTGCGAGCCAAGTAGTCAGGAGAGGCGACGAGCCTTAGTCGAAACTCGCCGACCATGCGGCTCATCAAGCGGGAGTCGTTCACCTCACCTGCACGAAGCACGACGTCGAAACCCTCTTCAATGATATCGACGATCCGATCGCTGAAATCGAGGTCCAGTTCGATCTCAGGATAGGCGCGCATGAAGGCGCAGAGTGCGGGAACGGTGACAGGATTAAGGATCGGCAGACTGACACGAAGCTTGCCCCGTGGAGCGTCTCGGCTCTGCGCCAGCTCCATCTCTGCCGCCTCGATCTCACTTAGGATGCGGCGACAGCGCTCGAGGAAGAGCGCCCCTTCCTCCGTCAATGTGATGGTCCGCGTCGAGCGATGAAACAGGCGGACGCCAAGCCGCTCCTCAAGGCGTGTGATCGCCTTGCCGATCGCGGATGAGGAAAGGCCAAGCCGCTGTCCCGCGACTGTGAAGCTCCTCGCGTCAGCAGCGCAAACGAACACACTCAGTGATCCAACATGATCCATGCAGGCTCATTAGTGGAATATTTGTCCGAAATGATCGGAACTTTAGCCTGATTATCTTGAACGGCGCAAGCAGCCATCTTCAGCTTTACAGGACGGGTTTCACCGAACCGTCCCGTGGCGATGAACGACAATGCAAGGATCGAAATGATGACGAACACCCTCTACGACTACTCACCCATCATCGATCGGCCGCAGATGGCCTGGCCGAATGGAGCGCGAGTCGCCTTTTACGTTGGTCTCAACGTGGAACATTTTGAGCTCGGCAAACCTTCGACAAGCATATGGGAGGGCACCGCTCATCTGCGCCCTGATCCGCTGAATCACGGCTGGCGCGATTACGGAGCACGGGTCGGCATCTGGCGGATGATCGAGTCGTTCGACAGACATGGCATCCGCCCATCCGTCCTGCTCAATGCCGACGTGGTAGAGCACTATCCGCAGATCATCGAAGCTGGAAGGCTGCGCAACTGGGCGTGGCTCGCCCACGGCAAGACCAACTCGATGTTGCACACCGACCTCGCTCCGGACGAAGAGCACCGTTTCCTGAAGGGCGTGGTGGCAACGATTGAGCAAGCTACAGGCCAACGTCTAAAGGGCTGGATGGGGCCAGGCCTCACCGAGACCTTCGAGACGCCGCGAATCCTGAAGGAACTCGGCCTCTCGTACGTCCTGGACTGGACCGCCGATGATCAGCCATTCCCGCTCAATGTGCCGGAGATGATTTCCGTCCCGTACTCGGTTGAGCTCAATGATCTCATCCTGTTCGGTCCCAGGGGCTTTACCGGCGAGGAGTTCCACCAGGCGGTCGTCGACCAGTTCGATCAGCTCTATGCCGACAGCGCTGAATCCGGACGCGTGATGGCACTGGCACTCCATCCCTTCACGATGGGCCAGGCTTTTCGGGCGAAATACCTGGACAAGGCATTGGCCTACATCGCCTCCCACGACGGTGTTTGGCTGACCACCAGCGACGAGATTGCCGAGCACTACCTTAGGACTTCGGCACAAGCAGCGGAGCCCGGAACCGCGGAAGGCCAGCTTAGGATCGGGGAGAGTTTCTTAGGGGCCCTTTAGTGGCCCCCTCACCGCCTCCATGCGGGTGGCGGGACGACGTGTCGTAGGATGTCGGTTAGCCAACGGTCCGGCACGTCGTCAACCTTCCCGCTCGGGTCAACGTCGCACCCTTCCCTTTGATCCAGAATTCCACGTCGCCCTCAGTGTACCGACCTCCATCCGCAGAAGCAGCTTGCGGAAGCGTCGTTTCGGTTGGGGAACCGGCATAGAGCAGTTTAACCAAGCCCGTTGTAGTGCTTGGGGGAGAGAACACGGCCTGAAGCCTGGTTCCGTCCGCGCAAATGTAATGAACAGGCTCAGGAACTTGAGCCGCCACGCCAGTGGTAGCGCCGAGTACGAGAAGTATGGTCAATCGCGCCCAGTCACCAGGAGAAGGTATAT
>Ga0182742_1001255_pt1 | contig 33511 bp, 33 predicted proteins | sample eDN5th37CBELigMG_FD_128880 | JGI IMG/M metagenome (GOLD analysis project Ga0182742, IMG submission 128880) | Enriched Miracle-Growth compost microbial communities from Emeryville, California, USA - eDNA 5th pass 37_C BE-Lig MG (version 2)... ... | reverse complement strand
TTAATAAAGATGGAAATTTACATTTAAAATATTCTAAAATTAATGTAGGAAGATTTGATATAAAACCATCTATGGTTCTAATGATATTAGAAGAAACGATAGAGTTACCTGAGTGGGTCCTAATCCGGCCAAATGAAGAAGAAATCTTTGTTGACTTATCAAAACTAACGGTTGCTGAAGGTACTAAAGTAAAAGCAAAAGAAATCGACTTACGAAACGACAGAATAATATTAGAACTTATTGTACCAAACGAATAGGGGGCTAAAAATATGACGAATGAAATTGCAACTTTTGCTGGAGGTTGTTTTTGGTGTATGGTTAAGCCTTTTCATCTAACTGATGGGATTGAAGGAGTTGTCTCAGGCTATACAGGGGGACATGTAGAAAACCCTACTTACCAACAAGTTTGTTCTGAAACAACGGGTCATTTGGAAGCTGTTCAAATTACCTTTAACCCAGAAATTTACCCTTACGAAAAATTAGTAGAATTATATTGGACTCTAATTGACCCAACTGATCCTGGTGGACAGTTTTTTGATCGAGGCGAATCTTATACAACGGCCATCTTTTATCACAATGAAGAACAAAAACAAATTGCAGAACAATCTAAAGAACGACTTGAAAAGTCAGGTAAATTTAATAAGCCAATTGCAGTGAAAATCCTTCCTGCAAAACCTTTTTACCCTGCAGAAGATTATCACCAAGATTACTATAAGAAAAACCCAATGCACTACGAACGTTATCACATTGGGTCTGGTCGAGCAGCATTTATTCAACAACATTGGGGGAATAAAAATGAATAAGGATGAAAAATTAAAACAATTAACGCCAATGCAATATTATGTAACGCAACAAAATGGTACAGAACCACCATTCCAAAATGAATTTGATGAACATTTTGAAGAAGGAATTTACGTAGATATTGTATCTGGTAAACCTTTATTTAGCTCAAAAGATAAATTTAACTCAGGATGCGGATGGCCGAGTTTTGCCAAACCGATTGAAAATGAAGAAATTGAGGAACGCTTTGATACATCTCATGGAATGAGAAGAGTTGAAGTAAGAAGTAAATCAGCTGATTCGCACTTAGGCCATGTATTTCCAGACGGTCCCCAAGAATTGGGTGGATTACGTTATTGTATAAACTCAGCTTCATTGCGATTTATCCCTAAAGATAAGTTAGAAGAAGAAGGTTATGGCGAATACTTAAAAGTATTCGATAAATAAGCAATTAGAGGTTGTCTAGAACAGTTGTAACTTTCTAGACAACCTTTTTTTAATAATATTTACTTCTATTGTAATGACACCATGATGTCATCATCATTGTAAATAAAGGGAATTCTTTAATAGAACTCTCAATCCCCATTTTTAATTTTTCCTTGTTCATCTTTTAAAAGTTTTGTAAAATTACCGATTATATAAGGAAAACTAGAAGGAGATACTTGTATGAATAAAAGCTTTTATCATTTTGTGCTTACTTTTCGAGGGGGCGATTGGTCGGACCAGAAATCAAGATTTGCAGAAAGTGCATTTTTCGATCATGGATTTCCAAAAACAAGTACTTCCTTTGAGGAAATCTCTAGTTATATTGAAACAAAAGCAGATGAAGCGTTATCTACTGCTGCCTTTGACGAATTATGGGACATTTACCGACTGAAGTATGAGATCTAAATACAATTGCATACAATAATTTGTATGTAATATATTAATAAGTGCTACTCATTGCACAAATACTTAAAAAAAAGTATATTGGAAAATGAGAGAAAATCTTTCATATAAGAAAATATTTTGAAGATAGTACAACTCAACAAAAGAAATTACAAGAAAGAGGGATATGATGAGCATCCACATTAATGCAAAACAAGGTGATATTGCAGATATTATACTTTTACCTGGAGACCCATTACGTGCAAAATATATTGCAGAAACATTTTTAGAAGACGTTACTTGTTATAATGAAGTACGTAATATGTTTGGTTATACAGGTACATATAAAGGGAAAAGAGTATCTGTTCAAGGAACAGGAATGGGCGTTCCATCCATTTCAATTTATGTCACTGAGTTAATGCAAGAATATGGTGTACAAAAATTAATACGTGTTGGAACATGCGGTGCAATCCAAAAAGACGTAAAAGTAAGAGATGTTATTTTAGGTCAAGGTGCAACAACTGATTCGAAAATGAATGAAATTATCTTCAATGGCATTGACTATGCTCCGATTGCTGATTTTAATTTATTATTAAAAGCATATAATGCTGGAGTTGCTGCGGGACTTAATATTAAAGTAGGAAACGTCATGACTGCAGATATGTTCTATTCTGATGAAAGTCAAAACGAAAAACTAGCACAGTATGGAGTCCTAGCTGTTGAAATGGAATCAGCTGCTCTTTATACACTAGCAGCTAAGTTTGGACGTCAAGCTCTTTCAGTTTTAACAGTTTCTGACCATATTTTAACTGGAGAAGTTACTTCTGCAGAAGAGAGACAAACAACATTTAATGATATGATTGTTGTTGCTCTAGAAGCAGCTATTCAAGATTAACGACTTTTTTTAGCTTATTTCTATATTGACTTTAAGTTGCTAATACTGATAAGTAGTCTATTGTGAAGGGGTCGTCTGAAAAGTATTTTTGAGACGACCCCTTTACGCAGAGGTTGATCTACATTTTCATGTGACCTCCGAAGATGCAATAATTTTATTCGAATATTTATTATAAGAAAGACGGATTGTCTAGAAAATTCACTTTCTAGACAATCTCTTTCTTTTCGTAATGAAATGAAACTGTTAATATGGAAATAACGTCTTATAGTTGTTAAGTGTAAATGAGAGTGGTGAATTTAAGATGGATGAACAAAATCAACAAGATCAAAATCAATTAGAGAATGATAGACCAAAAGAAGTACAACAGCCAAATAAACCAGCAAAGAACTATTTGCGTATAAAGCCATTCACGTTGATTATGGTGATGTTTTTAACGATATTATTAACAGCGGGCTTGACGATTTTTGCTTTAACATTTGGTGATAAAAAAGTGGTCGAGGTAGTTGAAACGCCTCAGCAAGATGAACGGAAAGAATTCAAACAACTCTATGAGGCTTACGATGAATTGAAAAAGAACTACTATGTTGAAGTAAACGATGAGGACATTATTCATGGTGCTATTAACGGTATGTTCGATGCACTAGGGGATCCTTATTCAGATTACATGAACAAAGATGAAGCAGATCAATTTAATTCAAACTTATCATCAAGTTTCCAAGGTATTGGAGCTGAAATCCAAGAGAGAAATGGTAATATTGTTGTTGTTTCTCCAATTAAAAATTCACCAGCTGAAAAAGCAGGCATCCTTCCTGAAGATATTATCTTACTTGTTAACGGCGAAAGTATTCAAGGAATGAGTGCAACAGAAGCAGTATTGTTAATTCGTGGTGAAAAAGGAACTCCGGTTACATTAACCATCCAACGCGGAGGTAGCGACGATTTACAAGAAGTAACGATTATTCGCGACGAGATTCCTATAGAAACTGTTTATGGTGAAATGGGAGAAGACAAAATCGCAAAAATCCAAGTGACTTCATTTAGTGATAATACTTATAAGGATTTAAAAGCGTTGCTTGAACAATATGAAAAAGATGGAATGAAGAGTATTATTCTTGATTTACGCCAAAATCCTGGAGGTTATTTAACTTCTGCACTTGATATTGCAAATTTATTTATTGAAAAAGGTAAACCAATTGTACAGGTGCAATCACGTGATGAAGAAAAAGAAGTAATTAATGCAGAAGGTGGTAAAAAATATGACCTTCCAATTATCGTTTTAGTTGATAATGGTAGTGCTTCTTCTTCAGAAATTTTAGCTGGTGCCCTTAGCGAATCTGGTAAAGCGAAACTTGTAGGCTTAACAACTTTCGGTAAAGGTACAGTACAGACAGTAAGTTACTTACCAGATGGATCAAATTTAAAATATACAACTGGTAAATGGCTAACACCAAACGGTACTTGGATTAATGAAAAAGGTATTAAACCAGATGTTGAAGTTCAATATCCAGAGTATGCTAAACTTACATTTATCGATCCGAATTCCGAGTTAAAAGAAGGTACAGTTTCGACAACAGTGAATAATGCTGAAAAAATGTTAGAAGTATTAGGATATAGTGTTGGAACTGTTGATAATGAGTTCGATGAATCAACTGCTTCAGCAGTAAAAACATTCCAAGCTGAACATGAATTGGAGCAAACGGGTATCATTGTTGGTGATACAACTTATGCTATTATGGATGCTTTGAGAGAGAAAATTAATAACGAAGATCCACATATGTTAAAAGCAAAAGAACTGTTAGAACAATCATCTGCGAAAGAAAATGAATAATTACTGTAAAGAGCTGAATTGTTCAAATTGAACATACAGCTCTTTCTTTATAAATTGGAGAGTGAAAAAAGTGAAAGACGTTTATTTATTTAGTGGATTTTTAGGTAGTGGAAAAACATCCATGTTAACGGATATTATTAGACAGTTAAAAGAAAAAGGATATAAACCTGCAGTCATAATGAATGAATTTGGGAAATTAAATTTTGACTCACAGGCTGTAGAAGAGGACATTCCATTAAAAGAAATGCTTGAAGGATGTATTTGCTGTTCTGGAAGTGAAAAAACTGAGGCACAAATTCAATCATTACTTGCAAATGAACAATTTGATGTTTTACTGATTGAAACAACGGGTGCAGCCCATCCTGTAGAAGCGATGGATGCAGTTTATTCACCGTTATTCGCTGATCAGTTAAATATTAAAGGGATTGTGACAGTTGCAGATAGTAAGCTCTGGTTAGAACGTCAACAGCTAACACCTCAAGTGAGAAGTTTATTTTTAGAACAAATTCGCCATGCCCATCTTTTGATTGCAAACAAAATGGATTTATTATCAGAGTCAGAACAAGCAAAAGTTATATTTGAAATTCAAAGTATTAATCAAAATGCATTTATCTTGCAAACTACAAATGGCCGAGTTCCATTGAAACTTCTAGAAAATTTGCAATCTACCGTAAGAACTAAAAAAGAAACGATTCAACCAGCAGAAATTGGGGTTCATCTACACCTAAGTTCAAAGTTAGTTGAATTTCATGAAAGCTTTACACAGCAACAATTTGAAGACTGGATACGAAGTCTTCCTAGTACAGTATATCGAATGAAGGGATATGTTCCGATTGAAGGAATGAAAAATCCAATGCTGTTTCAATATGCGTATGGGTTAATTCAATGGTTACCAGAATATTTAAAAATGCCGCCTAAAATCGTTATTATTGGAGAGGGATTGGAGCAGATTCCAGTAATAGGGGAAGAGTAGCTTTAAGGGTCAAAGAACACCACAACAAGTTGTTCTAGCATGGATGGAATCACCAGGTCACCGTAAGAACGTTATGAATCCAAATTTTACTCATATAGGCATTGGATTTGTTGAAAATGGATACTGTTGGACACAACATTTTTTCCAATCATAAATCCAATATTAAACTCTCTTTAGTTCTGTTTGAATTAAGGGACTTTTTTAGGGTTTGGTGTTAATTTCCGAGTTTCCTATTTAAAAATGGAGTAGTTGTGTTAAAATCGGATTGAAAGTAGCATCATTTTATGTGGGGCATTCGCATAGATAAGTATAGTGAAAATTAAACAAATATTTGGAAATCCTATTTACTTAGGAAATCAATAAAATGCCTAACGTGTAAATGGTGTCATTTTTTGGTAAAACGATGAGTTTTACATAAGATAGGAGCATAACTGTGAATCGTAAATCAATTATTTTAACAGGTGGCGGAACTGCTGGCCACGTTTCGTTAAATCAAGCAATTATACCTTCATTGCTAAAAGAAGGGTATGATGTGCATTATATAGGCTCACATGATGGAATTGAAAAAGAACTCATTACAGGAAGTTTTCCGAACATTCCATTCCATGGCATTTCAAGTGGAAAACTACGTCGTTATTTTTCGATGAAGAATTTTACAGATCCTTTTAAAGTAATGGCTGGAGTTATTCAAGCGTTGTCGATTATTCGAAAAATTAAACCGAGCATTATTTTTTCGAAGGGTGGATTTGTATCTGTACCGGTTGTAATGGCTGCAAAGATGGCAAAAATACCGGTTGTTATTCATGAGTCTGATGTGACCCCTGGATTAGCAAATAAAATTGCATTACCATTCTCATCTCATATTTTTACAATTTTTGAAGATACGTTAAAATACCTTCCGAATGAAAAAGCAACTTGTACCGGATCAATCGTGCGACAAGAATTGTTTGAAGGTAAAAAAAGTGTTGGTTTAAAAAAATGTGGATTTGAGGATCAAAAACAGGTTTTATTAGTGATGGGTGGTAGTTTAGGATCCGTTGTATTAAATGATGCTTTGAGAAGTAACCTACCAGAACTACTTGCTAAGTATAATATTATTCACCTATGTGGAAAAGGCAATGTGGATCATACATTGAGTAGTTTAAAAGGCTATAAGCAATTTGATTATGTAACAAATGAACTTCCGGATTTATTACATGCTTCAGACTTTATTGTCTCACGTGCAGGTTCCAATTCGATTTATGAATTTTTAGCTCTAAAAAAGCCAATGTTACTTATTCCACTCTCTGCAACCAAAAGCCGAGGAGATCAAATTTTAAATGCGAAAATATTTGAAAAACAAGGATTTTCAGTTGTACTTGAAGAGGAAGAGTTAACGAAAAATACTTTTTTAAAGTCTGTAAATCGACTTGAGGACTCTAAAACTCAAATAATTCAATCAATGACTGCAGCCGAAAGTCCAAAAACACCAGACGAAATGATTAAACTTATTTTACAATATGAAAAATAAACTATAAAAAGGGCGCATTGAAAGTCAATTTTCAATGCGCCCTTAATAATTAAAATTTATAATAAAGATAATTACATAGCTTGCTCTTCTTCTTCAGCATTATCATGAGCAGTTACTAAGTAGAATAAATCCTTTGGAATTCTATATAGATCAAATTTAAACTCACCAGCATTAATTTCTTCAAAAAGTGCTTTATGCGTTTCGTTTGCTTCAATGACATAAGGTAATTTCAAGGAGGCACGTTTAGATTTTTCGTTCCCTTTTCGAATTCTTAAGAATACAGTATGAATATTGTGATGAAAGAATAGTTCAGATAAAAATTCCTTCTTCGCAGATTGGTTATACCCCATTCCTTGATAAGGAACACCAATCCATGTACCTAAAAATCCTGCACCGTCTTCAATATCGTATAAGTTAATGGTACCAACAGGTTGCCCATAATTATCTACTATCGTTCTAGAAATCGTCAGTCCTAATTGTTCTTCTTCTATAAGTTGTTTTGTCATAAACAAATATTCTTCGGGAGAAGTTGCTTTTTGACGAACATATGGGAAAACGGATGGGTGACTTAATAATTGATAGAGTTCATTTGTTTCTGAAAGATCACGATGTTTTAACATTTTTACGCCTCCTTTTAGGATAGTTGCTATAAAATACACACACACTAGGCAACAATTCCAATAAAAATAACCTAAAAAAACTAGGCGCATAAACAATGGCATGTTGAACCATTGCCTCCCTAGAATTCTAACTACAAATTAAGTGTTTTGTAGAAACATCATATACTAAAAAAATATTCTATGGCAATAGAAAAATACTTAAGTAAATGTGAAATGTTTGTTAACTCTTGTAAACTATGTTATTGGTAAATTCTATGATTAATTGTTGATTCACTGATTTTTTATCTTTATGATAGAAGAAACCTATTTTAAGGGAGTGATGTTGTATGGAAAGAACTTTTTTTAAAGTTCACGGTTCTGGAAATACATTTTATTTATATGAGACTAACGACGAACAAGAATTCGATTGGATAGACTTAACAAAATGGCTTTGTCAAGAAAAAAACGAAGGTGGAGCAGATGGCCTGTTGCTAGTTTTACCTTCTGTTGTTGCAGATGCAAAAATGCGAGTTATAAACGCGGATGGCTCAGAAGCATCTATGTGTGGGAATGGGTTGCGATGCGTAGCAAGACATGTATGTGAGAAGTTAAATAGAAATGAAGCTGTTGTAGAAACACTAAAAGCAAACTTAGAAGTTAAAAAAGAAGAATCTCTGTACGGAACGATTCCTACATATGCAGTAGAGATATCTCCAGTTTCATTTGAATTAACTAGCTTACCTATGGAGTATAAAAATCAATCTGAAATCCAACACCAATTGATTTCTGAATTTTCCCAAGACATTCTGTTTACTGCTGTATCCGTTCCAAATCCACATTTAATAGGTATTGTTGAGGAGAATTATATTACAAATAATACACATCAACAATCACTTGCTGAAATGTTGAATGGGAAAAATGAATACTGTTCAGATGGCATAAACGTAAGTTATGCACTTCCTTTGAATAATGACACTATTTTCGTTCGTACATTTGAACGAGGTGTTGGATTTACAAATGCTTGTGGTACGGCTATGACCGCTTCTGCATTAGTGGCAAAAATGAATCATTACGTTGATTCAGACACAGTTACGGTATTTAATCCTGGTGGTTTCGTAAAATGTAAAGTTCAAGAAAACAACGGGAATTATCAGTTAACACTCATTGGTAATGCGACAATTATGACAAACTATACTATTAAATTAGAAGATGGAAACTACAACTTTATAAGTAAAGCTGAAACAAATGAGCAATTACAATATGAAAATTGTCTTGACCTCGTTCGAAAAGAAACGGCTTCATTTCTTAAAAATTAGTATGAAATAGTCTTTCAAAATGTTAAACAGTCACATTTTAAGTTAAACTTAATATGTGACTTTTTCTACTTTTTGAACAAGATTTGTTTATCAATTTTCCAAGGTTGAAGGTGAGTCTATGGCAAGAAAAATTTTATTAATAGAAGATGAAAAAACAATTTCACGCTTTATTGAACTAGAGTTGCGTCACGAGCAATTTGAGGTGGAACTAGCATTCGATGGAAGAGATGGTCTAGATCAAGCATTATCTCAACAATTTGATTGTATTTTATTAGATGTAATGTTACCTAAATTAAATGGAATTGAAGTATGTAGAAGAATTCGTAGTGTATCAGATGTGCCAATCATTTTACTAACAGCTCGGGATGAAGTAATGGATCGAGTAGCAGGTTTAGATGCAGGGGCAGACGACTATATAGTAAAACCATTTGCAATAGAGGAGTTACTTGCTAGAATTCGTTCAATTCTTAGGAGAGTTAGCAAAACAGAAAGTGAAAATGATCTGATACGAGTGCGAGACATTGTCATTAACCCAAATTCATATGAAGTGTTTTTTGAAAATCATAAACTCGATTTAACAAAGACAGAGTACGATTTATTAAAATTACTTTGCGAAAACAAAAATCGAGTATGTACTAGAGAATTGATTCTTCAAACAGTATGGGGTTATGAAACGGAAGTAGAAACGAATGTGGTAGATGTGTACATCCGACATCTTCGTGCAAAATTAAAAACAAACGGTGAATCTATTATTGAAACAATCCGTGGTGTCGGCTACGTGGTGAGAGAATGAATATAAAAGAATCGTTTTTGAACCTTTCTTTAAAAAAGAAATGGACGTTTACAACCGCACTTGTAATTTCAATAAGTTATGCAGCCATTTGTATTGTCATTTACTTCGCTTTACATACATGGCTTTATAATAATGAACAAAACAATGCACTTCGTACTGTAGACGATCTCTCAGCATTCTTTCAATCGCAGGATGGATCAATTACATTAAGAGAATTTCAAGAAAACACTGGTTTAATGAAGTCCATTATTCACCAAAATCAAACTGTCCGCATTTTTAATATGGATGGTTACGAAGTCTTAAGAATAAATGACAAATCAAAGGCTGCTGATATAAGACTGTCTTACGAGGAATTATTAAATACTTCAATTACAAATCAAACGATTAATGGAAAAAATGTCATCGTTGTAAGTCGTATAGTGGAAATAGGTTTATTTCAAGGCTATATGCAGTTAGTACACCCACTCGATTCTTTTGAATCCATGATGCAATATATGCTTACGGCAATGTTGATTGCGGGAATTGGAGCGCTATTACTAGCAGCACTAATTAGCTCGTATTTATCAAAACTATTAATGAAGCCATTAGAAGCTTTACGCGATTCAATGGTAAGCGTAAAAGAAAAAGGCTTTGACGAACCCATTCAATTTAATTATCATGCAGATGATGAAATTGGAGATCTCCTTAAAATATATTTATCTATGATGGATGAACTTCAACAATCATTCACGAAACAACAACAATTTGTTTCAGATGCATCCCATGAATTACGGACACCTATACAAGCTATAGAAGGTCATTTATCGTTAATTAAAAGATGGGGGAAAGAAGATCCAAATATATTAGAAGAATCATTAACGACTTCGATTATAGAAGTGCAAAGAATGAAAAAAATGATCGAGGAACTTCTTGATTTAGCTAGAAGAGAAAAACGAGATGAATATGCTCACGCTAATGTTGAAAAAGTACTAAATTCAGTAAGAGATGAGCTTCAAGTTATTAACAAAGATGCTGAAATAGTAATACAATATTTTGGTGAGACTAAACAAGCGCTAATTACTGAAAATGCTCTTGCACAAATAATCCGCAATATCATCGAAAACGGCATTCGATATAATATGAATAAACCAGTCATTGAAGTAAAAGTGAATTATTTATCTGAAAATATTTTTATAACTATTAAAGATAATGGTATTGGAATAAAACAAGAGAATATTGGTAAAATATTTGACCGCTTTTATCGCGTTGATGACTCGAGAGAAAACACGGGCGGGGGCACAGGTTTAGGATTAAGTATTACAAAAATGTTGGCTGAAAAATATAATGTGGAGATAGATGTCACAAGTAAAATTAAAGAAGGAACAATATTTACTTTAAGATTTCCAATGTAAAATTTACAGGATTTCTAAGTTATTTGATTATTATTCTCGTTTTTATGAAAAAAATAGTAATTTTTATTTAAAAAGAGTTGTATTTTTTGTGAAGAGTAGTAAGATTGAATTGGAAAATGCCGTTATTATTAAGAAACAAATTTCATTACCTTACTCTTGTTTAAATGTGGTGAAATTTGTTATAAATAATATTGAAACAAAGGAACTGCCTTGTGGCAAAATTTGGAGGTTATACTCATGTCGAACAATGTAACAACTGTTGGTTCTCCATGGTCAGCTTTATTTTCAGGTCCTAACTTAGGATATGTTATGGAACAATATGATTTGTATTTACAATCACCTGAAGAAGTTGAACCTGAACTAGTAGCGTTATTCCAACAATTTGGTTCACCATTTGTGGAAGAAGGTTTTACTGCTACTGAGGGAGTTGCTAACGTACAGCCAGGTAACATGACTAAAGTATTTGCAGCTGTTCAATTAGCAGATGCAATTCGTTCATTCGGTCATTTAGCTGCTGATGTATATCCATTAAAGGATCGCAAATTAGATACTTCTAAAATAGATGCTAATAACTATGGTCTAACTGAATCAGACCTATTATCAATGCCTGCTTCTTTATTCTTTACTGTACCACCTGCAAACGTTTCCAATGGGAAACAGGCAATAGAATTTTTACGTTCAATTTATACTGATAAAATTGGATTTGAATATTCGCATGTTGAAGATAAAACAGAACGTGACTGGATTCAATCAAAAATCGAATCTGGTACTTTAAAACAAAGTTTTTCAGCTGGAGAGAAAAAAGTAGTTTTAGAACGATTAACTCGCGTTGAAGATTTTGAAAGATTCATTCATAAAACATTTGTTGGTCAAAAACGATTCTCTATTGAGGGGTTAGACTCATTAGTAATTCTATTAGATGAATTAGTTAAATTAGCTGACAAAGAGAGAATGAAACAACTTCAAATTGGTATGGCTCACCGTGGACGCTTAAACGTATTAACACATGTTGTAAATAAACCTTATGACATGATGTTTGCAGACTTCGCCCATGTACCAAATGATTATTTCTTCCCAGAAGATGGTTCTCTTGAAATTACAAAAGGATGGACTGGTGACGTGAAGTACCACATGGGTGCTGCTTATACAAATCCATCTGGCTTAACTGTAAAATTAGCTTACAATCCGTCACACTTAGAAGTAGTTAGCCCTGTAGTAACTGGTGCTACTCGTGCAGCTCAAGAAGATACTACATCAACATCAGGATACCCTACTTTTGATCCTAAGAAAGCGTTAGCAGTGCTAATACATGGTGATGCTGCATTTGCTGGTGAGGGTATTGTTCAAGAAACATTTAACTATGCAAATACAAAAGGATTTAGTACAGGTGGATCTGTTCATATTATTTCAAACAATATGATTGGATTTACAACAGAGCACTATGATTCTCGCTCTACACGTTATTCATCTGACGTAGCTAAAGGATATGGTATTCCAGTTGTACACGTAAATGCTGATGATCCTGAAGCAGTAGCAAATGTTGCAAAATTTGCATTTGAATATCGTCAAATTTTTGGGAAAGATATTTTAATTGATTTAATTGGATATCGTCGTTTAGGTCACAATGAAACTGATGATCCAACGGTTACAAATCCATTAACTTATGCAATTGTTTCTAAACACCCAACTGTTCGTACGCTTTACGGTGAAAAACTAGTAAACGAAGGTATATTAACAGCTGAAGACGTGAAGAAACTTGATGAAGAAATCTATGCTGGAATGCAAGCTTCTTATGACCACGTTAAACAAGTTGGTCAAGAAAAAGGGCATTTTGAAATAGCTATGCCTGAAGAAGTTAGAAATAATTACCCAGAAGTTGATACATCTTTATCAAAAGAAGAACTTCTTCAAATAAATAATGAATTATTAGCTTGGCCAGAAAGCTTCGAACCACAAAATAAATTAGCTAAAATTCTAAATAAACGTGTAGAAGCAGTTGAAACTGGTAAAATCGATTGGGGTCATGCTGAAACATTAGCATTTGCTGCAACTTTACGTGATGGCAATCCAATTCGATTAACTGGTCAAGATGCTCAACGTGGAACATTCTCACAACGTCACTTAGTTTTACATGATAAAAACAATGGTGCTGAATTTGTTCCATTACACAATATTTCCGGAGCAAAAGCTACGTTTGCTGTTCATAACTCACCGTTAACAGAAGCTGCAATTGTAGGATTTGAGTATGGATATAATTTAGAGCATAATAATGCGTTAACACTATGGGAAGGTCAGTTCGGTGACTTTGCTAACATGGCGCAAATTATGTTTGATAACTTCATTTCATCAGCACGTTCTAAATGGGGACAAAAAACAGGTTTAGTTATCCTGTTACCAACTGGTATGGAAGGTCAAGGTCCAGAACACTCATCAGCACGTATTGAACGTTATTTACAATTATCTGCTGAAAATAACTGGATCGTTGCGAACTGTTCAAATGCAGGTAACTACTTCCACCTATTACGACGTCAAGCTAAAATGTTAGGTACTGAAGCAATTCGTCCACTTATCGTGGGAACACCTAAGTCATTACTAAGACATCCATTAGCTGCAACATCAATTGAAGATTTAACTGAAGGTAAATTCCAAGAAGTTATTGAACAACCAGGATTAGGTAAAAATAAGAAAAAAGTTGAACGCATTTTAATCGGTTCAGGAAGAGTAACAATCGACTTAGCGGAGCATGTAAAAGATGGAGAAGGATTTGATAATACTCATATTTTACGTGTTGAACAACTTTACCCATTCCCATCAGAAAAACTTTCTGAGATTATTTCTAGATATCCAAATGTAAAAGAAATCCGTTGGGTACAAGAAGAGCCTAAGAACCAAGGTCCTTGGAAATATGCTTTAGAATACTTATTAGACTTAGCTGATGGTAAAAAAGTAAAATATGTTGGACGTCCAGAATTGTCATCTACATCTGAGGGTGATGCGGACTCACATAAAGTAGCTCAAGCTAAAGTAATTGAAGAAGCTTTTGCTTAAATGTATGATAGTGAAGATGATTTTACTACTAGTAAATAGTAGTGAAGCGTGTATGCTTTCCTAAACATACACGATATATAAAGGAGGATATTTTTGTGGCTGAGATTAAAGTGCCTGAATTAGCAGAATCGATTACAGAAGGAACAATTGCCCAATGGGTAAAAAAAGTAGGAGATCGTGTTGAAAAAGGCGAATTCATCGTTGAATTAGAAACAGATAAAGTAAATGCTGAAATTATTTCTGAAGAAGCAGGTGTTTTAAAACAAATTCTTGCTGAAGAAGGAGATACAGTTCTAGTAGGTCAAGTAATTGCAGTAGTAGAAGCAGGAGAAGGTGGAGCAACTGCTCCTGCAGCACCTGTTGCGGAAGCACCAGCGCCAGCACCTGCACCTGTAGTAGCAGCACAACCTGCAACTCCTGTAGCAGCACCTGTTGAAGAAACTTCAAATGAACGTGTTGTAGCTTCTCCAGCTGCACGCAAATTAGCTCGTGAAAAAGGAATTGACTTAAGCGCAATCTCACCAGTTGATCCACAAGGTCGAGTAAGAGTTCAAGACGTAGCAGCACATGGATCTGCACCAGTAGCAGCACCTGTTGCCCCTATCGCAACAACAAATGGTCCTGTAGTATTCACACCTGCTGATCAAACTGATCGTGTGACAATTGAAAAAATGAGCCGTCGTCGTCAAACGATTGCTAAACGCTTATTAGAAGTAAAACAATCAACAGCGATGTTAACTACATTCAATGAAATTGACATGACAAATATTATGGCTTTACGTAAACGTAAACAAGAAGAGTTCGTAAAAGCTAACGATATTAAATTAGGCTTTATGTCATTCTTCACTAAAGCTGTAGTTGCAGCACTTAAAAAATATCCATATGTAAACGCACAAATCGTTGGCGATGAAATTCACTTAAATAACTTCTTTGATATTGGTATTGCTGTATCAACTGAAGAAGGCCTAGTTGTACCAGTAGTACGTGATGCTAACAGCAAAAACTTTGCTGAAATTGAAAAAGATATCGCAAGCTTAGCTAAAAAAGCACGCGACAAAAAATTAGGTCTAAACGATATGGCTGGTGGATCATTCACAATTACAAATGGTGGAGTATTCGGTTCATTAATGTCTACACCAATTATGAACGGAACACAAGCAGGTATCCTTGGTATGCACTCAATCGTAAACCGTCCAATAGCTGTAAACGGTGAAGTTGAAATTCGTCCAATGATGTATGTTGCATTATCTTATGACCACAGAATCATTGATGGAAAAGATTCAGTTGGATTCTTAAAAACAGTTAAAGAACTTATTGAAAATCCAGAAGATCTATTATTAAATTCTTAATATAGTTAGCCCTAGCGTATGATTTCGCTAGGGCTTTTATTATTCAATAGTTCGAGAAATCAATGTATATCTAACTATCAGTATAATCTTTTAATATATTATTCTGATAATTTAGATACTTATTTGATAACTTTTTATTGACATCGGTATAAACGTAACGTAGAATAACTAATATAATTGAATAGTATACCTCACTTAATCTTGTGAGGTAGAGGCGCGTTATTTATTAGTTTTTCATGGAGTTTGAGCGAACAATGATATGAAAAAGAAGGAAATATCGCCGAAGTGTAAAGTATGCTCAATGCTTTGTGCTGGGTCTGTAGTGAATAATTACAGGACTGTCTCAAGTTATGTTTTCCCAACTGACTTGAGTTGTGCTATCTCTAACGGGAATAATTGAGGATATGGGTATTACTACATACACAAGACCTAGATTATTCTAGGTCTTTTTTTCATGTATTCCCATAAATATATATAAAAGGAGAGGAAAAATATGAAAAAGAATCTATTTTTAATGCTAATGACATTTTTTGCTATTTTTGTTTTAGCAGCGTGTGGATCTTCTGAAAAAAGTAATTCAACTGAAACATCTGGAGAAAAAGGCGTATTGAAAGTTGGATTGGAAGCTGGCTACCCTCCATTTAACTGGACACAGAAAGATGATTCCAATGGTGCTGTAAAAATCGAAGGCTCAAATGAATATGCTGGTGGTTACGATGTTGAAATCGCAAAACGTGTTGCAGATGCATTAGGAAAAGAATTAGTAATCGTTAAAACAGATTGGGATGGTTTATTACCTGCATTAGATACAAAGGTTATTGATGCTATTATTGCTGGTATGAGCCCAACTGAAAAACGAAAAGAAGCAATTGACTTCTCTGACAACTACTACAAAAGTGAATTTGTTATTGTAACAAAAGCAGATAGCAAATATGCAAATGCAAAATCATTAGCTGATTTTGCTGGAGCAAAAATCACATCTCAATTAGGTACAACAAATTATGATGTGATTGATCAAATTCCGAATGTGCAAAAAGAAACTGCTATGAATAACTTCACTGAAATGCGAGTTGCACTTGAAACAGGCGTAATCGATGCATATGTTGCTGAAAGACCTGAGGCAATATCATCTACTAGCGCTAATTCAAAATTTGTATATGTTGAAATTGGAGACGAGTTCAAAGTAGATGAGGCAGATGTATCTGTTGCTGTTGGTCTTCGTAAAGGTGACGACAATCTTGCAAAAATCAATGAAGCATTAGCTAACATCTCAGAAGATGAACGTCAAAAGTTAATGGAAGCAGCAATTGAAAATCAACCTGCTGCAAATTAATCAAAATCTTACAGGACACTGATTGTAATAATACAATCAGTGTCCCACTTTAAAACAACATCCCTGTTGTTAGGAGGATATTTATGAGCTTCGAGGTTATACTCTCAATTCTAAAAGAAAATTGGCCAAGTTATTTAAATGGGGCATATATTACTCTATTAATCGCTATTTTTAGTACAATTATTGGTGCACTTATCGGATTATTCATTGGGATTATGCATACGATCCCATTACGAAAGAGATCTATTAAATCAATTCTATTAAAAGTACTTAATTTCATATTATCGGTATATGTAGAAATCTTCCGTGGCACACCAATGATTGTACAAGCAGTAGTTGTATTCTACGGTGTTGCTGCCTATGGGTTTGTAATGGATCGATTTATTGCAGCGGTTTTAGTTGTTTCATTAAATACAGGTGCTTATATGGCAGAATATGTCCGTGGTGGGATTGTTTCGATTGAAAAAGGACAATATGAAGCAGCTGAAGCTATTGGTATGAGTCATTTCCAAACAATGATTCATGTCATATTACCTCAGGTTATCCGTAACATTTTACCTGCTACTGGAAATCAATTAATTATGAATATTAAAGACTCAGCAGTATTAAGTGTAATTAGTGTGACAGAATTATTCTTTGCAACACAATCAATCATTAGTGTGAATTACAAATATGCAGAATCTTATTTAATAGCTTGTGTAATGTACTTAATTATGACTTTTGCAGCTTCACAACTTTTAAGATTACTAGAGAAAAAGTTAGATGGTCCAAAGGATTATCAATTTAATCAAAATAAAGAAGTCGCGTAAGGAGGATAAATGATGGATAACGTTATTGAAATTAAACATCTAAATAAATCCTTTGGAAATCATGAAGTTTTACGCGATGTAAATTTTTCCGTTTCTAAAGGTGAAGTGGTTTGCCTAATAGGTTCATCTGGTTCTGGTAAATCTACTTTATTACGCTGTATTAACCTACTAGAAACTCCTTCAGGTGGAGAAATTATCTATAATGGCGAAAATATATTAGATAAAAAACATGATGTAAGACAATATCGTACACATCTGGGGATGGTGTTCCAGAATTTTAATTTATTTAATAATCATAATGTGTTGAAAAATTGTGTAGTTGGACAACAAAAAGTACTTAAACGTTCAAAAGCTGAATCTGAACAAAATGCATTAAAGTATTTAGAAATTGTTGGAATGGATAAATACGTGAATGCAAAACCAAGTCAACTATCAGGTGGACAAAAACAACGAGTGGCCATTGCACGAGCATTGGCAATGAACCCTGAAGTTATGTTGTTTGATGAACCTACATCCGCATTAGATCCTGAGATGGTTGGAGAAGTATTAAAAGTAATGCGTAAGCTTGCTGAAGAAGGGAATACGATGTTAATCGTGACCCATGAAATGGAATTTGCTAAAGAAGTTTCAGATCGTATCGTTTTCATGGACAAAGGAGTAATCGTAGAAGAAGGACCACCAAGCCAAGTTCTAGTTGATCCAAAACACAATCGTACAAGAGAGTTTTTAAAACGCACATTAAAATAACTCCATGAAAAACAAATTCCTTCGAATTAGGGATTTGTTTTTTCATGTATTATAAAAAAATAAAGTTATACTAACTTCTTGAATTCCACTCTGAAATAATAATAAATCCAATTGCAAAAACAATGGCAAGAACAAAAAACCAAATTGGTATTCCGCCAAAAGACATATGTATTCACCTCTTAATGTTCATGGTAACATGAAAAATTTACCGACTCAATTAGGAGGTACTAGATATAATTTCACAAATAGGCTAAAATCGTATAAAATAATATTAGTATGGAACATGTGAATAGTTAAAGCGAGGTAAAATCAAATGTTAAATTTAAAATGGAAAGATGCACCAACAATTAGAAAAGTTATATGTGTCAATACAAACGCTGAAAAGTATTTAGTGTCAAATGTATTAACAGTTGGTAAAGAATATGAAGTGAAAAATGAAACAGAAGAATTTATCTTTGTAGTAGATAATACAGGAAAAGTTGGCGGTTATTATAAAGATTATTTTGAATCTGTAGAATAAAAAAACACGATTGAAAGTCAAAAGCTTTCAATCGTGTTTTACTTTTTGTTTGATAAAAGCTCCACTTTTGCTTCTATTTCCGCTTGTTGAACATTACTTTCTGCTTGAACCCTTAAAGTATCCTCGATGGACTCTATCAGCTGCAATTGTGTTTTCTTAAAGATATCGATATCAGTGTGTGTGATCGTCTTGTGTCGTTTTGATTCTTTTGCGGATACTTCTATCATTTTTGCATTTTTGCGAATCATATCATCCGAGACATCCATTAGTCTTTGACCAGCCATATTTATTCGACGTTGATTATTTATGTTAACTAGCATTGAAATTTGGGTTTGCCATAAAGGGATTGTTGTTAGAACGGATGACTGTATTTTTTCAACTAGTAATCTATTTGTTTGTTGGATTAGTCTAATTTGTGGTGCAGATTGTATTGCGATTTCACGAGATAATTGCAAATCGTAAATTCGTTTGTCTAACCATTCAATTGCCTGTAAGAAATCATTTAACTTCTGTTTAGTAATAAGATCATTTTTTTCAACTGCTTCTGTTTGTAGTTTTGGAAGGTGGTTTGTTAACATATCTTGCACTTTTAGTTGGGCAGCAGCGATATAAATATTTATATTATGATAGTATTCTTCGTTCAGTCGATACAATTCTTCAAGCATGTTGATATCTGACAATAACCCTTTTTGAGCATGTAGTAATTGAATACTTAAGCGATCAATCTGTACACTAAGTCTTTTAAAATGAGATATTTGTTCTTGTATCGTTGACTTTGCACGATTGAACAATTTAGAGAAGAAGCCTTTATTTTCCACCAACGAATCAGGGTCAATTTTTTCGAGCTGTTCCATTAATTTAAAAAGGACTTCACGAATAGGTGAAGTATCGTTTCTCTGGACTTGAATTAGTAAATTATTCGTAAAATGCTTTAAATTATGTTGAGCTTCCACTCCGAATTGGAGAATTGATTCGTATTGAGCAATATTTATTGTACTTGCAAGATACAACGCATTTTTTTGATTTTCTTCTGATAATGAGGAAAACATAGTAGGTGATTGATCGTTATGGGAGACCTCATTATAAGTTACATCAAAAAAAGAGCTCGTACTATTGAGTATAGAATTTTGCTCTGAGCTCTTTTCTTGTGTCATTCATTATCACCTCGAAACTTTAGTTGTTGCCGATTTTTCTCTGTTTCTAATTTTGCATAATCAATTTCCAATTTTAAATGTTCTAAATCAGATTCTAATGCTGATTTTAAATCGCTTTCCATTGTCTCATGAAGACCTTTTAATGTTTTACGTGTATCTTCAAGCGCTAGTTGAATTTCCATATCTTTTAGTTGTTGCTGTGTTAGTAAAGTATATTTACTTGTTAATTCAACGGCTGAAGGTAAATGGGAATAAAAGAAATCTTGTACAGAATAAAATTTAGCAGGATTCGTTTGTACAATATTTAAAATCCTTCTTGCTAACTTCGTCATTTCATTTAATATTTTAAATGAACTAATTGAACGAACTTTAATATATTGCTGAGTTAATGATAAAATATGACTTCTTGCCAATTTTAACTGTTTTTCAATATGACTTAGTTCAGAGCGGGTTAATCCAAGCTCTTTACTTTTCTTAGACTTTTGAATAAATTTAATCGATTTATTACTTACGTAATATGTCAAAATGGTAATCAACGGCACTAAAAAAAATCCTAAGTCAAAATTAACGACAGTTAATATAAAAACAGTTAAACTTATTAAAAAGTTCAGTGCATGTCTCGTTATAAAATTCATTGCTCCTAACATATTCGTACCCCCTTAATACTATAATTTATATACGTTTAATTTTCAGGAAAAGTTTCATCACATATTCATGTTTATCATAATATATGTTACAACTTTTATTAAGCATTTAAAAATATAAAGTTTACAATTATTAATTAAAAAAGCAGTAAACATACCTTGAAGAAATTAGGACTTTATTATTTTAGGCTTTTACATGCTGAACAAACCATTATTAAACCGTGTAAGTGAAAAGGGAATGATCAAATGAGTAAATATAAATTAATATATATGAAAGCTGATTATGAGCCATGGTGGCTATTTGAGGGGTGGGAGGAGTATATCGTTTCTACTGAATCATTTGAGTCGGAAGAAGCCTTAGATGCTGCCTTACTAAACAAGCTCATTCAATATAGAGAAAAATATCCTCACGAAAAAAATAAAGAACAAAAATATTATGCTTTCTGGACAGATGAAGAAAGTGAATATTGTGAAGCTTGTGAAGAAGATACTCAAATCTATCATGGAATTATTGTTGAAAGAGATTAGTGGGAAAATTTCCCAATCAATTTACAGAAATAATTGAAAATTTAACACAATTTTGAATAATTTTGTTTGACAAGGTGTAAAATGATGGTATAATGAAAATAACAATAAAATTGCTAGACCGGATACAAATGATTCACATATTACAAAGAGTGATCGGTGTTATGTCGGTACTCTTATGTAATGTGTGTTTTTTTTTATACGGTAATGTGGAATTATTGTTAACTTTAATTTTTTTTGGAGGTTTTTTCAAATGAAACAAGGTACAGTAAAATGGTTTAACTCAGAAAAAGGTTTCGGATTTATCGAAGTTGAAGGAGAAAACGACGTATTCGTACACTTCTCAGCTATTCAAGGTGAAGGTTTCAAAACTCTTGACGAAGGTCAAAAAGTGGAATTCGAAGTTGTAGATGGCAACCGCGGACCACAAGCTGCTAACGTTGTAAAACTTTAATTTTTAAAATTAAACTTATAATCGTTAATTCAGAGGCATTCTTAATTGAATGCCTCTTTTATATTTCCAAGTTTTATTATGGTTTCGTCTCAATTTTTTCTAATGTAGATGTAACAACAAATGGATCTTCACCTTCTACTTGCATGATCGACTCACGTTTCACTTCTCCAAATCCTATTGCGAAGTATTTCCGATTCGTGAAATCTTCTGATATTTCCTCTAGAACAATCACATGTTCAAATGATTTGTATGGGGTAGAAAGTGTAGTATCAACCTGTACAATTTTCCAATCTCCGATGACAGTCCCTACCTCCAATGGTCCATTTAAATAAGGTTCAATTAGAGGCATCTTATTTAATTCATCTACAGTTGGATAGGTGACATCGTTAGGAAACTCTTCAATTACTTGATCATAAACCTTTTCAACTTTATCATCTTCATCCATTACCCGGTAGATTTTTAAAATGGCAGCCCCACCGTTATCTTCAACAAGTGCCACATAACGATCGGATAACCACTTTGTTTTAACAGTGAAGGTAGCAAATTCATTTCCTTCGCCTAAAAAGTATGCTGTAGATCCTTCTGGCATAAAGAATTTTGAGTAATCTACATCATCTTCAATCGTTTCTTGTATTCCTTCATTTTGATCTATAAGTTCTCCGTTGGTAGGTTCATTCGATGAGTTGTTGGATGATTCTTCTGATGCACTGTTATTATTGGTAGAGTTCACTTGTTCATTTGTACATGCTGATAAAAAGAGTAAGCAGAAAATGAGAATGAAAAATATCTGTTTCATCGTAATATCCTCCTTTCCTCTAATATATCCTTTTGGATAGGAAATGTATCAGACTAATTAGAAATTATATGTGTAATAACAACAATAATATTATGTTAACTAATAATTTCCTAACATAAAAACGGTAGGGGATACCTACCGTTTTACATATTTATTTAATACCTTGTGCTTCTTTCCATTCTAAGAATTCATCGTACGTTAACTGTTTGTCAAGAATAGAGCCGTCTTCTTGAATTTCGATAACACGGTTTGCAATTGTTTGAATAAATTGATGGTCATGTGATGTGAAAATCATAGCACCTTTAAAACGAATTAATCCTTCGTTTAATGCTTGAATCGATTCTAAGTCTAGATGGTTCGTTGGTTCATCTAATAGTAAAACGTTTGAATTCGATAACATCATTTTAGATAACATACAACGGACTTTTTCTCCTCCTGAAAGGACAGAAGGGGATTTTTTAACTTCTTCACCAGAGAATAACATACGTCCTAAGAAACCGCGCAAGAAGCTTTCTGTTTCATCTTCAGGTGAGTATTGACGAAGCCATTCAACTAATGATTTCTCACCACCTGTAAAGTATTTATCATGGTCATTTTCAAAGTAACTTTGTGTTGTCGTTACGCCCCATTTATAAGTACCATTATCAGCCTCACGCTGAGCCATTAAGATATCCATTAATGCTGTTTTAGCTATAGGACTTCCAAGTAAGACAATTTTGTCTTCTTTATTCATCATAAAGCGGACATCTTTAAATAGAATTTCCCCATCTTGAGAAGCTGTTAAGCCTTCTACTGATAGGACATCATTCCCAATTTCACGCCCAATTTGGAAGTTGATGAAAGGGTATTTACGGCTTGAAGGTTTAATATCTTCAAGTTCGATTTTATCTAACATTTTTTTTCGTGAAGTGGCTTGGCTAGATTTAGAAGCGTTCGCAGAGAAACGAGCAACGAAAGCTTGTAATTCTTTAATTTTTTCTTCTTTTTTCTTGTTTTGATCTTGAGCCATTTTAAGTGCTAATTGGCTAGATTCATACCAGAAATCATAGTTCCCAACATAAATTTGGATTTTAGAAAAGTCTAAATCCGCAATATGCGTACAAACTTTATTTAAGAAGTGACGGTCATGGGATACAACAATAACCGTATTTTCAAAGTTAATTAAAAACTCTTCTAACCATTTGATTGCTTTTAAATCTAAGTGGTTGGTAGGCTCATCAAGTAAAAGTACATCTGGTTTACCAAACAATGCCTGAGCTAATAATACTTTAACTTTATCTGATCCTTCTAAGTCTTTCATTTGCATATAATGTAGTTCGTCACCAATACCAAGACCATTTAAAAGAGTTGCAGCTTCTGAATCTGCTTCCCAACCATTTAAGTCTGCAAATTCACCTTCGAGTTCCGCAGCACGCATACCATCTTCGTCTGAGAAATCTTCTTTCATATAAATCGCGTCTTTTTCAGCTTTAACTTCCCACAGACGTTTGTTACCCATTACAACAGTATCTAGTACATTAAACTCATCGTACTCGAAATGGTTTTGTTTAAGGACTGATAAACGTTCGTCTTTACCCATTGAAACATGACCTTCTTGAGGTTCAATTTCACCAGATAAAATCTTTAAAAAAGTTGATTTTCCTGCACCATTTGCACCAATAAGACCATAACAGTTACCAGGTGTAAACTTAATATTTACATCTTCAAATAGTTTACGATCACCATATCGAAGACCTACATTACTTACTTGAATCATGTAAGTACCTCCTTAAAAATTGTCATTATTTATAAGTTTAAAAATTCCTAAATATGGAGTTTCTCTTATATACACATAATTGCTATTATACCATGTAGTGTAAAGAAATAAAACTATATCAATTGTGTTAATGCAATTTGAAGTTACTTCACTCAATTTAATTAAGTAACTAAAATATTTCAAATTAATAATGTGTTTTTCTTGATAAAAAACGACCAGTGGAACACACCACTGGTCGCTAATTTTTTATTTCCAATGTTTTTCTATAAATTCGTCACGGCCTGAAATAGTACGATCTTCTTTGTAATGCTCAGGTTCCTTTTTATAGTAATCTTGATGATAATCTTCTGCAACGTAAAATTCACTTGCTTCAATGATATCTGTTACAATTGGTTTATTAAACTTCTTACTTTCTCCAAGTTCTTTCTTTGATTGTTCTGCAATTATTCGTTGTTCATCACTATGGTAGAAAATGGCTGTTTTATATTGATCTCCTCGGTCATGGAACTGTCCGCCTTGATCTGTTGGGTCAATTTGCATCCAGAAAATTTCTAATAGTTTGTCATAAGGGAAAATATCAGGGTCAAATTCAATTTGAACAACTTCGTAGTGACCTGTAGTTCCTGTTTTTACTTGTTCATAGGTTGGGTTTTCAACTGATCCTCCCATATAACCTGATGTAACTTTATGTATACCGTCCCATTGATCAAATGGTTTTACCATGCACCAAAAACATCCACCTGCAAATGTAGCTTTTTCCAAAATATTTCCTCCTCTATGATTAAAAGAAATAGAATTGTATCATCCTAAAGTTGAGAATAAAAATAGATAAATTCTCTATGTTGATAATAGTATATAACATTTCAACATAAAAGAAATATTAGTAGTATTTTTTAAATGGGGGTTAACTATGGAAGATAATCAACTTCATGAAACTAGAAGATCTAGAAATCATCATAAAAAGAAGTTTAAAAAGGGAAAAGTTTTTCTCCTTGTATTTATTGCATTGATTGCGATTGCTGCAGTATATATTATTCTTGAGTATAGAGCTGGTCAAGAATTAGCAAAGGAAATTAAGTTACCTGAGCAAACTTTTATTGCTGACGAACCTACTGAAGGGATTACAAATTATTTAATAATTGGAATTGATAGTAGGGGAGAAGAACAATCAAGATCAGATACAATGATGGTTTTATCTAGAAATCATTCAACAAACGAATTGAAACTGATTTCACTAATGCGAGATATCTATGCAGATATTCCTGGTTATCAATCTTATAAATTGAATACAGCGTATTTTCTAGGAGGGGTACAACTGCTTAAAGATACAATAACGGAAATGCTTGATATCCCTATCCATCATTACGTAGTGATTGACTTTAAAAGTTTTGAATCATTGATTGATATCATAGCGCCTAACGGTATTGAAATTGACGTTGAAAAAGATATGTCTACTAATATTGATGTTTCGTTAACAAAGGGAGTTCATAATCTTAATGGTAAGGAGCTATTAGGATATGCTCGATTCAGACATGATGAAGCTGGTGATTTTGGTCGAGTAGAACGTCAGCAAAAAGTGATTGATGCGATTAAAGATGAGCTACTTTCCCCTAAAAATATTATGAAATTACCTAGAGTGGTTGGCGCATTGCAAGGTTATGTTTCTACTGATATGTCATCCACTGAAGAAATTAATACAGCTCTTTCAATAGGTCTAAAAGGAAACATAGAAATTGAAAAGTTGACTATTCCTGTGGAAGGTACCTATAGCTTTGAAAGTTACAGCCATGCTGGTTCTGTCATTGTGATTGATAAAGAATTAAATACACAATATTTACATGATTTTATTAATCCATAACGGAAGGAAAATTTAATCAAATTAGATGAAAAGTGTTAAAATAGAAATAGTTAAATTTTGATAGCTTTGCGAGGTGTTTTTTTGGAAAAAGAGAGAGAAAAGGAGAATGGTGGTTCAATCTTAAAAGAAAAATCATTATTTTCCTCTACTAAGTTTATACGTTTTCTAGGTGGGAAGAATCTATTATTTACCCTAATATCATCACTATTATTAGGTCTAGTGATTCTTGTATATGATCGAGTATCATTTATTTTTTATCCACTTCAAGTTTTATTTGAAGTGGTCATTTTACCTGGTGTACTAGCTGTTATTGCTTATTATTTATTCCGTCCATTCTTAAGAATACTGGTCAATTGGAAGGTACCGCGGGTTTGGGCAATTTTTATATTGTATCTAATAGTTATAGGGTTAATTACACTTTTAATAGTTGCCGTCTATCCATTTTTACGTGATCAATTTAAAAATTTAATCGAAGAATTTCCTACTTATTTTATGTCTGTCACACAAAATATTGTTTCATTTTTAAATAATTCTAGCTTCAGTGATTTATTTAGAGATTATAATTACAATCGAGTAATTACTGATATTACGAATAATGTAACCTCTACTGTTCAAGGTACATTTACGAATGTTGCAAAAAGTGTAGCGTCTGGAATAACTGGATTTGTTTCAACATTAACAGGTATCGTGTTATCACTTGTTACAGTGCCTTTCATTCTATTTTATTTATTATATGAAGGTGAAAAACTCCCAAAATTCATCTTAAAAATCTTACCACCGCGCGCTAGAGATGAAGTTCGCCAAGTAATGAAAGAAGTCGACAAACAAGTTAGTTCTTATATTCAAGGCCAAATTTTAGTTTCTATTTGTATCGGTGTCATGATGACGATTGGATTTTTAATTATTGGACTAGATTATGCTTTTATTTTAGGATTCTTAGCTATGATTACTAGTGTTGTTCCATACTTAGGTCCAGCAATTGCGATTACGCCTGCGATTATTATCGCTTTAGTAAATTCACCAATTATGTTAATAGGGCTCATCATTGTGTGGACGATTGTACAGCTGATTGAAGGTAAATTAATCACTCCAAATATTATGGGGAAATCTTTATCAATTCACCCTATTACAATCATCTTTGTTTTACTAACTGCTGGTTCATTGTTTGGGGTTGCTGGTGTAATTCTCGGAATTCCGGTATATGCTATCCTAAAGGTAGTCGTTACTCATATTTATCGTTTATTAAAGAAACGTTATAACCATTATGAAACCGATCCAATGAATAAATTTGAGGTTTAATGTGCAATATCACTATATCTATTAAAAAACAGGATGTCCCAATTCAAATGGACATCCTGTTTTATTTAAATAGTTAATGATTTTAATTTATCTAAAGCTTTTTCCAATAGTTCTACAGGTTGCACTAATGCTAGACGCACATACCCTTCACCTTCGGAACCAAATTCAGTACCCGGAACCATAATTACGCCTGTTTCTTCAATTACTTTAAAAGCAAATGAAACACTATCAATATCAAAAGGATATTTTGCCCAAACAAACATACCACCGTTTGAAGGGGCGACTTCCCAACCAAGATTTTGTAGTCCTTGAGTTAAAACATGATGACGCGCGGAGAAAGTTATACGTAAACTTTCTGTGATTTCTTCTGCATGATCTAAAGCAAGAGCAGCAGTCGACTGAATAGGGTCAAAAATACCAAAGTCAAGATTAGATTTTAATTGACCAAGAATGTTAATCATTTCAGCATTTCCAACAATATATGCAACACGTGCACCAGCTAAACTAAAACTCTTAGATAGTGAGTTGATTTCTAAACCAACTTCTTTTGCCCCAGGTGTTGCTAAGAAAGTAATAGGTCGATTACCAGTAAAGTAAAATTCTGAATATGCTGCATCGTGTAAAACAATAATATTATACTTTTTCGCAAATTCTACGACTTCTGTAAAGTACTCTATGGATGGTGAAGCAGGAACAGGATTACCTGGCATATTGATAATTAATAGTTTTGCTTTTTGGGCAACTTCTTCAGGTATCGCTTTAAGATTAGGAACAAAACCTCTTTCCTCATCCAGAGGAATATAGTAACTCTGTGCACCAGCTAACTTTATACCTGCATCGTAAGCAACATAAGAAGGATTTGTCGTTAAAACAATGTCTCCTGGATCACAAAAGGCAACAGGTAAGTGTACAAGTCCTTCTTGGGATCCAATCGTTTGGATAATTTCTGTTGCTGGATTTAATTCTACTCCATTTACTCGTTCATAATAACGAGCTACAGCCTCTTTGAATTCAGTAGAAGCAGATAATGTGTAACCATACGATGTAGATAATAAGCTTTGCTTCGACATATGTTCTCGTAACATTTCATGAGGTGGGATATCTGGACTTCCTAAACTTAAATCGATCAATTCAAGTTGATTTTCGTGTTGCTGTTTTTTCGCAAAACTTTTTAACTGCGAAAAAATCGCTGGTTTATAAAGAGACATTTTCTTGGAAGGGATGATTTTCAAGTTTTTACACTCCTTAATACTTACAACATATTGTGTTCATTCTATCATAGCTTTCGAAATCTTAAAATGGAAAGCTAGAAACATATGGAATATGTCGTGAAACCATTTGTATAATAGTAAAGTATACAATTTGGGGAGATTGGGGGAAAAACTTATGGATTATCTAGTCATCATCTTGTTAATCGTAGGGATTATTTTTTTATGGAAGTTAACAAAAAAACTTCTTTCGTTAGCGTTAATGATCCTCTTAATTTATTTCATATATAATAATTTTGATTCAATTAAGACATTACTTCCCATTGGATGGTAAATTTATAGTAAAATTACCAAGTAAATAGAGATGGGTGAGGTAATTATGGAACTATTAAATGTGAGAAATACAAGTTTAATTTTAGAAGGCGGCACTTTTCGCACTGTTTTTACTTCAGGAATTTTAGATGCCTTTTTAGATCACGATATTATGATGCCATATATTGTAGGAATCTCAGCTGGGGCAATTAACGCATGCTCATATGTTTCAGAACAGAAGGAACGTACTTTTAGGGTGTTATCTCAATATCGGCATGATAAACGATATATGGGATTCCGAAACTTTTTAAAGGAGAAAAGTTTATTTGGTTTGGATTTTGCCTATGATGTTGTACCTAACCAATTAGATTTATTTGACTGGGAAACTTTCCGTTCATATAAAGGAACTGTTCAATTTGGTATAACAAACGCAAAAACGGGTCAGGTAGAATACATGAATGCCCTAGAAATGGACAAAAGCTGTACCCTGTTGAGAGCTACTTGTGCCATACCTGTCCTTTTTCCTGAAATAAAATTAGGGGAAGAACCATATTTCGATGGTGGTTTGGCCGACCCGATTCCAATTAAAAAAGCGATTGCTGATGGCTATGAAAAACATATTCTTATCTTAACTCGGCCTAAAGGTTATCGTAAACATACAGATCGACAAAGCAAATTCACTATGAAACTCCTAAATGCAAGATACCCGAAATTAGTAGAAACGCTGAAAAGACGTGTCATTCGATATAATGAAACGATGCGCTTTATCGAGAAATTAGAAGAAGAAGGTAAAGTCTTTGTATATCGCCCGGTAAAAGCTATTCAAAGTTTAGAAAAAGATGTCAACGTGATGCGTAAAAATTATGAATTAGGTTATAAGCAAGCAATTGAAAGAATGGATGAGTTAAAATTATTCTTATCTAAATAATGGCTAGGTGTAAGGTATTCGTATGCTACGATGAAAAAGCTACTCAAAATAATCGGCCATGAAAATTTACATTAAAAGTTGGAAAGAATATACTTATATAGTATAGATCAATTATATAAGGGGCTTAATCTTATGTTAAAATCACAAGTTTTCGATCAATTAAAACAAGCTATGAAGGATAAAGATACAGTTGCTAAAGGTGTACTAACTTTGTTAAAGTCGGCACTTGATACTGCGGAAAAAGAAAAAGGCGCTGAATTGACTCATGAAGAGGAAATTGCCATTATCAATCGTGAATTAAAGCAAACAAATCAGGCTTTAGACGGTGCTAAACAAGCAAACCGTGATGATTTAATCGAAAAAGAAGAAGCAAAATTAAAAATTTTAACGAGTTTTTTACCTAAACAATTATCAGAAGATGAAATCATACCTCTATTAACAGAAGCAGGTATTGTGAAAGGTATGAATATGGGAGATGCAATGAAGATTGCAAAACCACTTCTAACTGGAAAAGCCGATGGAGCAACGATATCAAAAGTAGTGAAATCATTGATTTAACTAATTATATGATGGCATCTCAGAATGGTGAGAATGTCATCATTTTTTTATTTTTCTGACAAATCACCTTGACAACATGCGCGAACTGTACTATATTAATTTTACAAAATTAAAACTGTTATAGTACAAATGAGGAAGGGTGTTAAGCATGTCAAATTACAAAGAGGGATATGATTATTACGTATTAAAATGTGAAGAATTTGGAATTGAACCAATAAATTTTTATTATTATGTGTTAAGTTTATCTCCTCAACAATTAGATGCTTATAATGAACAAGCAATTAAGTAAAGAGCAAAAAAGTAAATTAATGAATAGCGAATAATAAAACCTTACTATTTAATTTGTCATCTTATAGTAAGGTTTTTTGTTTTCTATCTCGAAATAGATGAAAAATTACAAAATTTCCAACGTAATTTGTCAAAATTCTTTGTCTACTATTGTAAACTATTATCTAATAATATAATATTGTTACACATATATTTAATTATTATTACTAACCTACATACTTCTCAAGACTTCAGATTGGAGAGGTTTTACAATTGATGAATACAACAGATGGTTCTAATTTGAATCAAAACAACCTAACATATGATGAATTAAGAGATATAAAATCTGCACTCGATCAATCCGCCATATTAGCTGTAACAGATGCGAAAGGCACTATTACAGAAGTAAATGATTTATTTTGTAATATATCAAAATACTCTCGTAACGAACTGGTTGGTCAAAATCATCGTATATTAAATTCAGGCTACCATCCTAAATCATTTTTTAAAGAGATGTGGAATACAATTGGATCTGGTGATAGTTGGCAAGGTGAAATCTGTAACCGCGCTAAAGATGGATCAATCTATTGGGTTCAAACTACCATTGTTCCATTTTTAAATGAAAAGGGGAAGCCGTATCAATACATATCAATAAGAACAGATATTACAGCACAGAAGAATGTCGCAATTATTAGTCACTATGCCAATCATGATTATTTAACGGGTTTACCTAACAGAAGGAATTTATCACAAGCATTAAACCATCAAATTGAAACGTACAAAAGTGATTCTTCAGAATTTGCTTTATTTTATTTAGACGTAAATCGCTTTCGTCATGTAAATGATTCATTAGGTCATAATGTTGGCGACTTATTTTTAGTAGAAGTGGCTGAGAGATTAAAAAAAATCGATTACCAAGGAAATTCATTCTTTCGTTTAAATGGAGATGAATTTGTTTATATCTTAAATGATTCAGCACATATTGACCAAATGGCCGAAAAAATCATCGAAGTATTTAAAGTACCTTTTCATTTTGCAAATTATGATTTCTTTTCAAGTATCAGTATTGGTATTAGTGTTTTTCCTGAACATGGAAAAGACATTGAAGAATTGCTAGTATGCGCGGATATGGCTCTTTATAATGCAAAAAAGAATAAAGGAAATCAATACTCTATATACCAGAAGAAAATGAAAGGCCTTAATGATAAAGGTTTAATGCTTGAATCAAAGTTGTTAAACGCTATTCAAGAAGATAAATTAGAGTTATACTACCAACCAAAAATAGATATACGTTCAAATGAAATGGTAGGGATGGAAGCTTTATTGAGATGGAAGGATCGTGAATTAGGATTTATCCCTCCTGATCAATTTATTCCTTTTGCAGAGGATTGTGGGTTAATAAGTCAGATTGGAGAATGGGTATTAAAAACTGCCTCTATCCAAATTAACAAATGGCACAGAGATTATAATGTAAACTTAAAAGTTGCTGTTAATATATCGCCAATACATTTCCAAGAAGCAAATTTTATAGAACGGTTAAAGGAAATCATCAACGAAACAAAAGTTAATCCAAAAAATTTAGAAATCGAAATTACTGAAATGAGTATGATGGATTATAACTATACCCTATTAGATAAGATCAAGAGTATTAAAGAGCTTGGAATGACAATATCAGTAGATGATTTTGGAACGGGGTATAGCTCTCTTGGCTATTTAAAAGAATTTCCTGTAGATGCTTTAAAAATAGATCGTTCATTTATCGTCAATATGCAGGAGGGTGAGTCAGGGATTGCAATGGTTACAGCGATTATTGCTCTGGCACATGCTCTCAAACTCGATGTAGTAGCTGAAGGCGTTGAAAGTGAAGTTGAGCTAGCCATCCTTAAGGAACATAATTGTGAATATGTTCAAGGATATCTATATAGTAAACCGCTATCAGTAGAAGATTTTACGAAGAAAATTGTAGAAGAACTACTCGTATAACAATAAAAAGAGGTTACCTTAACGGATTAGTTGATCCTTTAGGTAACCTCTTATTTAATCTTCTAAAAGACTTTGAAGTTTTTCATATTCTTCATCACCGACAGATTGATAATATTGATAAAGAAGGTCGCTGTCTACTTTTAACGTGTCTTTATGATTTAAATACAATTGTTCTGTTAAATAGCGGATAATCAATGGAACAGGCTTACTATGATTAAAACAATTAATATATTTTTCTAGGAACTCTTCTGAAATCTCACACCATAGATTTTGACCTAGTGCTTCAAACTGAACGTAATCTAAATGAGCAACTAAGAAATCGTCCGTTATAAATTGATTGTAGGTACATACAGCTATCCAATCAATGCTATCACGATATCGATGTAACCAATGTGGTTCCAAGACAGCACTAAGTAGGGAAATTTGTTCTGGTGAATAAGAATTAATAATATTGTCCATTTCCTTATTTGTCGGTTTTTTGAAACCAAGATCATCATATACTTGGCTAGCTAAGGAAGGGATTCCCTTTACTAAATGTTCACTACCATACCATTTATTTGGTCCACGGTCGAACTCGAAAAATTGAAATTCAATTTCCTCTTCTTCTATATCAATATCTTCTTCCATTAGATCAATGTATCCGTACTCACTGAAATACGTTTCATCTTCAATAAATGTATCAATTTCATGCTCGAAATGTTTGTTGATTTTCGTATTTTGGCGTATTAATTCATTCACCATATATTTTTTATATGAAGCGGAAAGCCTTGAGAGTACAGGATAGTTATATTGCAAAGTTGAAACATCCACTTGATCTAAATGATCGATTAAATATTTCTCTGATAGCTGATCACATGCATAACAAATATAAGAAAAGTCAACATATTCTTTAAATGCTTCGAATTCAGTCGGGTGTAATCGAACTAATTGATACCTGAAATAACAATAGTCTTCAATAAATTTCTTTGAAAATGTTGGATTTGCTTCAATTAAAGTATTTAAATCTTTTTC
>Ga0182742_1001254_pt1 | contig 33528 bp, 24 predicted proteins | sample eDN5th37CBELigMG_FD_128880 | JGI IMG/M metagenome (GOLD analysis project Ga0182742, IMG submission 128880) | Enriched Miracle-Growth compost microbial communities from Emeryville, California, USA - eDNA 5th pass 37_C BE-Lig MG (version 2)... ... | reverse complement strand
CGTTAGTAATCGTAGATCAGCATGCTACGGTGAACAAATTGTTATACAGCTCCGTACACACCGCCCGTCACAGCTCGGGAGCTAGCTTATGTTAAGTGGGTTGCGTTCTACGTTTCGTTACGAGATGATAGAATTGTCTTGCGAATGTAGGTTAGTAACTGAAATGAAGTCGTAACAAGGTAACTGTAAGGGAACTTGCAGTTGGAGTATATGATTTTTATATAAAAATTATTTTTATTTCCATAAAAGTATGATTATAGAATTTCTTTTTTATTTTAATAAAGTAATAAATAATATTTTTTAGTATATATAGGAATAAAGTTTTATAAATGGCTATCTAATTAATTAGCAATGAAAACAATTTATTTATTGAAAAAACTTATTGTATTAGTATAATCTAAATTGAAAATAAGTTAATTTTTTTAAGGAAACTTTTATTTTATTTAATTCTTTTAAAATGCTATGAAATGAACCATCTAAGTAATAGTATTAATAAAATCAAATTGAGTTATTAAGAGTAGTGGCGAACGAAATTAATATAGTCTTCTTAATATTTTTTAAAATATTATTTTGCAAAATAATTTAAAATGTAAATTTTATTTGTTTGTTAAATAATCTTTAAAAAAAATATTATTTCTAAAGTAGAGTGTTATAAATAAATAATTCTCAAAAAGTTTATTTAAGTACCAGCTTAAAGAATAAAAATGCTAATTGTATAATAGTGGAGAGTACTGTAAAGGAACGATGTAAGAGAACCTCGAAAGGAGTGATGAGAACTTAAAATTTATAAGATATAACTATTTATTTAAAATTAAAAATTTTAAAAAATGTACCTTTTGTATTATGGACGAGAGAGTTATTATAAATAATAAGTTGGGTAGATTACGAAGGTGCGAAGAAAATTATTTATAATAGACCCGAAGCTAGGTGATCTATTGACGGCCAGGTTGAGAAATTAATATCCCTATTAATTCGAGGACCGAACTTATGTCTGTGGCAACATACTAGGATGAGCTGTCAATAGGGGTGAAAGTCTAATCAAACCTAGGGATAGCTGGTTCTTAGCGAAATTTATTTAAGTAAAGTGCTTTTTAAAAAAAATGTTGGTATAGTTTTCTTTATATGATGGGGCGTAACAGTTTATTGACTATTAAGAAACTTGGAATGACTTTAAAAAGAGTAAACGGACTTTTAATTATAAGGTTAAAAAGTCAAAAAGGAAACAGCCTAGACTGCTAATCAAGGTTTTTAAAATAGTTTTTTTTTTAGAGATAAAGACGTTAAATAATTTTCGAGGTTGGCTTTAATGCAGCAAACCCTTTAAAAAAATCGTCAAAGATTAGAATTTAAGTTAATTTCTTTATCATAAATTTTAGAAGAGAAAGTTATTACCGTAATTGCAGTATCTTAATTTATAAGATAGGTAGCTAAGCGTTTTATTTTTATCATGACGTTATTATTTAATCTTCTGATTAAGATAAAACGTTATTTAAATATCTAAAGATAATATTAAAAGTGATTATTCTTGTATTAGTAGCGTTAATATTGTAAAATCAATATCATCGAAAAACCAAGGATTTTTATGAAAAAGTCGATTGCATAATAATAAACGAATCTTAAGGGTTATATTGGAAAATATTACTAATAGAAATTATCTTGGCATTGTTTAAAATAACTTTATTAGATTTGTTGATATTTTAAACACAGTTAAGCAGGAAGATGTTATTTTCGTACCTTAATCCGACAAAGGTGGTTTGGTGTTACTACACTAAGATGATGAAATAATAATTTTTAAGGAACTCGGCAAAATGACTCCGTAACTTTGGGATATGGAGGGCCTATAATATGGTTTCAAAGAATTCAGAGGGAGCGACTGTTTAACAAAAACACAAGTCTTTGCAAATTTTTAGAATGAGGTATAAAGGCTGACGCCTGCCGAATGTGCGTTGATAAGACTGGCGCTGTTAGATATGCAGACTAGTTAAGAGCGTGTATAAATGGCGTTGGTATCCTGACCAGCTTAAGGTAGCGAAATTCCTTGTCGAATAAGTGCCGACCCTGCACGAGTGGCGTAACGACTCCTTCACTGTCTTAAAAATTAATTCAGCGAATTTGAATTTCTTGTGAAGATGCAAGATAGATCTGGCTAGACAACGAGTCCCTAAGCACCTTTACTATATGTTCAAACTGTTAAATTAAAAACTTTATGTAGCATAAGTAGTAATATAAACGTTAGCTTTTTAAAAGGAGTTAACAATATAATAGTGAAATACTACTTTAAGTCTTTTTTTTGGCTAATATTTTTTTGTCAATTTTTCAAAAAAGTGGAGCTATTTGAACTTGGTAGTTTGGCTGGGGCGGCAACCTCCTAAAGTGTAACGGAGGTGAATAATAACGGGTTTTATAGCAAAAACAATTTTGCTAGGAAAATCAATAGTAAAAAATCTTGTTGACTGTTTAACCTACAAGTAAAACAGGGATTGGTTGTATTTTAAATAGAATCAGTCGATTATAGTGACCCGGTTTTGAGACTGGATCTCTTTATCGCTCATCGGATAAAAGGTACGCTAGGGATAACAGGCTAATGATTCCTGAGAGTCTACATTGATGGAATCGTTTGGCACCTCGGTGTTGGCTCATTACATCCTGGATTTATAGGGGAATCCAATGGTTCGGCTGTTCGCCGATTAATGTAGTCCGTGAGCTGAGTTCAGAACGCTGTGAAGCAGTTCGGTCCATATCTACCAGATCGTTAAATTATTTCGAAGGAGTATCTTTTAGTACGAGAGGATTTAAGCTTTTTAATCAATTATTTATAAGAAATCACGCTAATGGTTCTTAAACGTTACATTAGAAGAGAATAAATGCTGTGCAACAAATAAGCATGAAATTTTACTTTAGAAATAATAATTATAATTAAAATAGATGATTTTATTATAGGCTATCGTTGTTATACTTCATCGTGTAAGTGTAAATCCTGATGTAATTGGCGTAAGCTTATAGTTACGTCGATAGTCCTAAAAATTGTATTTTCCTTTATTTAAAGAAAGTATTTGTTGTTGCAAAGAAGTGTGAGTCTAATAAAATAATTTTCATGATACAAATTATTCTATTTATAATTTTTTTTAAATAGTCTCAAAAAAACAATTTTTTAATAAGGCGTAACAATAAATAGTTTAGCAGATTTACGATATCTATTTGGATATCAACATAAAATATTTTAAGTATTGTAAATGATTGCAGGTTAATATTTTATTAAGTTACGTAAAGAAGGGGAGGGGTCGCTATGAAAGAGGGTGAATAATATTAATTTTTTTTTGGCTAATGTAGCTTAATCAAAAATATTATAATAAACGCTAGTTTTTGTAATTTTATGACAAATATGATTCTTTATTAATTAATAGGTTGTTCAACAATCTAATTTTGAATTAGGAAATTTAAATATTCTTTTAAAAATTAATCTATGTTTTGTTAAAATTATACATATTCTGGCTGTAAAGGGATTATTTTCTAAAATATAGGTTTAAATCCTGAATATAGCTAAATGATTCGTCCGCGTGTAAATAGACCAGGGAATTTGTCTAAGTAGCTCAACAGTAGAGTAGTAGATTGAAAATCTATTGGTTGATGGTGCAAGTCCATCCTTAGACAAAAATAAAAAAATAATATGGCCGCAAAAATTCTTGGTGCTGGTATAGCTACAATTTCAATCGCAGGTGCTGGTGTAGGTATTGGCCTTGTTTTTAATGGGTTTCTAACGGCTTTAGCAAAAAATCCAAATATTGAAAATAAATTATTTGTGTATGCACTTTTGGGTTTTGCTTTAACTGAAGCTATAGCGTTATTTGGTTTAATGATTGTTTTTATGATCTTATTTGCTTTATAACCATACTTATATGATAAAGTTATCTAAATGTGGTTTATTTCAAAATGTTTATTTAAAAAAAATATTTTGATTATAGGTTAATGGACTTTTCTTCTATAATATAGGGGTTTTGCAACAATACAAAGTAGTAACAATTTTAAAAAAATTCATGAAAAATAAAAAGCAGGTTCTTAGAACAAAATTGGTGCAAGTCCATCAACCTGATCCTATTTAAGTTGTTAAAAGGGATATGGTGTAAGGGTAACATATCAACCTTTGGAGTTGAGGATATAGGTTCGAATCCTATTATTCCTAGTTTAATTTAGGTATGAATATAATTTATTATAGCTTAATACTTCATATTATTCTGTTTAATATTTTAATTTAATACGGCTAGGTGGCTGATTGGTAAGGCAGCTAATTGCAAATTAGTTTAATGTGGGTTCAAATCCCATCCTAGCTTTTTAATTATTATAATTATTCAAGGAAGTTTAATTCATATGACTATAATTTTTAATTTTAAAAAAACTTTGTAGCTCAATAGTAGAGCGGTGGACTTTTAATCCAATGGTTTCGGGTGCAAGTCCCGACAAAGTTATTTTATTTATTATATAAATATAAATGTTTATAAAGTTTTTAAGTTTTTATACGTATCTGTAGTTATTGAAGACGGATAAAAAGTATTTTAGCGTAGTAACATAACATAATAAATAGAACATGATCTTTAAAATAAAGGCTTTATTTAATAATAAAATGTTACTCTGTTATAATGTGCTAATTTGATTTGATTTTTAAAAAATTCAGTATGTTTTTTATAACGGGTATGTAGTTTAATAGTAAAACACTAAACTCATAATTTAGGTGATCAAGGTGCAACTCCTTGCATACTCATTATTACTAATAGTATAAACATATTATATTAAGTTATCTAGAGAGATATAGAAGTGATTATTGTTTTTTTTAAATATTATTTTTAATGCAATTTGTTTGTTATGTAAGGAGAAGTCCGAGTGGCGAAATAGTAGACGCGCTGGACTTAAAATCCAGTTTCTGGAGGTGCAAGTCCTCTCTCGGATATATAAAAAGATGATATAAAAAAATTTTCAAAAAGGTTTTGATATTTAATAAGCGTATTAAAATCTTAACATTATTATTATTAGTAGTGCATCTATAGCTTAATTGGTAGAGCATACGCTTGATAAGCGTGGGGTTGATGGTTCGAGTCCATTTAGATGTAGGATGTTTGACCGGGTTGTTTTTATTTTAAAAAATTAATTTTTTTAATTTATTAAATGTAAATATGACTATTAATTATCTTAGAGTTTTTATTTATGTTAAATAAATTTATAAGTATAGTTATGATTTAATTTGAAGGGTGGTCGCCATAGTTAAAAGGTAGAATTTTCGATTGTGGCTCGAAAGGTATGGGTTCGAATCCCATTGGCGACCCGCGGATATCATATTTAATAATTAAATTTTTATATTTGGTGTTTTGTTATAGGTAGTCCCCTAAATGGCGAAATAGTAGACGCGTTAGATTCAAAATCTAATTTCTGGAGGTGCAAGTCCTCTTTTAGGGAATTATTGAATAGCGCATTTGAATAAATAAAATAAATATTAATTTAATTTTTTTATTAAAGAATTAGGAGAGACAGCTATAATTTTGATGTTAATTATTTTTAATAATTGCATAATAAATTAATAAAAACTCTTTTTTTTTTTTAATACTACAATTTTGAACGTTAAAAGTTTAATAATATTGGTTAATCTTTAAATTGTTTTTTTTTATGCTATGCATAGGTGTACCAAATTTGTGTAATTGTGTGTGTTGTTTATTTAAATTAAATATTTAGTTAGTAAAAATAAGATGATTAGCATTATTAGTTGTAATATGAAATTAGTTTAAATTTTTTTTTAAAGAAGATGTGCAAGAAGGTAAGATACAAAAACGTTATGTGCTAAAATTTTTTTTAAGAATTACATAAACGTAGATTAATAAAAAAATTGAAAACAATTTTTTAGGTGTATAGCTAAGAGAATTCTTTTTTTCAATATTAAAATGTTTGGGTATTAAAGGTTCGATAAGAATTTTTTTAATAACTAAGCTTACCTTTTTATTATTTTTTTTTTGCAATAAATTATTTTTTAAAAGTATTGTATTTACATAAAAATAATTTTTATTAATGACTACTACTAGAAAAAAAAATTTAAAAGTAAAGAAATACGACGTAAAAAAAGCCGTTAAGAAAGTTTTCACTTTTGAACAAATGCAAAGATTAGGTTTTACTTTTAGTCCAATGTATACGGAGTTTGGTGTTGTAAAAAAAATTGCTGATGGTATTATTTCATTACGTACTCAAGGATTACCTTTTGTAAAAGTGGGTGAATTAGTCCGTGTTTTTAAAACAAATGAAATCGGTATGGTTTTAAATATTGAAATGAAATATATACGTGTAGTGTTGTTTAGCTCAGGTATTAAAATTTTACCAGGTGATTACGTTATTAGATTAAACCGTTTATGTGGAATTAATGCGTCTTATAAATACCTTGGACGTGTTATAAACAGTTTAGGTGATTTTATTGACAATCCTTATAAATCAAAAAAAATTAATTTTTCTCGTTATAAACTCCTTGAATTAAAAGCTCCTGGAATAATTAAACGTAGTAAAGTTAATGAACCTGTTTATACTGGTTTATTGATTGTTGATAGTATGATACCTATTGGTCGTGGTCAACGAGAATTAATAATCGGCGATCGTCAAACAGGAAAAACTACGATTGCTATTGATACTATAATTACACAAGCTGTTATTAAAAGTAATTTAGGTTTTAATATTTTTTCTGGTTTATATTGTATTTATGTCGCAATTGGTCAACGTAAAGCCTCTGTTGTTCGCGTAGTTCAACAATTAAAACAGAAAAATGCGTTATTTTTTACAACAATTGTTTGTGCCACTGCTTCAGATGCCGCAAGTTTACAATTTTTAGCACCTTATACAGGTACTGCAATTGGTGAATTTTTTAGAGATTCTGGAAAACATGCTCTTATAATTTATGATGATTTAAGTAAACACGCTGTTGCTTATAGACAAATGTCATTATTATTACGACGTGCTCCAGGACGTGAAGCTTATCCAGGAGATATCTTTTATTTGCACTCCCGCCTTCTTGAACGTTCTGCTAAACTTGCAAAACAGTTTGGATTTGGATCATTAACCGCATTACCGATTATTGAAACACAAGCCGGTGATATCTCTGCATATATACCAACAAATGTTATATCAATAACTGATGGGCAGATTTTTCTTGAAAATAGTTTGTTTTACCGAGGTATTAGACCTGCTATCAATATTGGTATTTCTGTTAGCCGAATCGGTGCCTCTGCTCAGGTTTCTTGTATGAAACAAGCTGCTGGTTCATTAAAATTAGAATTAGCTCAATTTCGTGAAATTGAAATCTTTGCTACATTTGGTTCAGATTTAGATGATTCAACAAAAAATTTATTAATACGTGGACAACGTTTAGTCGAAATTTTAAAACAAGATATTGCTTCACCTTTAACTATTTATTACCAATTAGTAATAATCTACGCTGGTACTAGGGGTTATTTTGATAGTTTACCTATCAACCAAGTATCTAATTGCAAACAATATATTATTAAAGCGTTAAAATTAGTCCCTGCCTTACATTCATATGATTTAACTGGAAAATTACCAAAAGAAATGTTTGATAACTTTTTAGGGCGAGTTATTACTGATTTTAAAAATAAATAAATTAATATTTTAGATTTTAAATAATTGTTCTGATATGATGTATAAAACTAAAAATAATCCTTTTCGACGTAAACATTTTAAAACTTTTAAAATAAATTTTGGTCCTCAACACCCGTCCGCACATGGTGTCCTACGACTGATAACAGAGCTGGATGGTGAAACTATTTTATCTGTTGACCCTCAAATTGGACTGTTACATCGTGGCACGGAAAAATTATTAGAATACAAAACATTTTTACAATGTATTCCTTATTTCGATCGTTTAGATTATGTATCAATGATGAGTCAAGAACATGTTTTTGTTAGTACAATTGAGGCTATTGGTAAGATTCAAATCCCTTTAAGAGCTAAATTTATTCGTGTTATATTTTTAGAAATAACCCGCATTCTTAATCATTTAATGGCAATTACGGCTCATGCTTTAGATGTAGGCGCTATTACACCTTTTTTATGAATGTTTGAAGAACGGGAAAAACTTATGGAATTTTATGAGCGCGTTTCTGGAGCGCGGATGCACGCTTGTTATATTCGACCAGGAGGTGTTGCTTTAGATATTCCTCATTCTTTATTAGATGATATTTATACGTTTGTTATTCAATTTTTATATAGATTAGATGAATTAGAAGAGTTATTATCATTTAATCGAATTTGACGTTTTAGACTAACAGATATTGGAATTATGACTAAATTGCAAGCAAAAAGCTATGGTTGTAGTGGTGTATTATTACGTAGTACAGGTACTAAGTGAGATTTAAGAAAACAAGCACCTTACGAAATTTATTCTAAATTAGATTTTAAAGTACCAGTTAGTAGACATGGAGATTGTTTTGATAGATACGTTTTACGAGTTGAAGAAATGCACCAAAGTGTATTAATTATAAAGCAATGTTTAGATTTATTACCTGAAGGTCCATTTAAAACGGATGATACAAATATTACGTCGCCGTTTAGGTTAGATTCAGTTAGGACAATGGAAGCTGTAATTAGTCATTTTAAGTTATATTGTGATGGCTTCTCTTTGCCAAGTGCTAATTTATATATTAGTGCAGAAACTCCAAAAGGAGAATTTGGAGTTTTTTTAGTAACAGATAACTCTCCCCGTCCTTATAGATGTAAAATACGCTCTCCTGGTTTTTTTCATTTACAATGTGTGGATTTTCTAGCACAAGGATTAATGTTAGGCGATTTAGTCGCTGTAATCGGGTCAATCGATATTGTTCTCGGAGAAATTGATAGATAACCTTATGAAAATTATAATATATTGAATATTGGAAAGATGTATAATTAGTCTAGGTATAATTGTCCCTCTGCTCACGGTGATCGCGTTTTTTACTTTATTGGAGCGAAAAGTTATGGCATCTCTGCAACGGAGAGTAGGCCCCAATGTACATGGTTATTATGGTGTGTTTCAACCTTTTCTTGATGGTGTTAAGTTGTTAACTAAAGAATTATTAATCCCAGCAAAAGCTAATTTTTATATTTTTTTATTTTCGCCGATGTTTATGATGACATTAAGTTTTTCACTATGAGCTATTATTCCATTATCTTTTAATTTTTCGATTTTTGATTCACAATTTAGTTTACTTTTTTTTTTTATTTTAAGCTCACTTAATGTTTACAATATTATTTTAGCTGGTTGATCAAGTAATTCAAAATATGCGTTTTTAGGATCTGTACGTGCAATTGCTCAATTTCTTTCGTATGAATTAGTTTTTGGGTTTGCATTGTTATTTATGCTTTTATTTATTGGTTCTTTACGTTTATTCGCAGTTATTTATAAACAATATTATATTGGATTTTTGTTGTATCCTCTTTTACCTTTTGCATTAATCTTTTTTATTGTTTTGCTAATGGAAACAAATCGAGCACCATTCGATTTACCAGAAGCAGAATCTGAACTTGTTGCCGGATATAATGTTGAATACTCTTCAATTATGTTTGCTATGTTTTTTTTGGGAGAATATTGTAATATTATTTCTATGTCTAGTATTTGAATTATTTTATTTTGGGGGGGTTTTGCTGCTCAAACATACGGTACATTATTTTTCGTTATTAAAATTTTATTTTTTTGTTTTTTATTTATTTTTATTCGCTCTTTATTACCACGATATCGTTTAGATCAATTAATTTATGTTGGGTGACATGTTATGCTTCCTGTATGTGTTGGTGTTTTATTTTTTTTAATTAGTTTACTAGCTTTTACACAAAGTGCAGCACTAACTCTTATTTATTCTTTATATCGTCCAATACTTACTTGACGTGGGTTTGGTAGACTTTTCATGGGCAGTAAAGAATTACACTGAAATTTTCCAAAGAGGTCTCTAGATAGTCGTATTCTTGGAGAAGTATTAAACGAATACCATTATGGAATTATTAAATGAATAGCTAGGGGAAATGAGTATACCCATTTTTTGCGTGATGAGAGAGTACGTGAAGCATTTGAAGCTGGAGAAATAACTTTGCAAGGTTTTAAAAACACAATAAGAGACTGAACAGAACCTGATTATTGACGAGGTACGCACAACGAAATAGCAATGGCTTATTGAGGTCACCCTTGTAACACTTCACGTGAACCTGGTTTTGTATCAATACATAAAGATCCAATCCTTGACCAAAAATGAGAACGTTTTATTAATTTAGAAATATCAAGAATGAATTCAGATGCAGAAAACTCATTATTATTAGCGTGATCCCCTCAATGTGTTGATTATATTCTTACTAACGGTGGTGATGCTTTTTTATATCATATGTTTGATTCAGAACAATATTTAGGAATCTCTCCTATAGATAATATATTACGTAGAACGGTAGGTAATGAAATTCCTTTTAATTGAGATAAATATCCTATGATGGCGATAAGACCTATGGTTCCTTTAGACAATAATATTTCACTTTTACGCGCTCTTGATTTACAGTTAAATAACCGTGTAGATTTTTCAGACTATGCTAGAGCTGTTGCGTGAAAACTTAAATATAAACATCCGATTGCTCTATTTACCGATCTTTATTACAAGCACGGCAATATAAACGCATTTGTGACAAGTAATCCCGCTGTAACAAACTATTCGTCTATTATAGATCAATGAGTTTTTATAGAATCTAAACAAGATCGACTACACCCAAGAGAGATTATTCGTCGTGATAAACTTTATAAATACCAAATATTTCCACTTCTTAAAGATGTTACTGCTACCGCATTTAAATAATAATTTTATAAATAATTAATCTGATGAAATTAATTCCTGAAAACATCCCAGTTCCATTAGCTTATCGAGAATTTTTAATATTCGTTGTAACAATTTTTTTTGTAACTTTCCTTCTTGTATTCGCGGCGTATTGATTTAGCAATAAACAATATTACGCAGAGAAAGTTTCTGCGTATGAATGTGGGTTTGAGCCATTTCATGGAGTTCGCCGACCTATAAATACAAATTTTTATAATATTGCGTTGTTATTTTTACTTTTTGATGTTGAATTAGTTATTCTTTTTCCCGGTTTAAGTTGTTTGTTACATTTAAATGAAGTGGGGAAGTGATTTTTATATACTTTTATTTTTTTATTGTGATTTGGCTATGCATATGAATTAAATTCAAAATCTCTTTATATTATTCGTTAAACAATCTAAAACCTAAAATGACAAATTATTTTATGAATATAAAAAATAAAGTAACAATTAGTAGAGAGTCTATTGAACAATTAGAAGTATTTTTTTTTTTTAGTTTTATAAGTTCTTTTTCTCGCTCTGACCCATTATATCATGATTTTATTATTAAACCAATTCCAAATGAATTACATAATTTTTTTATATCATCTTGATGTTTTTGGCCTGAGATTTTTTTATTATTATCAATTATTAGTTTAACTCTACACAAAAATATTAAATTAATTTTATTTATTCGTTTTAATTTAACCGGATTATTGATTATATTTAGTTATTGAAGTGTAATTTATCTTACTGTACCTGTAAGTTTTTTTACCCATTTTTATTTCTCAAATTATTATTTTTTTGATTATTACATTTTTGTAGTTAAATTAATTTTTTTTATGATTTTTCTTTTATTTTTTTCTATTATTTTTTTTAGATTTTTTTGTGATAAAAAGCTTAAACCTAAAGAAATAGAATTTTACCGAATAGTTTATATTTTATTTTTATCTTTTTGATTATTTTCTTTTTTATTGGTTTCAAGTAATAATTTATTTGGCTTTTATTTTATTTTAGAAGGTTTAAGCTTTATTATTATATTTTCTTGTGTTTTAAACTTTAATAAATCTTTTTGCTTATTAACAAGCATTAGGTACTTTACTTTGAATGCTTTTGCGTCTGGCTGTTTTTTATTTAGTATTATTATATTACAAGTTCTTTATCAAACCGTTGATTTATTTTATCTAAAAAATTTATTTTCTTTATCTAAACCTGGGATTTACAAACCAGTTGTAGGAAATGCTACGAGGGAGTACATTGAACTAGCTAAGCCTCTTAGAAGTGAAACATTTGAACAGGGTATGAACACTATATCCTTTTGAGATATAGCTCCTGTAACGGGTTGAGTATTTTATAGCGTTTTATTATTTTTTGTTTTTTTTATTATCGGTTGTTTTTTTAAATTAGGATGTTTTCCATTTAATTGATGAATTTTAAGTATAAATTTATTTATTAATTATGAAACTTTTTTTCTTTTTAATGTAATCTTTAAAAATTTATTTTTTTTTTATTTTTTTAGATTAATTACGTATTATTTTTCTATTTTATCTTTTTTATGGATTCCTTTATTTCTTTTTATAGGTTTTAGTACGGTTATGATTGGGACATTTGGTTTATTCGGTCAGAAACGATTAAAAGGTTTTTTTACTTTTTCCTCCATGATTCAAATTGGCTATGTTTTTATTGGGATCTCACTAACAACAGCTGAAAGTTTTACAAGTATTTTTTTTTTACACTTAATTTATCTTCTAAACAGTGTTATAGTTTTTAGTATTTTATTATATTTTTCCTCTGATGTTCGAGTGCAGTCAGCCATAGCTAAAAGCCGTAATGTGTTTTTTGGACTAGCGGATTTATCATTACTACGATTAATTAGTCCGTTAGTTGCTTCAGTTTTTACAATTGCTATTTTATCATTTGCTGGTTTACCTCCAACTTTTGGTTTTTTTGCAAAATATTATTATTTTGAAATTATTGTTAAAACAGGTTTATATAAACTATGTATTGTTTTGTTACTCTTAAATGCTATTAGCTTATACCCATATATCAATATTTTAAAAAATTTATGATTTACTACAAATGTTAAAGCATTTAGTACAACGTTTCTACCTATATTTTCTCGTGAGTATTTTATGGTTTCAACACTTAGATATTACATGTTTTTTAATTTAAGTGCTATTTTTTTTTATAAAATTATTATTGACTTTTGTTATAAAATGAGTTACTGTGGTTCTAGAATTATTTTTGCTCAATGATTTGATGGTTTACCTAAAAATGTTAAGCTTCCTACTTATTTATATCAAAGACTTCTTGGCGGAAGATTAACAAAACTTCAGTTATATAAACCAGAGTATGGCCCGCAACATAGTCCGTATAATTATGGCCCTGGCTATGAAAACAGTACATTGGTATTTAAAAAATATGGACTAGATTCGTACATCGCGTCAAATAGACGAATGAAACGTTTACGAGTCGATGAATTTTTTGGATTTGATAATTTTTCTGATTCTATTTGTACGAGCGGTACGGATGCGGACTATATGGCTTTTACAGTTATAGGCATTACAAGTTTATTTTTATTATCAAATTGCTTCCTTGTTGGTTATATTCGAGGACAACATGTAGAAAGTCATAAAAATGTAGTTCCTTTAGCTTGGACATCTTTTGGCGGTCGTGAACCATTTTTATTTAAATTACGCCGAATTATAAAAGAAGAGAAAAAATAAAAAAATATTTAAAATAAGTTATTTTTTTTTTATTTATAATACATTATATATTTTTGTTTAGTTATGCCACAATTAGATATCAATTTAATTCAAAATTTCATTTATTGACTAAGTTTAAGTTTCGTTTTAAATTTTTTCTTATTTTATTTATTGTTTTTTATACGTTTTGTTAATACACAAAAATGTATTTATTTTTATAAATTGTTTATTTATTTAAAAGTTCAATATTTAGTTGCATATTTAAAAATTCTTAATAAATAAAAATGATCTTAAAAACATTTAATTATTTTAAACTAGTTATTAGATTTCTAATTTGAATTTTCGGTAATATTGTTAAAAAAGTTTTATATTGATCAAATTATGCTATTAAATTATACACTATAAAAAAATTTCTTATACCTATATTATTATTTTTACGTGATTTTTCTTTAACAACGGGAAAAACCTTAATTGATTTAACCGCTGTAGATTACCAACAAGCACTAACGTCCAGGTTTCACTTACATTATTTTATTCTAAGCATGCAATATAACGTTCGTTACCAAGTTAGTATACCTGTTCGTTATAAAGAAACAGTTCCAACAAGTTCAAAAATTTTTTTAAGTAGTTTATGATCAGAACGAGAAGTTTGAAATATGTTTGGAATACGTTTCGTAGGTAATAAAACAATGCGATCAATATTAACGGATTATGGTTTTAGAAGTCATCCATTATTAAAAAATTTTCCAATGTCTGGTTATGTTGAACATCAATATGATGAAACACAACGTGCTATACTTCGAAAACCAGTTAAATTAATGCAAGAATACAGAATGTTTACGTCTTCTTTTGATTCAAACATGCCAATAATTAAAACACAAGAACAACAGCAACAATTTAAAAAGCGATCAAAAATACCTTGATGACGATTAGTATGAGAGGCTCAATGTTAATTATAAAATTTTCATATATATATAATAAATTTATAGCTTGTAATTTTTTAGATGTTTTAATATTAGCAAAACGTCCGAGATTTAATCAGAATACACACGGTCAGCTTTTGCCGACAGTGGAACCTCGTCTTTGATTTATGTTTGCTACACTTCTATTTACAGCAGGGCTAGTCGGTATTTTTTTTAATAATAAAAATTTTTTACTTTTTTTATTAAAACTAGAAGTAATGTTTGTTGGTTTAAATTTATTTTTATTAGGTGGAGCAAACTATAATATTGATTGATCTGGCCAAGCTTATGCGCTCTTAATATTTGGTATCGTTGCCGCTGAGTCCGTTATTGGTTTAAGTCTTTTTTTAGTTTTTTTTTTATTTAAAAAAACAATCGTTTACCGATTATATGAATTAAAACAAGCCGAAGGGTTTTCTCCTATAATTAATCTTAATGTTTAAGCGCTTACCTGGATTTTCTTTTATTAATAATCATTTGATTAACTACCCAACTCCCTCTACATTGAATTACTTATGAAATTTTGGTTCTTTAGCTGGGATTTTTTTAGTTATTCAAATTATTACGGGTTTGTTTTTATCTATACATTATAGTGCGACCACAGAACTTGCTTTTGATTCAGTAGAGCGGATTGTTAGAGATGTTAACTACGGCTGGTTATTAAAAAATATCCACGCTAATGGGGCTTCATTTTTTTTTTTAATTATTTATATTCATATTGCACGTGCATTGTATTTTCAATCTTTTAAAACTCTACCGGTTGTTTGAATGTCAGGTATTATTATTTTTATTTTAATGATGGCAACCGCCTTTTTAGGTTATGTATTACCTTGGGGTCAAATGAGTTTTTGAGGTGCAACTGTTATTACAAATTTATTTTCAGCGATCCCATTTATTGGTAAATCAATCGTTACTTGATTATGAGGTGGGTATTCAATCGACTCTCCAACTTTAATGCGTTTTTACACCTTGCATTATTGCTTACCGTTTATTCTAATCGGTTTAGTGTTAATTCACATTTTACTTCTACATGAATCAGGTTCTTCTTCAGCTTTTCAAAAAGTAAAATTCGATTCTGTTAGATTTTTTTCGTATTATGCTGTTAAAGATTTATTCGGTTTAGTTGGTATTTTTGTTGTATTTTTTATAATGGTTATGTTTCATCCTAATTATTTAGGCCACCCTGATAATTTTATTCCAGCTAATCCCTTAGTAACACCACCACATATTGTTCCAGAATGATACTTTTTACCGTTCTATGCTATTTTACGCGCAATTCCAAATAAAATTGGAGGTGTTTTTTTGATGTTCAGTTCTATTTTTTTATTATTTTTTATCAAATACAATACTTATTTAGTTTATAATAGTTTTTCAAGTAAAATTACAACATCTTGTGTAATGAAAAGTGTACAACAATTTACAACAACAGAATTCCAACCTTTACATAAAATTTGATTTTGATTTTTTATATCCGATTTTTTTTTACTCGGCTACTTAGGAAGTCAACCGGCAAAAGAACCTTTTATAACAATTAGTTTAGTAGCCACATTTATATATTTTTTTAGTTTAACGTTCGGTTACATTCTAATACAAACGTTGGATAATTATTTTTCGTATACATTTTTTGTTTATTATATTGATACTGATGACGTCTACGCAACATCATTTTTTATCGTTCTCAAGCGATGAATTAAAAGAAAAATGATGCAAACGAATACTAAAAATACGATCTAGGGCTATCATTTTTACTAAACAATGCCAAACTTGAATAATCATTTTTGTAACGTTAACGCCGATTATGACCTTATACAAAATGCTAGTAAGCTGTTTTTTATTTTTTTGTTGAGTGTATACCATAAAAAGCACAGGGGTTGTTTTGGCCGAGTCAGATATAGATCAATTATATTGAGAACGTCTTAAAACAACTCAAAATGAAGTAACTATTCAACGTTTAAAAAAAATTTATAGTTGCTCTGATCGCTATTTTGTGTATTGATACCTTGCTTGTTACGATATAGCATTTCAGTGACGCCCTTGGACTGAAGCTACTATTCATCGTGCAAGTTTGAGTGTTGAACCAGAAACAATTTTTAAGATCGTTGAGGCAGCGCGTAAATATTACCCATATTACTCTGAAGATTGGCAACCTCCAGAGGATTATTTGACAATATTAAGACCACAACCATGAATGGATGAAGGTCCGAATTTATTTTTTGAACGTCAATATGTTATGGTTGGACTAATGTTGTTTTTTACATTAACCGCGTATGTATATTGGGGTTTTTGAGGATAAAAAAACTAATTTTTTACGTGTAAAAAATGTTACCTACTTTAACTAAACTTCATCATCGTATTCCCAAACATACCTACACTAATATAAACCATATCGTTGATCCGAGCCCTTGACCGATTTTGGTCGCGGTAACGGCATGTCAACTTTTATTAAGCTTATTACATTATTTTGAAACAGGTAAATCTTGGCTATTTATTTTTAGTTTAGCACAATTTAGTGGCTTTATATGACAATGGGTTTATAATATTAGTGTGGAAGCAACCTATGAAGGTATGCATCCGAAACGTGTTCAGCGGAATATTTTATTAGGTATGTGTTTTTTTATCCTTTCGGAGGTTATGCTTTTTTTTAGTTTTTTTTGAGCTTTTTTTTCATTTAATTTAGCCCCTTCAATATGAATAAGTTGTACATGACCGCCAGCACAAATTCAACTTGTGAATCCTTATAGTTTACCTTTATTAAATACAGTATTATTGCTTTCTTCTGGTGTAAGTGTAACTTGTGCTCACCGTTGTCTTTTAGTTGGAAAACGACACTTATTTAATTTGTCATTAATTTGAACAATATTATATGGGGTTATTTTTTTATGTGTTCAATATTTTGAGTATAACTATACGCAATTTACGATTAGTGATTCTGTTTACGGTTCAATTTTTTATTTATTAACTGGTTTTCACGGGTTACATGTCTTCGTTGGATTAATTTTTCTGACATTGTGTTTTTATACTTCAATAAAACGAAATTTTACTAAAGAGCACCATATATTATTTATTTGTAGTGCTTGATATTGACATTTTGTTGATATTGTTTGATTATTTTTATATGTTTTCCTTTATGTTTTAAAATAACGTTAATAAAAAAATTTTATGGAATTAAGTTTTATTACTTTTTATATATTGTTAATACAATCTTTAATAATTAGATTTTTTGGTTATAACTTAGGTATAAATGGCATTGTACGTTTTATTCAATGAAACTTTTTTATATTAATTTTTATAAATTATCTTACTTTTATTTTATATATTTTAACTCCAGTATTTTCGTATCAAAGCATTATTAATCTTGGATCATGGTTTCAAATTGCCGACTTATATTCTGATTGAATTTTTAGTGTTGATTCGGTTTCATATATAATGTGTTTGGTCATTTTAACAGTCTCTTCATTTGTTCATTTGTACTCAATCAATTATTTAGAAAATGACCCGTTCTTAATTCGCTTTCTAGGTTATCTTTCTTTATTTACTAGTTTTATGTTTTTAATGGTTCTTTCTTTGAATTTAATTGTTTTTTTTATGGGTTGAGAAGGTATAGGCTTGTGTTCATATTTATTGATTAGTTTTTGGAATACGAGATTACAAGCCGTAAAAGCGGCGTTAAAGGCTATTTTGGTAAATCGAATTGGAGATTTTTTTTTTTTAGTTGGGCTTGGTTATTGTTTTTTATATTTACGATCAGTTGATTTAGATATCATTTCAACACTAGCGCCATATTTTACAACAATTAAAGTTCATTTTTTTTTTAAATTTAAAATAGCTTTATTAGATTTAATTGCATTCTGTTTTAGTTTGGCTGCTATTGGTAAATCAGCACAACTTGGCTTGCATATTTGGTTACCTGATGCTATGGAAGGCCCAACTCCCGTTTCAGCGTTAATTCATGCCGCAACCATGGTGACGGCAGGAATTTTTTTATTATTACGTTTAAATATAGTTCTAGCTCTATCTCCATTAACTCTAAATTTTTTAATTATTGTTGGTTCATTAACAACGTTCGTTAGTGCACTAATTGCGGTTACGCAGTTCGATATTAAAAAAATTATAGCATATTCTACATGCAGTCAACTTGGTTATATGTTTTTATCAATTGGTTTACTAAATTTTTCTGGAAGTTTTTATCATTTAGTAAATCATGCTTTTTTTAAAGCTTTGCTGTTTTTGTCAGCTGGTGCAATTATACATGGACTAAATGGAGAGCAGGATATAAGGAAAATGGGTGGTTTATTAAAAGTTTTTCCTTTTTATTATTTTTGTATATTAATTAGTTCATTATCAATGTGTGGTTTATTTTTTTTATCAGGTTTTTTTTCAAAAGAATATGTAATATCGTACTTTAGTTTTTTTTCTTCATCTACGAATTTACTTCTTTTTGGTTATTGGCTTAGCCTTTTAACCACAATATTGACTGTGGTGTATTCAATTCGGTTGATATACGAAGTTTTTTATGGTGAATTTAAAGGAAGTTATAATTCTTTTTTGAAAACCCACGTTAATTTGCCAATATATTTTAAATATCCTTTAATGATTTTATGTTTATTAAGTATCTTTTCTGGTTATTTTTTAAAGTTTATTTTTTTAGGAAATTCGTTGTTTCTTACAGCTGATTTACAATTAGTAACTAATCAATTAACAGTTGAGTATATTCCACTTACTTTACGTTTGTTGCCTATTTTTTTTAGTTTAGTAGGTTTAATTTTTTTTTACTTTTATTATTGTTTTTTTTATGAAGCTATTCTTTATAAATACAAAAATTGTTATTTATTAATAGCAAATAAATTTTTTTTTGATTCAATAATAAATTATTTTTGTTTATTATTTTTATCTAGAACTAGAGCTTTATTTTTATTGTTTGATAAAGGTATTTTAGAAATATTTGGACCTTCAGGTAGTTATTATTTTATTAAAAATATTTTAAATATTAATTTATTTAGAACATATAATAATAATAATTTTTATTTACATGTTTTTTTCTTATTTTTTATTTCATTAATATGCTTAAGTTTTATGAGTATTTATATTATTTCGATAAAAAATAATAATCTAATCTAAAAAAAATAAAATTACATGTCTAATATTTATTGATACACTTGTGATAATTCAAAAATTAAAACTGCAAAACAACTTAAAATAAAAAGTTCAAATCGATCAATTGTGAAACCTGGTGATTTATTAGTCGTTTTCCCGCAAAAGTTTAGATACGTTCATAAAAAAATTATGCGACAAAAATATTTAGGGTTGGTCGCTAACGTTAAAAAGAAAATTAGTCGAAGGGGTGGGCATTATATTAAAGGTTATAAAAACTCTATACTTATCTTAAATGATAAAAAAAAATTTATGGGTTCAAGAATCTTTGGCCCTTTGCACCGTGAAGTACGACAACGCCGAAATTCATATATTTATAAAAAAATTTTTTCTCGTACTAGTTATTTTATTTAGATTACATGCACCACGTACATTTATCTAATTTTTTAAGTTGATTAGTAATTAAAAATAAAAGTTCTCATCCTGTTTTTAAATATCCATATTTAACAAAACCTATTTTGGCTCATGTTAAATTATTGCTAGCTTATAATGCGATTAACGGTTATAAAATTGAAATTGATACAAAACTCGCTAACAATTCTACAATTACTGTATTTTTAAAATATGAAACTGAGGGTATAAAACCAGCTTTACGTCAAATAAAATTTTTTAGTAGACCTGGATGTTATCGTTACCTAACTTTTAAAAAAATCCTTCCACTATTACAAGCTTCCCCGTCTACAAAAAGCTTATTTATTTTTTCAACTTCGCTTGGAGTATTAACGGCAAACGAATGCATAAAAAATCGCGTTGGTGGTTTATTGCTTTATTATGTTGCTATATAGATTAAATCATATTTTTGTACCTTTTAAAAAAGTTAAATATTATTATTATAATGGAAAAAAAAATTGTATTAATTTATTTTTTAAAGTTTTAAATAACAATTTTATCCTCTTTCGTGCGTTTTTTAATTGTTTTTTTTTTATTTTTCAAGGTTGTTTTTTTTTTATTTCTTATTGACCAGCATACACCATCGAAAAACAATTTAATTGAGTAAAAAGTTATACAAAATGGTTAGATACTGCAGCTAGGGGTCTTTACAGTTATAATAAAATTAATCTTTTAATAAAAGGCCTTGGGAACAGAATGCATGAAGACACTTGGACAAGAAGTAAACAAAAATTATATTTAAAATTGGGGCACGCGCATTTAGTTTTTTTTCAAAAAGTAAGTTTTATGTTATTTAAAAAACATAAAAGAAAGTATGCTTTAACAATTTATAGTACTAATAAATTTTTACTTTCAAATTTTATTTATATATTAAGACGTTTTCGTCCACCCAATATTTATACTGGAAATGGTGTTTTGTTTTTAAAAGAAAAAATTAAATTTAAACCTCGCAAAAAATGAGGTGTTTTTTAAAATTTTATTGATGACTCATAATCAACTATGTCGAACTAAACGAAAAGTTCGTTTTACGCGAACCAGAACTTTGGATTTACAAAGATGTCCTCAAAAAAAAGCTCATTGTGTAAAATTTGCAATTAAATCACCAAAAAAACCAAACTCAGCTCGTCGTAAAACTACGCGAGTTTTGTTATTATCTACGATGAAACAGGTTTATTGTTATATCCCAGGTATTGGTTACAACTTACAAAAATATTCATTAGTATTAATACGAGGAGGTCGACGTCGAGATATACCGGGTATGAAGTATACAGCAATTCGAGGGTCTTTTCAATTTCACCCACCTTTAAATCGACGAACACGTCGTTCAAAATACGGTTTAAAACGTTGAATGTAAAAAGTTATGCAAAAATATCAATTACGTAATTTTTTTTATACTTCAATATTTTATAATAAATTTTTAAATAAAACAATGAAACATGGAAAAAAAGAAAGATTTGAAATAATTTTACTAAAAGTATTTTTACAAATTGCTAGATATTCGAAAATTAGTCCTTTTTGGTATTTTTTTGAAATTTTAGAAAAACAACGAATATATATTTCCTTTAAACGCAAAATCCGTAAACGGAAATTACAATTCACACCATTTGCGTTACGTAAGTTACAACAATACTGAAAAGCTGTCTCTTTATTCAGCATGTCAGTTAAATTATTTCCTAGAAAAATGCCTTTAATGGATAAGTTATTTACTTGTTTTTCTTACTATTTTAACCCAGCTCGAAAAAGTTTCTTGCCTGGTATACAGGAAAAACAACGATTATATACTTTAGCAATTGAAAATAGGTTCCTTACTCATTATAGGTGATAATTATAGTTTTATTTTTTAATGTGTAAATAAAATCCGATAAAATAACGAAAAAATATAAAATATGAAAACTTTTTTTCCTATCGCTGAATTTACTTGATTTCACTTATGTCTTTATCTTTTAACAATTTTTTTTGTAATTTTTTTATTATTCTCAGTTAATACCATTTACTCTTTAATGAGCCTCGCAGGTATTATTTTTTGTACCTTCCTACTTTTATTAGCAGCCCGACATGAATTTTTTGCTTTAATTTATTTATTAATTTATATAGGGGCTATTATTGTTTTTTTTCTTTTTTCGATTATGTTGTTACATTTAAAATTTGAACGTATCTTTGAGTTTGAAATTAGCCATGTTACAGCTATGATGTTTTTCGTTTGATTGAATTTCATCATTTGAGGTTTAACTTTTGATTTACGCTTAATAACATTTCGACCTATGACTGCATTCATGTCAAAACATTGATCAGAAATGCTATGTCCAGGGTCAACGTGTCTTCTAATGCATCGCTTTGATGTGCTTCGGGCTTTCAATGAAACTAGATTTATAGAAGAGATAAATCCCCGTTTAGAATATATCGGTATGTCTTTATTTAACCAACATGGATTTTTATGTTTTATTACAGGTTTTATTTTATTAATTACAATGTTTGGGTCAATGCAATTAATACAATATGCAAAACAAATTCAAAAAGTAGCTCAAAATGAAGAAAGCATAGAAGATAATATTGTTTTATAACATAACAATAATATATATATATATATATATATATATATACAAAATATCGATTATTTATAAAGTTTAATTCTTATGCATACACCAACATTAACTAACTATTTTCTTAATAATTTTTATAAATTACAATTAAATACATATCGTTCGACAAATTTTGATAAAATTATTCCTAGTTCGAATATAAAAAAATTTGCATCACATTGATTACGTTTAACGAATGGTGAAGCATTATTTAAATTTAGTACAAAAACTTCTGACATACGATTCTTAGATTTTTATTCATTCTATTGGAAACTTCAACGTTTACATTGGTTTGGTAAACATTGTAGAATTTCTATATTACAAAAAAATGTTCTTATGATTGCGGAATCCGAAAACCTTTTTAACTTAATTTTTTATTTTGCAAAAAAACATAATCAACAATATGTTTTTAGTTGAATACCTGGACTTCTTAGTAACGCCGCAAATATACAACGATTTGCTGTACAAAAATGTGGACATTCATATCTAATAAATCTTACAAAAAATTTTGAATTTATTTTATTAATTGAAAACACAGACAAAATGGTTCCTGCGTTTAGAGAGGTTATTTCTATTTCTAGCGGTTTTCCTTTTGTTTTGTTTTCTGCGAATGATAATTTTTTTTTACCAGCAACTGGATTTTTAACATCAAAAGATGAAACCCGGGTATATTTTTATTTATCTTTATTTTTTTCATTTTTTTATAAACTTAATACTTATTATACATCCAATTTAACTTAAATTCAAAAATGTTATGTATATGTTATTTTTATAGACAAATATTTTTTAAATAAGTTTATAATTTAATTTTTTCATCTTTATTGGTGATAACCCTTTATTTCAAATTTTTATAACCTTTTTTATTACTTAGCTAACCCATAAATAGTTGAAAAATATTTACCACACTGTTTTATTGTATTTAAAAAAAAATATTTTATAAATTTTTTTCTTAAAATTACTTTTTTTTTAAAAAAATGTTATCTCCATAAATTTTTTAAAAGAAACTTTTTTTATTTTAGCTTTTAAAAAGTCAATAGATGATTAAAAGATTCAATAAGCGAAAAACAATCTTTAACAAAAATAACAAGGTTAGAAAAAAAAAAAATAAAATTCATAAGTTTAAACCGTTTCAAAAAAATATTAGTCAGTATTTAAAACTTATTGATTCAAAATTAATAAAGCGTTATTTTTTACAAATTGTCCCACAAATTGCCTTAACTATAAAAAGACGGGGGTATCCTTTATGACGCTTAAACCAGAAAAAGTGAGAAATAATTTATAAGCGTAATAGTATATTTTTTAATAAGCAACGTAACTTAATTAATAGAAAACGACGTTATAAACCTTTTTGACGAAAACGGAGATTTTTTCATCAGCGAAAAATTGCTTGAAGTAAAAAAAAAGAGTATTCACCATTAAGGTGAAGGAAATTAAAAAAACCGTTTTGGCGGAAAAAGAGTCATAATTTTGTTAAACTTTATAATTTAATTGTACAAAATGTTTTTAAGGCGTCTAATAAACCGGCTTGAAAAATTAATGTAAGGCGCTTCGAAGACAAACAATTATTATTGAAAGACTTGCGATATAGAAAAAGAATTATGCCGTGGTATCAAAACCAATGGCTTGATTATTACCGAAAGAATAAAGCGAAACATTGATTTAGGAATAAAATCGCGTTACGTTTAGTATGAATGAATCGCTACGCTTGCTGAACTCATCGAAAAGCTTTCCATTTCGTTTGACGAGCTCGACGCCGTACTCCAACTTTATTGCGTTTTTGGCGTAAATATGAGTTTACGCTTGATCGTTATATTATTTGGTGACAACTTGCTAATCATTTTACACAACATAATATCACTTATGCAAGATGACTAATTCGAAATGGTTATGTATATGTTAATTATCTTCCAGTAGTAAGAGCGAAATATCAAATTCAATTAGGTGATTGTATTTTATTTGTTAACCATAAAACACCACAAAAGTTATATTTCGTAAGTCGTTTAATAAACACATTTAAATCAAAATTTCGTAGAGGTTTTCGATTTAAGTTTATTCGGCGTTTTTATAAAAAACGTTATATTAAACGTTTTCAATTTTTTTTAAAAAAATATAAACTACTTAAGTTATTGAATAGTAAATATTTACCATATTTTATTCAATTCCATTATTTTATTGAACGTTCTTATAAATATTATATTTTTGTAAATTTACAAGAAATCACTTGATTTGTATTATTATTTTCATCATTAGGGAAATTTGTTGAACGCGTAAATTATCATCTTTTAAATTCTTTTGTTAATCGCAGGTATGGCTAGTCACGTTTTATCGTCTAATTATCGTTTAGGTAGTACTACTAAATTATGAATAAGCAATACAAAAGAAAAACATCGGTTTAAAGTGTTAAAACTAAATTTATTTTTTACTTCATTCCTATATTACTATCTAATGTTAATTAATTCGCAAATTTTGTTTTCTTATTTTTATTATTTTTATTCATTCTCGTGATATATTGATTTATTTGTTTTTCGCGGAATGACTGATGTTTTTACACGTAAAGAAAGAAAAGCACGTTTTTATCATATCTGAAATCGCCAAAAAGTTTTATTTCATAAGGTTCGCCGACCTTACAGTATTAAATTACATCAATTTATTTTAACATACCTACAAGGTTATATCCAAAAACAGCGGTTTAATAAAAAAATTTTATTAGGAAAATTAAAAATAAGTGCTTCAAAAAGATCCGATCTTACTAAAAATTGGCGATTAATATCAAAAAAACTTAAAACAATTTTATTTTTTAAACGTAGATTCCATTTTCATAAACGACGCGCACCACGTAAATTTTTTTTAGCCTTGTTACGCAAAAAATTTATTTTTTCTAAATTATTAAGAAAAAAATTTTTTCAAAAATCAAATGTAGCTTTAAAAACTTTTTTTTCTACAAATAAAAAAAAACTAAATAAAGTTAATCAGTTAAAAAAAAAAACAAATGTTATTTTTTTACAAAATCGTTTAAAGCTTGTTTTAAATAATTGAAAACATAAAAAACAAAAAACTTTAATTTGACAAGCCGTTAAACAACGAATATTCATTAAAAAACGAATAAAAATTAAAAAACGAATAAAAATTAAAAAACGAATAAAAATTAAAAAACGAATAAAAATTAAAAAACGAATAAAAATTAAAAAACGAATAAAAATTAAAAAATTCAAGAAACCTAAGTTAAAAAAAAAAAAAAGAAAAAATTACATGCGTGCTCCGATCTCACAGTTAAAGAAACGTAAATTCCACCGATTTAATCCGCTTTTTTTAAAATATCTTTTACCTGCATTAATAAAACCTGTTGTATTTCCACGGTCTCTTGAAATAAATTTACCACAAAGACCTCGTTATCGTATTAAACGTCTGAAATTATCCAGTAAGATACTACCAATAAGTGAGATTGAAAACTGAGAGGATGCTAAAGCAAAAAAACCAAATAAATTGTATAAAATTAAAAAATTATTTCGATACCATTTAGAAAAAAATATACCCACTGTGTATGGTCAACAACATTTTTTAAAAAGTTTACGGTTTATCCATAAGAACACACCTTTTTATTTGTTTAAGCATAATACGTATATTAAAAAAAAAAAATATTTATTTTTCTTAAGGAAACTATACAAACAACGATTAATTTCGGTAAAACGATCCTTTTTTCCAAGAAATCGGAAAATAATTTCATATTTACAAAAAAAATATAGAAATAGAAAAAATATAATAATAACAAAGTGACGTCGACATCATATTCAAATATTAAAAAAAAAAGTAAAAAAATGCTATTATTATGCGCCTTTTTTAAATAAATTAAAAAAAAAACATCATTTACCAAAAAATTTTAGAATAAAAGCTATACGTTTTGATAATAATAATAAACAAAAGCGTCATATATTAATAAGACAATTATTAAGTGCCAATTTAAAATTAAAAAAAAAAAAATATTATTGCTTACAACGATATAAAACTCTTTTTTTTTATAATCCTCAACAAAAATTTTATAGACGAAAACAGTTTTTTAATAAGCTAAAATTCGTTTTAGATGTAAAAAGACCAACGTACGCTTATAAAACAATAAAAAAAACGCCAAAAGCTGATGTTTTTTATCATTGATTTTGAGGATTTCGGCGTTTCCAGCGTATACACAAGATGATTTCGAATGTAAATAAATATAAAGATTTTTTTTTTCGTGATTACAAAAGCGCTCGTGAAATGTATTGTTTAAGATATACAAGACCTTTGTCTTATGCAAAAAGATTTCGTAATTTTCTAGATCGACAAATCGAACACCAAAAACAATTTTTAAAATTATTATTTTTTTTTTATAATAAAAAGAGTTTAATAGATAAAAAAAATTTATTTTTTTTATCACGGCTCCGAGAGTACAATTTTTTTTTAAAAAAATTATATTTTAGTATAAAGCAAAAACAAATTTGACTATTTACTTATCACGTTAGCAAAGCTTTCTTTAAATCAAAGATAACATTAGAGTTTAATAAGCGTAATAAAATTTTAAAACCAATATCATTTTTATCTACTACCTCTTTTAAGAAAATATTTAATTTAAAAATTAATTTATGTAAAAACTTTGGTTTAAGCTTTATTAAACGGCTTCTAAAAAAAAACTACTTAAAAACTAATTTTTTTTTAGTGCTAAAAAAAAAAAAATTTTTTTTATTAAAATATTTAAATCTAATTTATAGTTTAAAATTAAGTGTATTATTCTCAACAACTATTCATTGTTTTTTTATCTCTTGTATTTTATTTTTTTATAAAAATGAGCATACGTTTAAAAACGCTGTTTTTAATAAATTAGAACGTTATTCAAATTTTCGGCGTTTACCGACTTATTTAATCCAACGATTTGCGTTTATTTTTTTACTTAGTTTAAAATTTAAACAATTTTTTTTATTTTTAGAATATATAAAATTTTTATTTTTAAAATATAGTCGAAAACAATTTATTATTATGACGTTTTATAAATTATTTTTAAGAAGTAATTTTTTTAACTATTTAGCAAATGTTATAGGTTTTCAATTTTCTTTAAAAGGAAAGATGAATCGACGACCACGAGCAAGGAGAATATTATTTTTTAAAAAAAATAAACCAGCATTTCAACGCCTTAATTTAAAAATTCATTATTATGCAAAACAGTTTACGAATTATTTTGGTACATTTACCGTTAAATTCTGGCTTTATTATTATTAAGTTTAGAATATCATTAAAAAATTATGAAAATACGTATACGACGCGCACCAAAATTACGTAAAAATAAAAAAAAAAAATATAAATTTTTATTTAATAAAAAGACAAAAATTAATAGTTTAACTCATAAAAAAAATTATATTATAAATTATTCAGATAACGGTCATTTTTGTGTTAAGTTTAAAGAAAGCTGTCAATTAAGATACTATCAAATTCGTAAACTTCATAACCGTTTATTACCACTGTTAAAGCGTTATAATCTATGTATTTGGTTTTATGCTAATTTTAGTATACCTTTAACAACTAAACCTTTAATACGAATGGGTACTGGTAAAGGGAAGTTTCGTTATTTTGTTTCAAAATATAAAAAAGGTGACTTGTTTTTATCTTTCGATGGTGTTTTTAAAACATTATATCTTCAAAATAAATTTTGTAAACAAGTTCGCTGTATTATGCCTGCACATACAAAATTACTTCGACATTTGAGGTAAGAAATATAAATATTTATTATCGTATGGTTGACTATAAAAAAAAAAAACAATTTATCAAAGAAAAAAAACACTTTTCTAATAAAAGTGTTACAAAGTTATCATTAAAAAATCTATATTTTTTTAATATTCTTTTAACCAAAACTAATAGTTTCTGCTCGATCACAACATATAAATTAGGTAATGTTCTATTATTAGAAACACCGAGAAAGTATGGATTCCAAACAACAACGCGACGAAAAGATTATGCACTAGAAGCCGTTTTACAACAAGTTATAAAAAAATTTTTTTTAAAATTTGATAAAAAAACTAGTAAGTTTATTATTCAAATTTTTGGAAGAAAATTTAGAAAAGTTAAAAAAATTATTCGGTTTTTATTGCGAAAGCTTCGTTTAAGACGTCAAATTGTGTATATTTTATTAAAACAAATTGTTCCACATAACGGCTGCCAACAACAAATTAAAAAACGAAAAAAACGACGTAAAAAACAAAAAAAAATCTTATAAGCAATAGTACGTTAAGTCTTATTATATTCCTAGATAAAAGGTACTTACTTTATTTTATTTTTGCTAAGAAAAAATAAAACAAATTATTTAAAGTTGTTGGTAGCTTTATTTAAAAAAATATATAATGTATTTTTTTTTTTAACATGGTTTTTTTTTAATTTTATTTTTTCATTCATATTCTTCTTTATTAAGCCTTATAAAGGTGAAGAATTGATCGAAAAAAAAAATTAAAAATTTGCTAACTCGTTGAGCTTTTAGCGTAAACCATAAGGATATTGGTTTATTGTATTTATTATTTGGGTTTATTTCAGGTATTATCGGAACATTTTTATCAATATTAATTCGATTAGAATTGGCGCACCCTGGTAATTTATTTTTATTGGGGAACCATCAACTTTATAATACGATTGTTACATCACATGCATTTATTATGATTTTTTTCATGGTAATGCCAATATTAATCGGCGGGTTTGGGAATTTTTTTATACCACTGTTATTAGGTACGGCAGATATGGCTTTTCCAAGATTAAATAATTTAAGTTTTTGATTATTGCCTCCTTCTTTACTTTTATTAATATTATCAAGCTTCGCAGATGTAGGTGCTGGGACAGGCTGAACTTTGTATCCACCTTTAGCGGATGCTATAGGTCACTCTGGTACAGCTGTTGATGTAGCAATTTTCAGTTTACATTTAGCAGGTGCAGCATCAATTGCAGGTGCAATTAATTTTATAACAACTATTATAAACCTTCGAGGCCCAGGTTTTTTTTTCCTACGACTTCCTTTATTTTTATGAGTTTCATTTATAACAGCAATTTTATTATTATTATCTTTACCTGTTTTAGCAGGAGCGATAACTATGCTTTTAACTGATAGGAATTTAAATACCTCCTTTTTTAATTATGTTGGGGGTGGAGATCCTGTTTTATATCAACATTTATTTTGATTTTTTGGACATCCTGAAGTTTATATCTTAATTTTACCTGGCTTTGGTATTATTAGTCATATTGTATCAAAAAATTCTAAAAAATTTATTTTTGGCTATTTAGGTATGATTTATGCTGTAATAAGTATTGGTATTTTAGGGTTTATCGTATGAGCCCATCATATGTATACAGTTGGGTTAGATGTTGATACACGTGCATATTTTACTGCTGTAACAATGATTATTGCTGTACCTACAGGAGTTAAAGTTTTTAGCTGATTAGCAACATTATGAGGAGGTCAAATTTTAATTAATACTGAAATGTTGTTTACACTAGGATTTATTTTTTTATTTACAATTGGGGGCCTTACGGGTGTTATTTTAGCTAATGCTGGATTAGACATTTTGTTTCATGATACATATTATGTAGTTGCCCATTTTCATTATGTTTTATCGATGGGGGCTGTTTTTGCATTGTTTGCTGGTTTTTATTTTTGATTTAAAAAAATTTTTGGAGTACCTTATAATGAAAGCTTAGGTCGTGCTCATTTCTGATTGTTTTTCTACGGTGTTAATATTACTTTTTTTCCAATGCATTTTCTTGGTATAGCAGGTATGCCGCGTAGAATTTCTGATTATCCGGATATTTATTATGGATGAAACTCAATTGCTTCTTTTGGGTCACTTCTTTCTGTTGTTTCACTTTTTTTTTTTTGTTATAACCTTTACTATAGTTTAAGTTATCAAGCGGTATCTACTAAACGTTATAAATTAAATTTATTGACTATATTCTCTTTCTTTTTTTTTAATAATACTCAAAAAACATACCCAGTTGATTTCCCTGAACCAGGTACACGTGTTATGGAAGCGTTGATCGACTTACACCACGATATTTTTGCTTGATTATTAGCTATTTTAGTATTCGTAGTTTGAATGCTTACTTCTATTATTATTTACTTTCGCCGATCTTCAAAATTAAAAAATAGTTTTATTTTAAAGAAATATAAAATTTCAGCAAAAGATGCGATGGTTTTAGAATATATTTGAACAATTATTCCTATGTTTATTATTTTAATTATCGCAATTCCTTCTTTTGCGTTATTATACAATTTAAATGAACCTACAACAGATCCATATCTTACAATTAAAGTGCAAGGTAATCAATGATATTGAAATTATTCTTCAGCAGATTGACAAGCAGGTTTATATAATAGTTCTTTTGAAAGTTGTAAGCTTATTGATTTTGATAGTGTAATGTTAGATGAAGCGGATTTAAAATTTGGTGGATTTCGGCTATTGGAAGTCGATAACCGTTTAACCCTCCCAGCTAACGTAGTTATTCGTTTTTTAGTAACGTCTAATGATGTTATTCATAGTTGAACAGTCTTAGGGTTAGGTATAAAAATTGATGCAATACCTGGCCGATTGAACGAAGTTTGAACGGTTCTTCAATACCCAAATATGACTTATTATGGTCAATGTAGTGAAATCTGTGGTATTAGACATAGTTTTATGCCAATTGTTATTCACGTTGATAAATAATTAAGTTTCGTTGTCCTTTTTTATTAAATATTATAAAAATATAATGATCTTTAATATAATTTTTTTTATAGTCATTTTAAGTCCGTTTATATTTATTTTATTTTTTTTTCAGGTTTTATCAAAAGATGAAGATTTAGAACTTTATCATAAAATTGATACTATTAATTCTAAACGCCTATGAAGTTTAATTACTAGTTTAATTTTTTTTTTTTTTACAATATTTTTATTACTCATATATTATAACTATAATACGCAAATACATTTACATTTACTTTCAACAACTGTTTTTTGATTTAGGACAGATTTTATTTTTTTTTTTGACACATTAAATTTAAATTTAATGGTTTTAACTAGCTTTATTTTTTGTTTGATTATCTATTATGTTAATAAAACAGTTTTTATTTTTTATGATAATTGTATTTTTTTATTATATATATTATGGGGTATTTTAAATATTCTTTTTTGTATTGCTGATATTTTTTTATTTTATTTTTTTTTTGAGCTAAGTTTATTACCGGTTTTTTTTTTAATTGGTATTTGAGGCAATCGAATTAAAAAAATTCATGCAGCAGTGTTTTTTATTTTTTATACAAGTATTTTTTCTTTTTTTTTTCTATTTGGTTTATTGTGTGTTTTTTATTGGACAAACTCTTTTAATTTTTTTGTTATAAAATATGAGTTTTTTTCTCATTATTATAAAATACAAGTACAATATTTTAGAGTCTATTGGTGATGTGCTCTAATAACTTTTATAGTAAAATTACCGATTTTTCCATTTCATATTTGATTACCAGAAGCTCATGTTGAAGCTCCAACAGTTGGATCTGTTATTTTAGCAAGTATATTACTAAAAATTGGGGTTTACGCTATAATGCGATTTTTATTACCCTTTTACCATTATTATGCGCATTGAACATTTTTAGGTATTTATGAAGAAGATTTAGATTTATTACGAACAATTTTATGGTTAAGCTTGATTTATTGCTCTATTATTGTTTTATCACAAGTAGATTTTAAAAAAATTATTGCTTATTCTTCAATTATACATATGAGTTTAGGAATGCTTGGGTTAATAACAGGTTCTGTTTATGGCGTTTATGGTGGTTATTTAATGATTTTTGCACACGCGTTTTCAGCTGCCGGTTTATTTTTTGTTGCAGGTATGTTATATTCTAGGTTCGGGACACGATTGTTAAAATATTATTCCGGTGTACATTTAATTGCGCCAAAATTGTCATTTTTCGCTTTTTTTTTTTTTTTAGCAAAAATCGGTTTTCCCGGTACATTAAATTTTATTTTTGAATTTTTTTTTTTTTTAGGGTTTATTCATATATGACAATTTTTTTTTTTTTTTTTTTTTTTTTTTTTGTTTGTGTTTTGTTTTTTTTTTTTTTTTTTTGGTTTTTTTTTTTTTTCGCCAAAATTGTTTTTTTTTTTTTTTTTTTTTTTTTTAGCAAACATCGGCTTTCCCGGTACATTAAATTTTATTTGTGAATTTCTTATTTTTTTAGGGATTATTCATACATGACAAATTTTTTTTATTTGTTTATTTGGTTTTAGTTTTATTATAAGTATTTTGTACTCTATATGAATTTATAATAAAATTTTTTTAGGAACCTTTAATTCACGAAATTTTATATATTATTATGATTTGTTACGATATGAACAAAATATTTTGATTTCAATTAGCTTTCTAATATTAAGTTTTGGTATTTTTCCAAAATTTTTACTTTAAAAAAAAATGTTTTTTTATTTTAAATATTTTTTAAAAAATTATAATATAGCTGATCCAATTGAACAATTTGAAGTATTTTTTCTAAGTTGTTTTTCAATAGTTGATTCTACCACTTTACTATTGTTAATAAACTCGATTTTCCTTTTTTTTTTATTTTATAATTTACCGCGCCAAAATATTATTGGTTACTGCATGGTTAAATTATTGTTTTTTTTTAAAAATTTATTTTTTATATTTTTTACAGAAAAACAACAAGCTTTTTTTGCTTTTTTTTTTTATTTATTTTTTTTTTTTTTTTTTATTAATTTATTTTGTTTTTTTCTTTTTTTTTTTTTTTTAATTTTTTTTTTTTTTTTAATTTTTTTTTTTTTTTTTGCATCTATTATTTTTATATTACTTGGTATTGATTTTTCTGGATTTGTTTTTTTAATTATTTATGTTGGAGCAATAGCAGTATTATTTTT